>Ga0222678_1001002_pt1 | contig 11138 bp, 9 predicted proteins | sample AntAcemetagen937_FD_179801 | JGI IMG/M metagenome (GOLD analysis project Ga0222678, IMG submission 179801) | Saline water microbial communities from Ace Lake, Antarctica - #937 | ecosystem: Environmental > Aquatic > Non-marine Saline and Alkaline > Saline | place: Antarctica: Ace Lake | collected... | reverse complement strand
TCATGAACGCCTTTGACTGTACCGAGAGATTACCGAGTATTTATTGCTATACGTAACATATCCTGTATTACCTATTGATATTAGGGTGTTATGTAGTGTTTATTAAGTCATAGTTTTTCTTTCTCGTCAAGGATTATGTGGGTTGCAAGCCATGCGTTGCATAATCACCTCCATTGCATTGAAGTAATCTCTTTGGACTTTAAGGTTTGATACTCTGCAATACCGTTGTGTGGTCTTTACATTCGTATGTCCCAGAATGTCCTGGATCGTAGACAGATCGGCATCAGCGTTCAACATCTGGGTTGCCATGGTATGCCGAAGATGATGACAGGAGATCCTGAGCCCCGCTTTATGCGCATAATACTCCATACGCTTTTGAATACCACGAATCGAGAGGGGATGTCCCGTACATGGCCCCTTCTCTACCAGAAAGACTCTTCCGGATCTGGATGAAAGCCGCACCTTCAGATATGCTGCCAGGGCACGGAGGGCATCGTTGCTCATATACACGATTCGGTCCTTAGAACCCTTGCCATCCTCGATGAGGATTTTCCTGCGTTTAAAGTCAATGACGTTCAGCGCAAGATACGAGACCTCCTCCACCCGCAGGCCACATCTGAGCATCAGCATGAACATGGCCCTGTCCCTTGGTCCTACTACAACATGAAAGAACAGATCCACTTGCTCATCCCGTAGGTGCCTGGGGAGGGGCTTGGACATTCGCAGGACATGACTCTTTCGAAGGGGATTGATGATGTCTCTATGCTCCTCTTCTCGAAGATAATGATAAAACTGACGGATGCTGTTCACATGACAGTTGATGGTCTTGGGCCTCAGTCGTTTTGCCATGAGATAATCGATGTAGCGCGAGATCGTTGTGTGCGTCACATCCTCCGCCGGTATATCCAGCCAGAGTATGAAGTGTCTGAGCGCATTCAGATAGTTCTTAACGGTATTGGGTGCACAGTTTCTCCTCTTTAGAAATCGCCGCCAGTTCACTATTGTGTCGGTCATCATCGCACTACCCCCTTTCTATCCTGGACATTGCTTTAAAATACTCCGTCTCGCGTGTCTTGTCGGTAAGCCGGGCATATCGCCGGGTCTCCTCTATACACCGATGTCCCAGTAATACTTGAAGACACTCCAAACGCATGCCGGCATTGAGAAGCTCCGTGGCAAATGTGTGTCGCAGGGTATGGACAGTATATCCCTTGTGGGTAATACCGGCTTTTTCAAAATACCTCACAATCTTGTTCCGGCCAGTACTGTAAGACATCCTGCCTCTTTTCCCTTTGGCATAAAAAAGATATTCATTTCGGGGGTCCCTCTCTTCACACCATGTACTCAGAGCACTCAATGCATCATCACTGAGATATACCACTCTCCCCATCCGGTTCTTTTCCGCTTCATAAATCTCTATCCGGCGTTCCTGGAGATGGACATCTATCATCTTTGTATTGAGTAGTTCTCCGATTCTCATCCCCGTTCTCAGCAACACCATAATCATGGCCCGGTCACGAGTATTGTCAATGACGGAAAGGAGTTTCAATACATCGTCAGGATCCATGGCCCGGGGCAACCGATCCGGTAACTGCAACCGAATTCTCCTCCCAAAGACATCCTCTGAAACAAACCCTTCTTCTATCAAATAGCGGAGAAAAGCATGGATACACATGAGCCTCGTCCTAATGGTCGTGATCTTTATTCCACGATCCTGCTCATGCTCGATAAACGCCTCCACGTCTCCTTTCGTGATATCTTCAAGAGAACTTTTGCCGTTGTCCCGTGTCATTCCAAGGAACAGAGCAATGGAACCCATTATGCTATACAGTGTCCCGGGCCTGCGGTTACGACGAACCAAATGACGAAGATACGCCTCAACATGTTCCTTGCCCGGCAGATCCATCCCTGCAAGTCGCTTCAAAATCTTGTAAAGCGCTTCTATGCTGCTGTCAGAATATGATTCAACCGGGAAACGAGTCGGATAACTCTCGAAAGAATTACTGGTGGGGATTGTAAAATTTTCAGATGATACAACTGTATGTCGTAAATCAAAACCTCTGATAGTCATCGCTGCCTCCTTTTTCCATAAATCAACAAGAAAAACAGTCAGATGATGACTAATAACCTATATACTGTCAACCATCATTTTGTTACGTATAGTTTATTGAAGTCGAGTTTTTGGATGAAAACGGTTGTGTAGCAGATTTCTTTTGGTAATGCGCAGGAGAGAGCAAAGAAAAAATAAAATGTGCCGGTTGTTGGTGTCACCTTGTGTTCTAATCTGATGTTTACCAGAAAATAAGATGAACAAAGACGTCATCATTCCCATCTGTAATCTTGTAAATTCTGGCAAAAAATCCGTTTGCGGATTACAGGAAATTATCAATCGACACTTCAACAATCAATTTTTAAATTCATCTGATTCTAAAACAATATTTTTGAAGATATTTCTTATGGACGTTAGGACACCCACCAATAGTCCGGGTGCCGTTTCATGTCGTCACATGGCTGCCTGCATGGCCGGGTAATTGTTTTCAGCAGACAGTCTCGCTTCCTTCATTGCTAGGTACTCGTCAAAGTCCTGCATCACGTCGATGATGCCGTCCGGAGTGATTTCGACAATCCTGTTTGCCACGGTGGATACAAGCTGATGGTCATAGGAAGTAAAGAGCACCACCTCCGGAAAGGCCGTCAGGGCGTCATTCAAAGAGATGATTGATTCAAGGTCGAGATGGTTGGTGGGCTCATCAAGAATGAGGGCGTTGGCGTCGGAGAGCATCATCCTGGAGAGCATGCAGCGTACCCGTTCGCCACCGGAGAGGACAGAGGTATTTTTCATCGCGTCTTCTCCGGAAAAAAGCATCTTGCCCAGGAACCCCCGGATAAAACTTTCATCCTCCTTAGGAGGCGCAAACTGGCGCAGCCAGCCTACAAGATTAAGCTCATCATTATTAAAATACGCGCTGTTCTCTTTCGGGAAATAGGCGTTGCGGATAGTCACTCCCCAGCGGAAGCTTCCTTTGTCAGGCGCAAGCTCTCCGGCCAGAATCTGGAACAGGGTGGTCTGTATAAGGCTGTTAGACCCGACGAAGGCGATCTTGTCGCCCTTGTTGACAGTGAGGGTGAGATCTTCAAACATGGAAACCCCGTCGATTGTTTTGGAAAGACCATTGATCTCCAGAATGACGTCACCACAGGGCCGTTCAGGTGTGAAGGCAATGAAGGGATATTTTCGTGAGGAAATCGGCATGTTCTCGAGGGTGAGTTTCTCAAGCAGCTTTTTCCGAGAGGTTGCCTGTTTTGCCTTGGAGGCGTTGGAGCTGAAGCGCCGGATGAATTCCTTGAGTTCCTCCGCCTTTGCCTTGGTCTTCTTGCCCTCGGTCTCTTTCTGGTGGAAATGGAGCTGGCTGGCCTGATACCAGAAGTCATAGTTGCCGGTATAGACCTGGATTTTGCCATAATCGATATCCGCCACATGCGTGCAGACCTGGTTCAGGAAATGGCGGTCATGGGAGACGATGATCACGGTGTTCTGGAAGCGGGAGAGAAATTCCTCCAGCCAGGTGACGGTCTTCAGATCCAATTGGTTGGAGGGCTCGTCCAGAAGCAGGATATCGGGGTTGCCGAACAGGGCCTGGGCCAGTAGCACCCGCACCTTATCGCTGCCGTCAAGCTCCTTCATCTTTTTCTGACGCATCTCTTCCGGGATGCCGAGGCCGTTTAAGAGCACCGCGGCCTCTGCCTCTGCCTCATAGCCGTTCATTTCACCGAACTTGCCTTCCAGCTCTCCGGAACGGATGCCGTCTTCCTCGGTAAAATCAGCCTTGGAATAGAGTGCCTCGCGCTCGGCCATCAACTTGTAGAGCTTCTTATGCCCCATGATCACGGTATTGAAGACGGTGTGTTCATCAAATGCGAACTGGTCCTGGCTGAGCAGTGCGATGCGCTCTCCCCGCCCTTTGCTAATTTCGCCCCGGTCAGGCTCAAGCTGACCTGCCAGGATCTTTAGAAAGGTGGATTTTCCGGCGCCGTTTGCCCCGATCAGGCCGTAGCAATTACCGGGGGTGAACTTGATATTGACGTCCTTGAAGATGACTCTCTTACCGTAGGAGAGGGCAATGTTCGATGCGGTTATCATAGTTGTGCCCTTATAATAAAAGCCACGGGGAAACTCCCCGTGGCATAGAGTATTTTCGGTTAGGAGGTTGTTATAGAGAAAGCCCAGACAGGCCGGGATTAATCTTCCTGAAGGGAAGGATTGTCCTCTTCCCCGGCAGGCTTTTCCCGTTTCTCCAACCTGCGCTGCTTTTTTTCCGTTTGTTTCTTTTTCTTTGCCAGTTCTTTCTGGCGCTTTTGAAATGAATAATTCGGTCTGCCCAAAGCTCTGTCCTTATTAATGCTTCATGTTGAGCGCAAAAGAGACTCTGCGCTAAAAAAAAGATCCCGCAAAATGCGGGGACTCTGTAACGATTGATGGCGGCTCTTATTACTGGACAACATTCCCTGCTTGCTGAAATGTTGATGCATATATACACTATTGTGCAGATTTTGCAATGAAATAACAGGGGCTCGAAGTGACAAAATTAAAAGCTCTTCCCCTACTTTACCAGGAGTGCAATCCCGTTTTCCCTGAACACCTTTTTGTAAAAATCGTGCGACAGGTTGAGATCCCGCAGACAGTTTATCACTTCCTCAATGACGTTCCCGCCGTGTGCTATCGAAGTGCTGCAGGAGATTTACCACAAAGATACTGTGAACACAAAATTAAATCATTTCCCGATAATCATTGACAATAGATCTGTCCTGCAATAAAAAGGGCACTCCGTCCCGACGAGTCGGGATTTCATGTGCGGAAGATAAATGAAACAAATCGACGAGAGGACATATCCTTGAACGGAACACTGGTTAACACAGCAGCTATTATTGTGGGAGGATTGATAGGGATATCTGCAGGTGGATATCTTCCTGAAAGGATCAAGACCATTATGGTGCAGGCGCTTGGGCTTTCTGTTGTGCTTGTCGGTCTTAAAATGGCCCTTTCCGTCACGGATCTTATCGTTACCATCGGTTGTCTGCTGGTTGGCGCGATAACCGGCGAGCTGATCAGGATTGAGTACTGGGTTGCACGCCTTGGGGAATGGATGAGAATCCGTTTCAGATCGAATTCTTCTACATTTGCTGAAGGTTTTATGTCCGCTTCCATCCTCTATCTCACTGGTGCGATGATGATAGTGGGCTCCATACAGGATGGCACTATCGGAGATTCAACAACGCTCTATGTAAAGTCTCTCCTCGATGGGGTAATAGCAATACCCCTTGCGTCGACCTTTGGCATCGGGGTTGCTTTCTCTGCGATTTCCGTGTTCCTGGTTCAGGGCAGCATTACTCTTCTTGCGTCACACCTTTTGTTTATGCAGGACCCGGATGTTCTCAACGCCGTTACAGTTACCGGTGGATTGCTTATCGTAGGGATAGGCATGAACCTTCTGAAAATAACAAAAATATCCATAGGGAATTTTCTGCCTGCAATTTTTTATGCCATCCTGTGGGCTGTGTTTGTTTAAGGGGGAAGCGTTATGGAGATAGGCTTAATCGGTCTGCCGAATTCCGGAAAGACGACCATTTTTAACGCGCTGACAGGGCGCGCAGCGGAGGTTACGACATATACAGATGCGACCTCCAAGCCGAATGTGGCTGTTGTGGATGTCATTGATGAAAGGATAACGCGCCTTTCTGAGATGTATAAACCTCAAAAGACAACCTATGCGACAGTCCAGTTTGTAGATTTCGCGGGACTTGCGCGTGATTCAGCGGGGAAAGCATCATTTCCGGATGCCTCCGTCGGAATGATGAGAAATGTAGATACGCTGGCGCTGGTAGTAAGAAACTTCACGAATGTTCTGGAAGAGGCCCCAACGCCGGTCAGCGATATTGAACAGATGGAAACAGAGCTGTTGATTTCCGATCTGATAATCTGTGAAAAACGACTGGAAAAGATCGGGCTCAGTCATAAACGCGGGCAGAAAACGCCGGCATCACAGCTGGAAGAAACTATCCTGCACAGGATACAGGACTGTCTGAACGATGGCAGACGCATTACAGAAATAAAACTTGGCAGAGATGAACAAAAGATGATGAGCGGGTTCCAGTTTCTGACGGGAAAGCCACTTTTAATTGTGCTGAACTCGAGTGAGGATACATTCGGGAAAAACCAGGAATTGTTGAAAGAGATCGGGGGAAAGCACGCCGTGGTAGAATTTGCCGGGACCTTTGAAATGGAACTGTCCTCTCTGGATGATGATGAGAGACAGCTTTTCATGGAAGACATGGGGATAAAGGAATCTGCCAGGGATCGCTTAAAACGGTCGGCGTATGCGATTTCCAGCTCTATCAGTTATTTTACCGTCGGAACGGACGAGGTGCGGGCCTGGAATATTCAGGAAGGCCAGTCCGCAGTTGATGCCGCGGGCGTCATTCATTCAGATCTCGCCCGGGGATTTATTCGCGCCGAGTGCTTTTCCTATGACGACCTGATCGAATGCGGCTCAGAAAAAGGGGTTCATGACAAAGGACGTTTTCGCCTGGAAGGGAAAGATTACATAGTCAAAGATGGGGATATACTTGCCATACGTTTCAGCGTATAATCCCGGCAAGTTAAGTTTGTGTGAATGGGGGGTATATCCCTCCAGGGTTTTAAACGGTTACAGTGACGTTGGGTACAACGACGATGAACGCATGTTTCCGAACAGCATGGCTGGCGCTTCTTGTCGCCCTCTCTCTCATCAATCCGGGACTCCTGTCTGTAAATTCTGACGGTTGTTCCCACGCCTCGGAAACAGCCCCTCCGGCAAGAACACTCGTAAAACCCGATTCTTCGAATGATGTGGTACCGGTGTATGCCGTTCAGTCATCCGCGTGCCGCGACGAAGAAAACGCGCGAAGCGTACGGGAAAAACTCAAAAATAAAGGATACACACCGGATATTTACTCATGGGAGGACCCCTCGGGCAGGCTGTGGTATTCGGTTTTCCTCGGCGTGTACAAAGATGCTGCCGAAGCCGAACGTGTCGCGCGTCGATACCGGGAGACGGAGGGAAAACCCGTTTTCATCAAGACCCTCGATCGCCGTGTCGTCGAGGCGGGAAAGGCGAGAGATTCTTCTCCCGGTGAATCCACGGACCATCGGCAGGCCGAAGCTGCTGTCTACGCTAAAGGAGGAGACGCACTGGAACAGCCTCAGGACGTCCGTGATAAAAGGCCTGAGATAGTGGAAGGGGAGGGGTTCGGCCCGGAGTTTACCTGTAGCGGCTTCATAGAATTTCAGAGTTTTTTCAATACCGGTACCGACCAGAACTTCAAGGATGCGAACAAGAAGAACGAGATCAGAAACCGTCTTGAAATCAAATATGGGACGGAAGACACCTTTCTTTTTGCCGTTTCAAATCTGTATCTGTTCCAGACATATTTAAATAAAGCTGCGAAAAAGAGTTATGTCTACTCGAAAGATCGCGAAGTATCAAGAAACCTCCGGATTTCTTCAAATGAGATTGAGTTGCGCTTTGACGAATTATATCTGAATTATGGCGCAGAAAGCTTCAGGCTGCGCGTTGGAAACCAGATATACGGCTGGGGCACGGCCGATGCCTTCAATCCGACATCATATTTCAACCCGTCCGACACGCGGGAGCTTTTTTTCAGGGATGACGACGAGAACAAGGCAGGGGTCCCCTCTCTGTCAGGTATGTTCTTCCTCGGCGACTTTACGCTGGAAGCCGTCTTTGTGCCGGTGCATATACCTCCGATTACTGCGCCCGAGGGGAATTTCTGGGCGGTCACGGTTGACAGCTTTTTAATGCCGATTGTATTTGATGAACCTGAGAGGCTCGGCATCGATATCGACAACGTCGGATACGGCGCACGACTGTCAACCAGCATGGGAGGGGTCGATATGTCCCTGAGCGGATACCGCGGGCCGGATAAAAGCCAGCTCTTCCTTCCGGACGGGGTCATCTTCCAGGGCACCACCCCCGTGCTTCAAATCAAGTCACAAGCCTCCATTGTCAGCATGTTCGGCATCGATTTCTCCGCGACGCTGGGTGATTTTGTCGTGCAGTTGGAGGCCGTCTATTCTCCTGACAAAATGGGGATCGTCGAGCAGAGAATCACCAGCCCCCCTGCTCTGACCCTTCCATTCGAGGTTGAGAGGTCTCGGCACATATCCTATGCCACCGGATTTAACTATTTCATTCCTCTGGACAGGCTTATAGATGGGCACACGGGCGATGCGGTCTTCACATTTGAATGGTTCCAGTCAAGATATTTAGACAGTGGTTTGCATCCCCCATCCTTTACCGATATTATTACCTGCAAATTTGAAGACAGTTATTTTGATGGTCATATAACAACGGCAATCAAAGGTATCTTCGAGACGCGGCATGGAGGAAAGATATTCTGGCCGGAGATAGGGTATGATTTTCAGAATGGTCTCTCCCTTAAATTATCATATGCCGGCATATGGGGAGAGAAAGGATCAGCATTCGAGAATACCTCAATCTTTCACTACTTCAAAGACAACGACATAGTGATGGGTACTGTTCGCTATGAATATTAAAGGGGATGGCCGACCGGTACAGTGAACAGGTCAACCCGCGATGTCTGTTCCTCTTCACTGGACGGAAGACGGTTTGCCCTGTGGGGTCCACTTTATGGGGAGATTCGGAGACGAAGCGACACTGTTTCGGATGGCGGCTCAACTGGAGCAGGCAAGACCCTGGTTTGACAAAAGACCTTCCATTATTAAACAGGGGACAACCCGGTAATCCGGCGTGGGAGCAACGAACAAAGCTAGACACTTCCGTTTATAATAAAAGCGCAATTGCTTGAAATGATGGGAAAAACAAACAATGTATCTGTTTATGCTCAGCATATTAGGAATTTACGGCGCCGGCCATGTCTATGTCTTCGTCAGGGTACGCTCGGCCTTCCCCTTGGGAAGCACAGCGGGAATAATCCTTGCCGTCTTCATGGCGGTCATGACCATCGCCCCCGTAATAGTGCGAATCCTGGAAAATCATGGATACGAATTGCAGGCCCGGCTGGCCTCCAATATCGGCTACACCTGGATGGGCATTCTGTTTCTCTTCTTTTCCTTTTCGCTCCTTATTGATCTCTACCGTCTCGCCATATTCGCGTCGGGACTGCTCCTTCACAGGGACATGGTCCTGTTCATGCCGTCGGCGCGGTTCGTCTTTCTTCTCCCCTTTGTCATTGCCCTTCTTATCGCATTCTATGGATATTTTGAGGCCTTGGATATACGTACGGAACGCTTTACCGTGAAAACGGCTAAGTTACCCCCAACGATTGAACGTCTCAGGATTGTTCAAATCTCCGACGTGCATCTCGGCCTCATGGTCCGGGAAGCACGGTTGGGACGAATTATCCGGGTTATCAAGGATGCAAATCCCGATATCGTCGTATCAACGGGAGATCTTGTGGACGGGCAGATCAACAGCATGATGGGGCTTGCGGCGATGCTCGGTGAAATATCGCCACCACACGGGAAATACGCAGTCACGGGAAATCATGAATTTTATGCAGGCCTCCCGCAGGCACTGCAATTTACCAGTCAGGCGGGCTTTACCGTTCTCCGGGGCGAGGCGGTGGACGTTGCCGGTGTTCTTATAATCGCCGGGATCGACGATCCAACGGGAAAGCGCTTTGGCACCAATCAAGGGATATCTGAGCGGGAGCTCTTGGCGAAGCTTCCGAGGGACAGGTTCACCATCCTCCTTAAGCATCTTCCCCTCGTAAGGGACGACGGCGGCAGCCACTATGACCTTCAGCTCTCGGGACATACTCACCGAGGGCAGATATTCCCTTTCAGTCTTGTTACAGGGATCTTCTTTCAGTACAACGCCGGATGGTACACCCTTCCCGGGGGCGCCTTCCTGCATGTAAGCCGCGGCACGGGGACCTGGGGACCGCCGATCCGGTTTCTCTCGCCACCGGAGGTGACCATCATTGACCTCGTGCGCGAGGGTCAGTCCTCATAAACGCCATTCTGAGCACGACTTTGATGTAAAGGGGATGTAAAGGGGGATGTAAAGGATTAAAGGGGTCAAGTCTACGTTTGACTCTTGTAGCTGATTGCCAATTGTACTCTACAGTGAACAAGCCAATTCGAGTTTTGTTTGTTTCAGGAAGTTACAAATGCCACCTGACCCCGAAAAACTCATGCTCAACAACCTGCACATTTCAACCTGTTATCATTGAGATGGCCCGATCAGTTTAGGTGACGGCTTGTATTTGAATGTATGTTGATGCAACGGCAAAAAGTCATAGAGCTCCCTCTCACTTGATGGGAGAGGGGTGGGATGAGGGTGAATACAACATTATTTCAGTTACTTTTATCCCCCTCCCCTTTATCCCCGCCCGCGAGGGGAGGATAAATTCCACTTTTGGCCAGACCATCAACGTTAAGTTATATGAAAGTCGGAGATTCACCGCAACGTAATGCGGCGAATCTCAATATGTTTTCCATCTCTTGTAGAGACTTCCCTTTAGTGCCGGCCGCGATTGCCTCTTTTGATGCCGCGTGGGCGGGTGAAGTTGCCCTGGGTTCGTCCGCCGCCGCTATTGCGGCCGAAATTCTTTGGTGCGGTCTGGTTGGACAGGCTGGCCGCGTCGCAGTGATAAGCGTGCTCCATATCGGCGGGCACCGGCTTGCCCAAGAGGTGCTCTATTTCCCGCAGGTACGCCCGGTCCTCGGCGCAACAGAAGGAAATGGCGTCACCATTCGCCCCAGCACGAGCGGTGCGCCCGATACGATGTATGTAAGTTTCGGCCTCTACAGGAAGATCGTAGTTGATCACGTGGGTGATATCGTCCACATCCAATCCTCGCGCAGCCACATCGGTGGCGACGAGTATACGAAAGCGGCCCTTCTTGAAGCCCTCCAGTGCCTTGGTACGCGCGGCCTGGCTCTTGTTGCCGTGTATGGCCATGCCTTCAATGGATGCGGTGCACAACTTTTTCACTACCTGGTTTGCGGCGTGCTTCATTTGTGTGAAAATAAGTGCCTTCGTGATGTGTGGGTCCTTCAAGAGAGAGACCAGCAGGGCAGCCTTGTTTTTTTT
>Ga0222678_1000996_pt1 | contig 11219 bp, 8 predicted proteins | sample AntAcemetagen937_FD_179801 | JGI IMG/M metagenome (GOLD analysis project Ga0222678, IMG submission 179801) | Saline water microbial communities from Ace Lake, Antarctica - #937 | ecosystem: Environmental > Aquatic > Non-marine Saline and Alkaline > Saline | place: Antarctica: Ace Lake | collected... | reverse complement strand
TAGGGCTTGGAACGATTGCAGACAGAATGCGGCTTGTTGACGATAATAGAATATATGCAAAGCATCTTTTTTATAATTTCGAGCAATCAGAAAATCCATTTTTTCACTTTTATGCAGAGGAAACCCGAGAGCTTTCAAGAGAAAAAGCAGTAAAGCAGCTCATTCTTTTGCTTACATTGGGCAGGGAAGATAACGGAAAACACCTTGGGGTCGACATCCTTCTTTCGCAAAAGAAGAGCGAGATCAAAGAGATTTATTCAATTCTTGAAAAACGTGTTCATGACAACAAAGAGCAGGTTCAAAGAATCAGAGATCTCATGGAATCAGAATACAAGAAGGAAGAGGGGCATTGTTTCGAGTATTACGATTCCAAAGGTAATATATCAGTAAAATATCTCGGAATTGCAACATCATATATTACAGACACCTATCGGATACCATGCCTGGTGCTCACAAAATGGGAAGATGATGTTCTCTCTGCAGAAGCACGCGCACCGTCCGGCTTTAACTGGCTGGACTGTTTGAAAAAGATAGAACCCTATCTCATACAATACGGGGGACATAAGGAAGCAGCAGGGTTTTCCTGCCACGCAAAATTCTATTCAAAGATCCATGAGAAACTGAAAATACTGGCAGAAGAACAATACAAAAGCATAAAAAAACTACAAAATGAATCAAAGAAGATATACATAGATTATGTGCTTGACGAAGACCAGTTCGATGTCAATAGACTGAGAGAGATACACGGAATATTTGCACCTTTTGGCCAAGGAAATCCGTCTCTTGTTTATCTGATGATAAATGTAAAAATCAAGGAACTGCAGGTAAAGAATTTCATGAATATTCCAGATGAACCAGAGAATGCAAGTATAAATATAGTTTTTTCAATATATGAAAAAGAATTTACAATTATAGATTATGAACTAATAAGTAAACGCGATGAATTTTTTTAAGGAGAATCAATGTTTTGGGATTTTATTTTAAATTGGATAACGAACGATGTGGCAATAGATTTGGGTACAGCGAATACGCTTGTGTATCTGAAGGGGCATGGAGTTGTTGTCAACGAACCCTCTGTTGTTGCAGTGGAAACGGAATCCAAAAAGGTCATAGCAATTGGGTACAAAGCAAAGGAGATGCTGGGTAAGACACCTGAAGAGATCAGGGCGATCAAGCCCATGAAAGACGGAGTGATCGCCAATTTTGAGATCACGGAAACAATGCTTCGCCACCTCATTCTTCAATCACAACAGAAAAAATTTTTGATCAGACCCCGAGTGATCGTTGCTGTACCTTCAGGTATTACAGAGGTAGAAAAGCGAGCGGTCAAGGAATCGGCAGAACATGCAGGAGCGAGAACGGTGTATCTTGTTTCGGAACCTCTTGCTTCAGCGATAGGTGTTGGATTGCCCGTACACGAACCGTATGGCAATATGATAATCGATATCGGTGGAGGAACAACAGAGATCGCTATTATATCTCTGTCTCATATTGTTGACCACAATTCAATTCGAATCGGCGGGGATGAGATGGATGAAGCAATAGTTGCCTATCTCAGGAGGAAGCACAATCTTTATATCGGAGAATCAACAGCAGAAAGAATAAAAATAAAAATCGGGTCAGCATTTCCACTTGAAGATGAGCTGACCATGGAAGTTCGCGGACGAGATCTGATCACAGGATATCCTGTTTCTATGAAAATTTCCTCTGAAGAGATCAGGGAAGGGATAGCCGACACCGTGAACAAGATCGTCGATGCGGTGAAACGCCTTTTCGAAGAAACTGCACCGGAGCTTTCTGCCGATATTGCCGATAGAGGAGTAGTGCTGACAGGTGGAGCCGGTCAACTAAAAGGACTCGATAGGAGAATCCAGGAAACTATCAATCTTCCGGTGACGCTCGTTGATGAACCCTTAACCAGTGTGGTCATGGGCTGCGGTAAGATTTTGGACAATCTCGAAGAATACGAAAAAGTCCTTTTACCAAAAGTATAAAAGAACAGACGAAATTTAATACGAGCCAACATGTTCACCAGAAGAAACATTGTTTTCGGTATCCTTCTTATTCTCTCAATTCTTTTTATAATTGGAAACAATGAGGAGAGAATAGAAAAGGCGCAATTCGTCGGCAATACAATCCTGTTACCATTTTCATCGAGTATCACCTATATAAAAAATCTCTCCAATGTGTATCAGAGGAACAATTATCTGCAGAGAGAGCTTTTTCTTGCACAGAACGAACTAAGAATGTTCAAGGAAGAGCTCAACAAACAACAGAGATTCGAAGAACTTGTTGAAAATATTGATATTTCCAGCTATGAATTTTTAATTGCAGATGTCATAGGAACAGGTTCGTTTCTCAACTATGAAACTCTCATTATTGATGCAGGGAAGAATAAAAACATTCTGAACAATCAACCGGTTATATCAGAAAAAGGGCTTGTGGGAAAAGTTGTAGCAGTTTACCAGAATTATGCAGTAGTGCAGACCTTTGGAAACAAATATTTCCGGCTTGGCGCAATTGACAGCAGAAGCAGGATTCACGGCATTGTGGAAACCGAACTGAACGGGAAAATATATTTTGAAAAGATCAAGGTAGGAAGCGATCTGAAAACAGGGGACCAGATAGTTTCCTCAAAATTAAGCTCGATCTACCCTTCAGAACTTCCCTTTGGAAAAATCGTTGAGATCGAGCAGAGCAGCGAAGGGTTTTTCACAAGAGCGGAGATAGAACCCTTTGTAAATTTGGCAAATATAGAAGCAGTAGCAATAATTCAGAAATATGAGAAATAATATCACAGAAATAGAAGTCGGCAAGAAGGTCTATTTGAGGCAGCCGATCAAAACAAAAATTTTAACGCCGGAAGATGATATTATAGATATCGTTCTAAAAGATACTGAAGGAAAGCGAAAGAAGGGTGATATTATTGTCATGAGCGAAAGCCCTGTTGCGATAACCCAGGGAAGGGCTGTACTGGAAAGCGAGATAAAGATAGGGCTTCTCTCAAAACTTCTCTGGCGCGGAGTAAGCAAAGTACCATATGGAGTTGGCTTGCGTTCAAAAACAAGCATGCAGTGCGCTATAGATGAGTGCGGACATATCAGAATAATTATAGCAGCTATTGCCGGTGCTTTGGGGAAATTATTTGGGATACACGGACTATTTTACCGCATCGCAGGCAAGCAGGCAGCACTTGTCGATGCCGCCCACACATCTCCAGTACCGCCTTACAACACAACAGTTATCAAAGGACCTATTCATACGGATGAGATATGCCGGAAAATTCATGAATTAACGGGAAATGATGCCGCTATCATGGATATTAATGACATAGGGGGATCGTGGGTTATTGGCAGGTCTGACGGAATTAATGCTCGTCTTCTCGAAGAGATAATGGGAGATAATCCACAGGGACAGCAGATGGAACTTACACCCTTGTGCCTTGTGTGGGAGAAATAATGATTGTTCTTATTCTTGTTACTATTTTTACAGTATATTTTCAATATTTCTTTGCAGCTTCTCTTGGATTATGGGAAACGATTCCCAACCTTTTTTTACCACTGATTATTTATTATAGCATTGCGCGGGAGAATATTTCCGGTTATGTGCTTGCTTTCATCCTTGGAATAATTATTGATCTTAACCAGCCCTCGTCCTTTGGTGTTTCGTCTCTGCTTTTTCTTATTATAGCATTTTCCCTCAGCAAGCTCAAGAAATTACTTGGCAGGCAGCTGATCGGTGTAGGGTTTGCACTGGTTCTCATCACCAACCTGTTTTATTTTATACTTTCAGCAACGATATTCCTGATATTTAATACGGGTAATGCCCTTGCGTTTGGAAAGATAGTGGTTCTTTCTCTATATAATTCAGCATATTCTTTCATAATAATTCTCCTTTTATACTTGGCAGACCATCTTAAACTAAGCTTTGCCCAAAAATGAAAATTAAGCTGAAAAAAGCCGACCAGCTACTGATTCTCGTACTGGTTCTTTTTCTGACGCTTACCTATTTTTTATTTCGGATACAGGTCATAAAGGGTAATGATTACAAGGAAATTGCAGAGAAGAACTACTTTCGGATCATAAAAAAACCTGCACGCAGGGGCATCCTGTACGACCGCAATATGCAACCTCTCACAGAGAACATACCGTCCCTTTCTGTTTATATTGATATTAACGAAATTACTGATGCTGACAGCGTGGCGGCTTTCCTGTCCGGTAATCTTGGAGTTCCTGTTGAGGAAATCGCCGAGCTCATCTACAAGCACAGGTTCTTCAAATTTGCACCGGTTCTTGTGCAGGACAAAGTTAATATGGAAACCGCGATCAAGCTTGAAGAACATTGTGAAGAATATCCGGCGGTTATTATCAAGCCAGAAGCAATTAGGTATTATGGCCTTAACTCTCATTATATTGGATATGTAGGAAAAATGTCATCTGCGGAGTATCAAAAGCTTAAGGACGGAAATTATACTAAAACCGATTATATTGGCAAAGTTGGCTTGGAGAAGTGTTACGAGACAGAGCTCAAAGGAGAAAAGGGATACGATATCATTCAAGTGGATGCAACTGGGCGACCACTTGGACTAATGAAAAAAAATTCCGGAAAACATTCTTTACCCGGCAAAGATTTTGTGCTTACGATCGACAAAAATCTTCAAAAAAGAATTGCCCGACTGCTCCCCAAAGATACTTCAGCCGTAGCCATTGTGATGAATTGCAAAACAGGTGGAATCGTCGCAATGGTGAGCACCCCGGAATATGATCCTAATAATTTTGTCACAGGAATGAATGAGGTTTATTGGAACCGGATATTGGAGGATGAAAACAACCCCCTGTTGAATAAAGCGATGAACGCAACCTATCCTCCCGGATCAGTTTTTAAACTTGTCGTAGCTGCCTATGCATTAGAAAGAAACCTTGTCGAACCGCATGAAATTCTCGTAGATTGCGAAGGCGGAGTAGAATATGGAGGAAGATTTTTCGGTTGTTGGAAAAAGAGCGGTCACGGGAAAGTTAATCTTCTCGATGCTATAAGAGAGTCCTGCGACTCATATTTTTACAAAATAGCAGAGATGATTGATCTCAATGATTTTAAGGAATTTGTAGAGGACTGCAATCTTCTTGAAAGCATTCCCGTTGACAAAATGCGCAGCAGAAGGGGCTTCTTTCCCACCTCAGAATGGTATGACAGAAATTATGGAAAATTGGGGTGGACACGGGGCAACCTACTGAATCTTTGTATTGGACAGGGCGAAGTGCTACTTACCCCATTATCACTGGCTTGTTTTTATGCCGGCATCGCCAACAATGGAATTGAGCTCCGACCACATTTTATAGATTATGCAATTAGAGATGAAATCACCGAAAAATACAAATATCCGCAATTGAGATTGCCCATTTCACAAAACACTCTTGACTTCTTGAAACAAGCTTTGTATGAAGTGGTCAATGCAAAAGGAAGAACAGGTGGAATGGCTCGAGTAAAAGATATTATGGTTGGTGGAAAGACAGGCTCTGCAGAAAATTATTATGGAGATACTCATGCCTGGTTCGTAGCAGTAGCTCCGATGAACGATCCCGAGATAGTTGTGCTTGTATTTGTGGAGCAGGGGGGATCGGGAGCGGACATCGCAGCAAAACTCGCGGGTAAAATATTAGGATATTATTTTGAGAAAGAACCGATATTGAGATATTAGAAGATGATGTAAAATATGAGTTGGATTTTTGGAATATTAAGAAAAAACAAACAGACCGTTATACCCAGGAAAGAATATCACCCATTTAAAAGCAAAGATAAATTCTCGGTTGAGACAAAAGATTACTATTTTGCAAGCGGAACCGGACATAAAAATAGTTTTTACAAATATAATCAAAAGAAAGATTCCGGCTGGATGGTTTGCGGAACCGGAATTTCTTACGAAAAAGATGCGTTTCGCTTAATGGATTTTCATGATTGGGAAGCATTCTTATCAAAGAAAAACAACAATATTCGAAACCTGAATGGACATTTTGTCATTGTTGAATGGGAACCGGGAAGTCTTAGAATAAAAAACGACCAGCTTGGAATGCGCGATATGTTTTTTGCAGACACCAAGAATTATCTTGCATTTTCAACAAGATTGGACTGGCTGATTCCTTTCATTGAAGGACCTGAAATAGATTTCGAGATTTTTAGCAGCAGTTGGCTTTGTGTAAATCCACTATCAGATGAATGTTTTATAACGAATACGGAGAGGCTTGGACAGGGAGGGTCTGCACGATTTGAAGATAATAATTTTACGAAGACTAACCAACCATGGTTGCCGGAATATGCACTTAGATTACCTGAAAAAAATTATTTTGAGTTAATTTCAGATTTCACCACACAAGGTATTAAACAGAACAGACAATTATTGTTAGGACTTTCTGGAGGACTCGATTCACGGTTGCTCTTGTCGATATTGCTTCAAAGAGATAGGAAAAAATGGCGCACATATACCTTTGGCGACGGTAATTTTCCAGATGCAATAATTGCAAAGAAGCTTGCAGCAAAACTTGGCTTCAACCACACAGTCATCTCAAATCTATTTTTAACTGAATCAAAAGACGTTGACAGGTTCGTTGATTTTGTACTTCAGACCCACACGTACATGATCGGTTCTTTATTTTATGAACAAGATCATTATAAACGGCTAAACAAAAAGAATCTAATAATAGATGGCGGGAAAGGAGAATACTGTACAAGAAGTTTCGCAAAATGGTTATCTGTAAAGGGCAAGAGAGCAATATTAGAAAGAGACACCCAAAAAATATTGAATTTAATTCCTCACTCAAAACCCAACATGTTCATTCATGATATAACGAAGAAGATGATATTTTCATGCCAGCAACAAATAGAAAAAATCATTGATATGATGCCTTCTATCAAGGATGTTGGCGGAGGTAACTGGATTGATATATTTACTATCAGAACACGCACGGGCAATATGGGTTCGGTAACCCAGACGCGACTTGATAATATTATTCGAAATTATATGCCCTACTTACAACCCAGCTTTCTGAGAAAGATGCTTGAGCTTCCTGTTAGTTTTCGAGAACGTAACAATGTATACAGGTCGATATTGCATAAAGGAAATTCGAAGCTCACACAATTTCCGCTTGTTAAAGACGTGAGCATAATTCCGTTCACCCTAAATAAGTATCTAGCGTTTATATTAGGCAAGCTGTTTGGGCGATTCCAGAAATTTCATACAACTAATTTTTCACAGTTATTTCTTATAAACAATAAGGAATTTATTATGGATACTCTTAAAAGCAAGGGAGTGAAAGAATATCCACATTACGATTATCATATGATCCAAAATATGGTTCAGGGGTATTATTCAGGACAGAACAATAACGCAAAAGGGGTTTTATGGTGGTTAACGTTTGATGTGTGGAGGAAGAAACTTCAGAATAGTCAAAAAATTACTTGTTAATTAAAAAATTTTTGAATTATTATATAGAATATAGGCGTGCAAAATTCTTGACACAGGAAGTGGAGCTAAAAATTTTTACTTCCTACAGCGGGAATAGCTCAGTGGTAGAGCTCTACCTTGCCAAGGTAGACGTCGCGGGTTCGAATCCCGTTTCCCGCTCCATTTTTTCCGGCGACATAGCCAAGTGGTAAGGCAGGGGTCTGCAAAATCCTTATCCCCGGTTCGAATCCGGGTGTCGCCTCCATGTTTATAGCGTGCCGGAGTGGTGGAATTGGTAGACACAAGGGACTTAAAATCCCTCGGGTTTTTTGCCCGTGCCGGTTCAAGTCCGGCCTCTGGTACCATATTTAACCCGCCATGTGCGGGTTTTTTATTACAAACATTGACAAAAAAATATCACAAAACTTATACATTTATTAAGAGAAAAAAATAGATGTGGAGCGAGTTATGAAATTTATTCTTTCTACGATTTTATGCATTATCTGCATCATCCTTCCGCTTGAAGGAGCATTCTTGCAGTATGCCCCCTCTGCAAAAATCGCGGCACTTTCCGGAATTTCCCAGCTTGACGGTTCTGCTTCATGCCTGTTCCTTAACCCTGCAAATATACGGCAGCAGTTCTCGGCAACCTCTTCATACACCATACCCTTTTCTTTTGAAGAGATATCTTATAAAAATATTGCGCTCTCTTATCGATTTGGTAAAACGACAATCGGGATCGGCTATCAGGATTTCGGAAACGATATCTACAAGGAGCAGAGCTTTATCACGGCAGCAAATATCAAAATATTATCACACTATTGGCTGGGAGTCGGACTGCGCTATCTTAATGATAAGACAAAATCCTTTGAAGCCCAGAATTCATATCAGGCAGACGTAGGATTTCGGGGAGAATATAGAAACCTTACATTCTCAACCTCTTACCTGAATCTGAACTTCGGAGAGCTGGAAAATGATCCCCTTCCACAGGAAAACAGAACGTTCATTTCATACACAATTGCGGAAAACCTGCAAGCCGGCTTCGGCTTCGTAAAAGAATTTGCCTACCCCTTTTCGTTTCGAGTCGGAATTTCTTATTATCCACTTAAGTATGCTGGTTTTTTTAGCGGATTTCACACTGAACCAAACCAGTTCACTGCCGGATGCGAATTCAGCTTCTCAAACATTAAGATACAATATGCCATCGAAACACACGAATATCTTAAATCAACGCATTATATCTCGATTCAATATGGGAAATAAATTATTTGCACTGGTTTTACTTGCCCTTATAGCTCTTTGCCCGCTTAGCGCAGAAGATACAGAAGAGCAGATGGAGAAGCTCTTTTCTTCGGAAGACGAAACCTATATTTCCACAGAATTGCAGCAGCGCCTGGAATATCTTGAAAAACACAAACTCGACATTAACAGAGCAGATTACGATGAGATTGCGGAGCTTCCATGGCTTTCGCCACAGGACGTGGACGCGATTCTTATTTATCGAAAAAAACATACTATTACGAGCAAAAAAGCATTGAAAAAAGCAGGCATCTCCGAATGCATCATAGAGGAACTTCAGCCCTATATTTCGTATCATTTACCAATGCCCGTCCACTTTACCACGCGGCAGAGACTGCAACTTAAAGACAACACAGACTATGATTCTCCGCTGAAGTTCTATCAGAAATATCAGGCGAACTGGCGAAATTTTTCATTGTACTTCCTATCTCAAAAAGATGAGGGAGAAAAAGAGTGGATCGATTACTGGAGCGCTGCTCTTTATGTAAAAGAACTTGGTTTTGTGAAGAGTTTTGCAGCGGGCAACTACAGGTTATCTTTCGGGCAAGGAATACTTTTTGCTCCCAAACTGGCGCTCTCGAAAGGCGGAAATGCAACTCACCAGCCAATCAAACATTATCAGGATATAAAACCCTATACATCCACAAATGAAGCATACTCGCTATTTGGATTTGCTGGAGATTTTTCTTTGTACGACCTTCACATTATTCCCTTTTATTCGGATTATGCGTTAGACGGAATTGTTGAAAACGGATGCATAAAAAGCATAGATATTACGGGATTTCACCGAAGTAGTGCAGGTCAGGATAAGAAGGATGCAATTCGGGAAAAACTTTACGGTGCTCATATCAGTTACGGAGGCCAAAACACATTTGGCATTACTGCTTATAGAGATTTATACAATCACCCATTTTGTGATTCGACGAAAAAACAATTTCAAAATCTTTATAGTGCAGATTATTATCTGAACTATCGAAATATTACACTTTTCGGTGAGGGTGCATTTGCGAACGGGGAAAGGGCTTTTGTTACAGGAATGTTATGGCAACAGGGCTTGTTCGAAAACATAATCCTTTATAGAGATTATGAGAAAAATTTTCCCACTTTTCATGGAAATCCATTTCATGGCGGAGGAGATTTTGATAACGAGAGGGGGTTATATTATGGTATTACCTATCGTCCCTTTACACGGTCTCGACTGGATGTTTATTTTGACGTCTTCCGTTTTCCCGAGGAAAGCACTTACGGCAACCTCCCTATTTATGGCTTTGATTCCTTTGTGCAGTTCGATCAAAAGTGGACAGCTTCTCGCATACGCCTGACCTATCATCACAAGCAGACAGAGCGGTGGCGAAGTTTTGATGAAATGAGCAAGCTCTACCAAGTTAAGCGAAATACCTGCAGGTGCGATTTTGTACAAAAGATAAGCGAAAAGATCGAGCTTAAATTTCGGGGAGAATTCACCTACCATCACTACACAAATACAGACAAGTATGACGCGGGGATCCTGTTATATCAGGAAGTGAAATATTTCATTACGCCTAAATTAAAGAACTATATCCGCCTTTGCCAGTATCATACTGACGATATCATCTTGTATATGTACGAGAACGATCTGGACGGAATAATGCTCAACTCTCAGTTCAAGGGGGATGGTGTTTTCGGATATATACTTTTGAAATATGATATTGGACCTCACCTGTCATTACAGGCAAAGTATGCTGAGAAGATCTGGAAGGAAAAGAAGATAGAAAGATCAAGACAGATAAAATTCCAGGTTGAAACGAACTTCTGATAACAAACTTATGGGAAAGGACAATAAAAAAATTGACAGTTTTTCTTCGTTTTCATTCCTGCTCTTATAATACTATTTAGGAGGCACACATGAAAAAAGTGCTTTTAATTATTGTTTGTCTGCTTTTCGTAAGCAGTCTGTATGCTTTTAGGGCAGGAACCACATCCATTGGTGGAACAGTAGCGTATGTAAGCTACAAATTTGATAAGGACGCCGATCCGACTAATGTCATTATTATTAATCCTTCCCTCAGTTATTTTCTCATGGACAACATTGCAGTAGACGGTCTCTTTGAATATGTTAATTCCAACAATGATTCTTGGGAAGATCCTGAGTCCGAGATGCAAATCGGTGTTGGTGGACGCATTTTCTTTGGCAATCTTTATGGAGGAGCCGGCGTGCTGTTTACAAGCAATAAAGATGGCTCGAACGATTACAGCGGAACTTATTTACGGATATATGGCGGCTACCTCCTCCCCATCGTTGAAAATGTGTACCTTGATATCGCAGGAATGTATAAGATGGGTATGGGAAAGTATGGTGGCGACATGGACGAGTATGACAACAAAGAAGCAGAATTAGTCGTTGGGGCTGGTATAGAAGTATTTTTTGATACTGGCAGATAAATAAAATATTTCTTTGGATTTAGGCGGCAGGTGATTTCATTTGCCGCTTTTTTATTCGAAA
>Ga0222678_1000995_pt1 | contig 11222 bp, 4 predicted proteins | sample AntAcemetagen937_FD_179801 | JGI IMG/M metagenome (GOLD analysis project Ga0222678, IMG submission 179801) | Saline water microbial communities from Ace Lake, Antarctica - #937 | ecosystem: Environmental > Aquatic > Non-marine Saline and Alkaline > Saline | place: Antarctica: Ace Lake | collected... | reverse complement strand
CCATCACATAATCCCCGGACACATTGTCGATCTTTACTGCGGTGGCGATATGACCCGGGTAGTCCAAACCGATCACTTCGAGCCCGAGAAGTTTTTTCACGAGATAAGCAAAAATGACTGATCGATCTTCGCAGTCACAGTAAGGATAGAAAAGAGTTTCTTCTGCAAAAAGGCATTTTTCCTTTCCAAACTGCTGCTGATCGGTTTTATATTTGAATGCAGTCTGAACGAAACGCAGCAGGATATTGAGGGCTTCGGATTTTGACTTTCCGGCTAAAATAGGTTTAAGCTGTTCAACAAGAGACGCATAGGATTGGTCCATTAAAGGAGTGTTGAAATAAATGGGATATGACGTGTGAGGATAGGTATTCAGGAAATTCACAATGTTTTTATTGTACGTATATTTGATCGTATAATTAATTCCATTATAGGAAAATTTCACCTGCTTCGGTACATTGCCCCATAAAACAGGGAGTGTGTTCAAGCTCAGCGAGACCATCTTATTTGCATCCGGGTAATCGCCTTCGTAGGTATACATCGAACCGAGCTGAAGCTCTTTCCCATCGAGAGACATCACATAAAAACGTTCATTCTCAATTGTGAAGTAGGGTGCGCCGAAAATATCATCCTTGCTTGGAAGGAGCAGGTAAACCTGATCGTTCGAGTAACCGATCTTGGCATCATATCCTGATTTACTCAGCATGAACCACGTGAAAAGGAGGGCTTCTGTTTCGTATCCCTTATTGATGACATTTCCAATGTCGTAAAGGAGCATGGAGTAACCCCAGTCATTCAGTGCAAGAGAATTTTTATAGGATTCGGCTTTTTGCAGCGTACCCTCGAATTTTGCATTACTGATTTTTTTCCAGTATTCTGCAATAGACTCATTGTTGGGTTTTCCGCTCATAGAAATGCGCAGAGATGACTCATCCGGCAGCGATACGGGAGCTTCGTAAAAATCAACTGAGATTGAGGGTGTTTCGGTTTTTTTAGCTTCCTTTTCTGTTTTAAGCTGTGGAGCTTTCTCTTTTTCTTCTTGCTGCCACGGTTTTGTGATTGGCTTTGATTTAAGATTCTTTGCCGGCGATTTGAAAGATGTATGTTTCTCGGGCACATCGATCTCTTTTATCGTGTCATCTTTTTCTTGTTCTGTCTTTTGCAGAGGTTGTGGCTCAACTTTTGGCAGGACTGAGGGCTTGGGCGTGTCATCGACTTTTAAACCCTGGAAAACCTGGAATTGTTTCCAGTCGTCCTCGAGAAACTGCATGAATAGTCTGTCCTGCTCAGTTTTATAATCATCAAATTGTTTTTGATCTTTTTTGAGCCACTCTTCATAGTCGCTTTGAGCAAGTAGAGGTGCTGTATTGAGCACCAGTAAAAATGCAATAAAAATGCTGATTTTATTTTTCATACGTATGCTCCGATTTTTGATCTGGAATCTTATGTTGAGCAAGTTGAAAGATTGAATATTTTATGGCAAGAAAAAACTATTTTAGGATATAAAAATGTATGTAGGATTAAAATCTCAACAACCGCCTTGGAATAAAAAGATGCATTAATTATTCGAAGTGCACAATTTTTATTGACATCTTTTTTCTTAATTAATTTTGTTGTCTGATGTTATAAACAACAAAATTTAGTTATGAATTAAAGTCCAAAAGAGTATGTAATATTATGAAAAAAAGTGATTGTATTGAAAACTTAATAAAAATTGGATTAACTGAAGCTGAATCAAGGGTCTATTTAAATCTACTTAAAAAAAGGAGTTTTACCGCTTCGGAAATAGCAAAACTTTCAGGAATATCTCGTTCAAATACTTATGATATACTAAGTTCATTGGTTAATAAGGGTTTATGTACTGAAATATTGGGAAGAGTAAAAAAGTATTCTTCTGCAAATCCTAAGACGGCTTTAAATGGTATTTTACAAGAATTACAAAGGAATCATCAAAAAGAATTAGAATATAAAAGAAATATTGTATCTAGTATTTCTAAATCTCTATTACCTTTATACTATGATGATAAATATTACAACAATCCAATGGATTACATACAAGTTATAAGTGAAAAAAATAGAATAGTTGAAAAGGTGGAATCATTAGAGAGAACAGCTAAAAATGAAGTATTGGCTTTTACAAAAGCACCATATGCAATGAGTTTAAACTTTACAGGAAACGAAGAAGAATTTATTAATTTAAAAAGAGGACTAAAATGTAAATCAATCTATGAAGTTGAGGATGCAAAAAAACTTGATTTCTTAAAGAAGATTGAATTATTCTATAATGCTGGTGAGGAAGTAAGAATTGTCAATGTATTACCACTAAAATTTTTAATATTTGATGAAAGAATAGTAATGGTTACATTAGAAGATATGTTAACCTCAAGGACACGTTTAACCACACTTGTTATTGAACATTCAGCCTTCACCCGATTTTTCAAAAGTACATTTGAGAACTATTGGAAACATGCAATGACACTTGAAGAGTTTAAGGTCAAAGATAAAACATAAATTAAGGGCTGCATGTGTAGACGTTACCTATGCACAAACAGCCCAAGGAGACATAATGAGAAGAAGAAAACAAGCAATAGCTTGTCCCCACTTATGCCATTGCTTTTTTGGTAAAACCATTTCATTAAGTCAAGAAAATAATGAAGGAAAGATTAACTTATATGATAGGTGTGGGGAATTTGGAATTTTTATATCAAAAATAGGTAGAGTGCTTCCCTACTTGATTATGATTTATCACGTATTTATGGAACCAGACGGGAAAGTCCTCATTATTATGTTAACCCAACAAGAAAAAGCCACGAGCTTTTACGAACTTAAATAAATATTGATGTTAGTTTGTGGCAAAACAAAAAAATAGGAGATAAAATGAAAAAAATAATCTTGATTGCGATTTTAATTTCCCTATTTCCTCTAACTGTAATTTTAGCACAAGAGCCAGGTGACACTTTATGGACAAAAACATATGGTGGTATTAACAGTGATGCTGGTTATTCTGTTCAGCAGACCTCTGATAATGGGTATATCGTGGCTGGAGAGACTTCTTCGTTCGGTGCTGGCGCTTGTGATGCTTACCTGATAAAGACAAATTCATTGGGCGATACTATATGGACTAAAACATACGGAGGAAGTGGGCCAGATCGAGCTTTCTCCGTTGTTGTGGATCAATACGGCTACTATGCTGTGGCCGGTGAGACAGAAGTAGATCGAGTTTGTGATTTCTTCGTTTTGAAGGTCGATGCCACCAATGGAGATACCCTTTGGAGTAAAACCTATGGCGGTAGTGGAAACGATTATGGTTTTTCAATAACTATAGACCAAGATGGATATTATTTAGTTACTGGTGAGACATCATCCTTTGGAGTTGGTTCTTTTGATTTTTGGGTTTTGAAGATAAATTCTGCAAATGGAGATACTATATGGACTAAAACCTATGGTGGAAGTGAGTATGATTATGGTCGCTCAATTGTGGTTGATCAAGACGGTTACTACGTAGTTGCTGGTTATACAAGGTCATATGGAGTTGGTACTGCCCCAAACTTCTGGATTTTGAAAATAAATCCTTCTAATGGAGATACTTTATGGACCAAAGCTTATGGTGGAACTAGTGGGGAATACCTTTTGTCTGTTGCTGTAGATAATGATGGATACTATGTAGCAGCTGGTGAGACTATGTCTTACGGTGCTGGTAATTATGATTTATGGCTTTTAAAGATAAATCCGGCCACTGGAGATACTATTTGGACTAAAACCTATGGTGGAAGTGATAACGAAGGCCAATTCTCAATCGCTATAGATCAAAATGGATATTATGCTGTATCAGGTTATTCTCAATCGTTTGGTGCCGGAGATCGTGATGCTTGGCTTTTAAAGATAAATCCGGCCACTGGAGATACTATATGGACTAAAACCTATGGAGGAAGTAACAATGAATATTCCTTTTCTATATCAGTTGATCAAGATGGATACTATATGGTGACAGGTGAGACTAATTCATTCGGTGCAGGTGCTACTGATGTTTGGTTACTAAAGATTGAAGCAGGACAAACTACCGGCGACTTCAACTCCGACGGTTATGTAGATGCTGCTGACCTTCAACTCTTTGGAGACCACTGGCACTTTATTAGTACAGACCCCGGTTGGGATGCTCTTTATGACCTGGTGCCTGATAATATTATCGATGCTGCCGACTTACAAGTATTTGGAGACCACTGGCACGAAGGCACACCTCCGAAATCCGGCGAAGGATGCAAGGATGGTAAAGGTCCCAACGAGAATGCCGGTATAGTATTTGATCTTGATGCCACAACTTACGGTAACCAGAATCTGACAAGCATACCATCACAACCTACAGGAACTTACATTCGGTTAGATGTATATTGTACTGGAGTTACCAATTTAGATACCTATGAGTTTGAGGTTATCTATGACGCTACCGAGCTTGCATATATATCCTCAAGTGCAACAAATCCCCTTACCTTTGAACCTAACATCCTTACTACTAATGGTGGCACTGCACTTGGCTGGATGGTTGATACTTCTACTCCGGGTGTATTAAGTATTGCTTATACCTTAGCAGGCAATGATCCTGCCCAGGCACCTGAAGGAGAGGGTCTGATAGCAGACATCGTATTCCAGGCACTGGTTAATACACATGGAACTCTGAGCTTTGGAGATGTTTACTACTATGATTCCTATGGTGTAGTGGACCTCATTACAGATACCGGAACTGCTACACTACCGGTAGAGCTTTCAAGTTTCAATGCTATTTATAATACTGTTTCGGGCTTTGTTTCTCTTTGCTGGGCAACTTCTAGTGAAACAGATGTGAATGGATTCAACATCTATCGTAATACGGAAGATGTTTTCGTTGAAGCTGAAAAGATCAACATTGATTTAATAGAAGGATCCGGAACTACTACTGAGACTACTGAATACAGTTTTATTGATGAAACAGCTGACCCATATTATACCACATATTACTATTGGCTTGAAGTAATAAACTTTGGCGGCACATCTGATGAGTTTGGTCCATATAAGTATATCCCGATAGATGTTAATCAAGATGGTGAATTGGGTATTATTATTTCTGCTCTTAGCCCTTGTTATCCCAATCCTTCAAGAATAGGAAATGAGATAAAATTTAATTTCCGCGTAGGTGGCTTTGAAGGAACCGTTCGTAATGTTGAACTCAAGGTTTATAATATCCTTGGGAAATTGGTTGCAGAGATTGTAAATGGAGAACGACTTGTTAATGATTATACAGAGACCTGGAATCCTGAAGATCTTTCTAATGGAGTATATTTCTATCAACTCAAGACCGATAACTACAGTGAAGTTAAGAAGATGGTGATTCAATAATAATGTAAGGGCAAGGTGGGAGGTATAGAATATTATTCTTAACCTCCTGCCTTACCCTATTAGAGGATTTGTTTCAAGATGCAAAAGATTAACGGTTTGTTATATGTTAGAAAGAATTTTTAAATGAATTTGATAAAGAAACACACCACGATTTTCCTTCGGAAAATCACCTCTCTTGATAGAGGGGGACACTTTCTTTCCTTCTCCCTCTCCTCGATAGGAGAGGGCTGGGGTGAGGTAGAAATTGAATATAAAATAAATGAATATAAAATAAAAAGAGGATAACAAAAATGTTAAAATCTATGATTAATCCCGATTTATCGGTGAAAACGAGACCATTTAAAATAATATTTTTAATATTAGTGCTGAGTTTATTTCTTAGTTCCATGATTTTTGCAGGTCCTAATGAGGATGCTGGAATAAGATTTGACCTGGATGCCACAACTTACGGTAACCAGAATCTGACCAGTATACCCTCACAACCTGCAGGAACTTACATAAGGTTAGATGTATATTGTACTGAAGTTCACAATTTAGATACCTATGAGTTTGAAATAATCTATGACCCGACTGAACTTGCTTATGTAGCTGCTTCTGCTACAAATCCCATTACTTATGAACCAAACATCCTTACTACTGATGGTGGCACTGCACTCGGTTGGATGGTTGATACTTCTACTCCGGGTGTATTAAGTATTGCTTATACCTTAGCCGGCACAGATACTCTTGAGGCACCTGAAGGAGAGGGGCTTATTGCAGACATTGTTTTTCAGGCACAGATACCAACACAGAGTGTATTAACTTTTGGGAATGTGCACTTCTATGATTCCTTTTGGGTGATGGACATTATTACAGATAAAGGAATAGCTATACTATATGAGTTTGGTAATATTGATGGAACTGTAACAAACTCTAATACAGGTGAACCCATTGAGGGTGCTATTATATCTATTAGTGATTTTTCAGATACAACTGGCACATATGGAACTTACCTCTTAGAATATATTCCTCTTGGAATGCATGATATTACCTGCACAGCGGAAGGATATTATGATACTGTTGATGTCGTAGAAGTGTTAGAAGGTCAAACTGTTACAATTGATTTCGTTTTGGAACCGCTTCCCCGTGGCACGCTTGATGGTACAGTTACAGATGCTAATAATGCTGAACCTATTGAGAATGCTCTGATAACCGCTACAAGTCAGGGTAAAGTAGAATATACTGGCTTCACCAATGCTGATGGCTATTACATAATTGATAGTCTGATAGCTAGTGAGATAGTAGGTAATTATATAGTTATCTGTGATGCAGGGGTTCCGTATACTTTAGGCGAAGTAACGGATGTAGAAATTATTGAAGATGAAACAACTAATGTTGATTTTGCATTGACTGCACCTATTATGGTGGTTGACCCATTAGAAATCTTCCCGATTTTAGAAAATATGGGCGACTCAACTGTTACTGATATTACTGTTAGCAATATTGGAACAGCACCGTTCGATTGGGATGCAGGTATTGAATATCCAGATGCTCAAATAATTAACATTCCAGTAGTTTCCAATTATTTCTCACGCACAAGTGAACCACCTTCAATGGGTATGGATCTAGGTGAGAATAGAAAAAGAGATAAAGAATATTTAGATCCAGTTAGAACAGATATTCTTAGAGGTTCAACTGCTTGGTTCCGAGGTGGCGAATATTCGGTTTACTTCTATGAAATATTCGATACAGATTTTCCTGGAGATATGACTGAAATCCTCTCTCCCCCAGCCTGGGCAGCTTACTGCGGTGATTATAGCACAGAAAGTGATGAATACTTCTATGTTAATAATCCAGATGATTTTAATATTTATACAGTTGATGCTGCAACTGGCATAGCTACCTTAGTTGGCCCCACAGGTTTAGGTGCTTTTCTTAATGGTATGGCTTGTGATAAAATAGATGGGACTATGTATGCAGTTGACGGCAGTAATCTTTACACGATTGATTTGACAACAGGTACAGCTACATTGGTTGGACCAATTGGAAATCCTGGTGGACTTATGATAAACCTTGCTTGTGATGGTGATGGTAACCTCTGTGGTATTGATATCAGTTCAGATGACTTTTGGTTTATTGACAAAACTACTGGGGCTGGAACCTATATTGGACTAACAGGTTTTGATGCCAACTATGCACAAAGTATGGCTTGGGATCCTGAAACGGATGTTATATACTGGGCTGCATATGGTGGAGGACTTGATGGTAACTTGCGTGTTGTTGACAGAACAACAGGTGCTACAGCATTTGTTGGTGATTTTGAAGGTGGTCGTGAAGTTACAGTGTTAGCTTTCCCAGGTAGTGGTACGCCTCCATGGATAGTAATTGACCCAACTTCTGGAACAATTGAACCGGGCGGTGACGAGATAGTTCAGGCTACAGTTTACTGGTTAGAGGCGTTCTTCCCGGGACAGGTAAAATATGCAGATATTACTTTTACACCTGATCAAAATTGTTTAGGTGAACAAACTGTTAGTGTTCAGGCTACTTTTGGACCGGCTATACCTGGTTCAATCTCAGGATTGGTTACATTAGAGAATACCCCATACAGTTCGGGTAATGTGGAAGATGTTCTTCTTACCGCTGTTAGTCAGGTATTTCCAAGTAGTTATTATACTGCCTATCCAGATTCTACTGGAGAATATACAATACCGGGTGTTTATCCCGGTACTTATGATGTAACTGCTTCCTTATTATATGATTATGAAGATTCAACCATAGTAGATGTTTTGGTGGAAGAGGCTACAAACACACCAGATATTGACTTTGAGATGAACTGCTTGCTTGGTGCACTGCAAGGAACTGTAACTGATGGATATGGTGAACCAATAGAAGGTGCCACTATTACAGCTATTGGAGATTTACCTCCTTCAGAGCCCTACTGCGTTACAACAAATGATACTGGATATTATGAAATTGACCCAATCATTGGTCAATTCTATAACTTCACTTGTGAAGCACAAGGTTTCATTACATTTACTGATACATTTACTGTTCTTCCAGGTGAGACTTATGTAGAAGATGTTAGTATGTTTAATCCTGAAATAAGAGTAGAGCCTGATTCTTATGTAGTAACACTTGCTCCTGAAACCCAGACGACACGACTCATTACTGTATATAACGATGGTAATGCCCTATTAAGTTGGAATGCTGATATACAATTTCCAGACAGGCAATTAATTAATATTCCACCTGCAACAAATGATTTTCCAAGGTCTGAAGACAAACTCTCATTATCTCTTGCACCTCATAATGGAGAACCAACTAATAGTTCTACTACACAAATGATAAATCCATTAAGGGGTACAACAGCTTATGGATTTAATGTGTATCCAGGCTCTGACTTCGTAACTTTCGACACCGACACTCCAGAAACTTGGCTTACAACAATTCCTATGACTTACTCCCCCTTTGCTGCTGACTTTGATATAGATAATAATTTCTATGCTATAGATTCCTACAACAATAATCTTTATGCAGTTGATATTGAAACAGGCGTATTTACATTAATTGGTCCTACTAAGGAGAACTTTACAGATTTAGCTTGTGATAAAATCGATGGAACAATGTATGCCTCTTGTTACGAATCCGGAAATTCATATCTATACACAATTGATTTGACTACAGGTTCAGCCACACTAATTGGATTGATAAATACTGATGGACTTATAATCTCTATGGCTTGTGATGGTGGAGGTAATCTGTGGGGTTTTGATCTTGTTGCAGACGCTTTATATGCAATTGATAAAGATGATGAACATGGAACTTATGTTGGATCAGTTGGTTTTGATGGTAACTATGCTCAATCTATGGCATGGGACCCTGAAAGCGATATCGTTTATATGGCGGCTTATAATAATACTGAGGCAGCTGGTCAACTTCGAATTGTAGATACTTCTACCGGTGCCACAGCATTAGTTGGTAATTTTAACGGCGGTGCAGAAGTCGCAGGTTTAGGATTCCAGGGTGGTGTATGGCTAACTATTGACCCAACTTCCGGTTATGTCCTTCCAGGTGAATCTCAACCGGTTTTTGCTACATTTGACGCTACAGGCCAAACAGTCGGAACCGTGTTTACTGCTAATATTCACTTTATTCCTAATGTTGGTCAGGAGGATACTGTATTTGCAATTCTTATTGTTGGTGACATTGGTGTTACAGGTGAACCTGAGATTCTTGTAACAGAACTTTATGATAACTTCCCGAATCCATTTAGTTCATCTACAATAATAAAGTTCAGTCTGAAGGAAGCTACTTATGTTAAGCTTTCTGTTTATAATATTCGAGGCCAATTGGTTGAGAGACTTGTAGATGAGGATATGGTAGCTGGTGCAGATTATCAGGTAAAATGGAGTGGAACAAGCAACGACAAAAAGCTTGCAAATGGTATCTATTTCTACAAATTAGAAGCTGATAAGAAGACATTCATTAAGAAAATTATTTTGATGCGATAATTAAGTAGGAAGCTTCTTAACTGAATGATAAGAAGCAGGTAATGTTAATTTCTAAAATAGGCGCAGGATATTTACCAACGAAGGTAAATATTGATAATTAAAGCATTACAGGCTCTTTATACAGAAAACATAAAAAGTGTAAACAACGATAGGTTTTCTTATAGATTATACAAATAAAAAAAATTGAGGATAAAAAAATGAAAAAGAGTAGTTATTTATTCCTATTTATGCTTCTCCTATTTACTACATTGGTATTTGCATCACAAATGTGGGTTGTAGGAGAAGTATTCACCCAAACATGGTGAACTTTCTGTCCAACAGCGCGGTCCGCGTTGCATACAATGTGGGACGACCCTACTACTTTCCCTTATTTAATTCCAATCATCTGGCAGGGTAATGGTCCAAATCCAAGTCCCAACTATCCAGGCAGAGTATCACTTTATAGTGTAGGTGGGATACCTCACTGTCAATGGGGTGGTAATCAACATTATATCGGTGGCGGAACTGGTACATTACCAGGTTATATAAGCTTATATAATGCGATAGTTGCTATGGATAGTCCTGCAGAAATTGATGTTTCACTCAATACTAACGACCAGGGACAACTTGTAATCCAAGCTGATGTTGAATTAACCGGCAATATTACCACAACAAACAACAAAATTATCTTTATTTTAACTCATGATTTCGATCCAGGACAACTACCTGATCATTTCTGCTCAGCTATTACATATGATGAGCAGGATTTTGACTTAACCACAACAGGTCAAACTGGATTTTACGAATCATCAGCTATAACATTAAATCCAGCATGGGAACTTGTAAAGATAAAAGCTATCGCCATCATTCAAACTCTTTCTGGTGATCATATAATACATCAAGCTGCTATTACTGAGTATTCCGGTCTCCTTCCTATGTTTACTAGTAATTTAACTGAAGGTCCTGCATATTTAGGTGTTCAATTCACCAGTACTTCTTTACCTCTAACAGGTATAGAATCCTGGGAATGGGATTTTGATGGTGATGGAGTTTTTGATAGTACAGAAGAAAATCCATATTACCTTTTTACAGATCCGGGTTCTTATAATGTCACTTTAAGAATTGGTATGGGTGGCGAATATGAAGAAATAACTGTACCGGACTATATCAACGTTACAGATGGTTCAAATGTTTCTGGTGACTTATCCGGAGTCTGGGTAACTGATTTCAGTCCATATCAAATAACAGATGATGTTTCAATTCCCTCGGGTGCTGAATTAATTATTGAACCCGATGTTCAAATAATTACAAATAATAATAGCAAGATAAAAGTTGAAGGAAAAATAGTTGCTGATGCTTCTGGAAAAGCTCCTATAATTTTCA
>Ga0222678_1000991_pt1 | contig 11236 bp, 6 predicted proteins | sample AntAcemetagen937_FD_179801 | JGI IMG/M metagenome (GOLD analysis project Ga0222678, IMG submission 179801) | Saline water microbial communities from Ace Lake, Antarctica - #937 | ecosystem: Environmental > Aquatic > Non-marine Saline and Alkaline > Saline | place: Antarctica: Ace Lake | collected... | reverse complement strand
TACGAGTGGCACAACATGCTCCGGTATGGGTGGCACAACATCAATCGGTATGAGTGGCACACATTAGTCCGGTATGAGTGGCACAATAACTCCGGTATGGGTGGCACAAGTTGGAGCGGTCTATCCAAAATTAATTATTATCTAATTTAAAATCATGAAAAAATGAAAAACCATGTAAAAGTACAAAAGTATTTAGTAATGCTTTTGTTAACTATATTTACTACTTTAGCAACTGCTCAGTTTACCAGACAGCAAGCTATTGATAAGGTATTAAACGAAATTGTTGTTGCAGATGCAGGTAATATTAATGTTTATGCAGCATATACGTTAAAAGATTTTCAAGATTCAATTGTTTTGGCATTCGACAAAACACTACTTTGCCCATATAGTTACAACTGGGTATTTTTTGTTGATGACCATCCAATAGCAGGATGGACACATCCTTGCCATTATATTTTTATGGATAGTGTTACTGGTATCTATCAAATTACAAATGAAGTTCAATACCCTGTATGCTTTGACAACATAGATTGTAGTGAATATGAAGTGATTTCACAGATTTATTCATACCCTGTGGTTACCCTGCCACCCAACCAAGATATCCCTGACAAAACAACTACTACAAACGAAAACCTATTTGCAGTATTAATTGTAACCCAAGACTCATACCAATATCCCGGCAACATGCACAACCGTGTTTGGTATGATGTTTCGGCTGTTTATAATACATTAATACAGGAATATGGATATTTAGATGAAAACATTTATGTACATTATTATAACGGAACAAGTCCAAGAAGCCCTGAAGATTTGAATGAATATAATGGTGAAAACCATTTTAATTATACAGCTTCAAAATCACGCATATTGGAAACATTCAACAATTTATCTGGAAATAGTTCTTCTGATCCCAATATTCCTATTTTGGGTAATTCAGACCAATTATTTATTTTTGTTGATGGTCACGGATCAGAAAATAATGGGAAATCAAGAATCAATTGTGTATATCCAGAAACTGAATACTTATGTGACAATGAACTTGCTGAAGCCGTTAAAGAAATAGATTGTGCTCAAATGATTTTTTTGTTCGAAACTTGTCATTCGGGTAATTTTGCAGTTGAATTAACCGACTATAGTGGCAATGAAGCATGCAAAAACAGGATTGTTCATACTGCAACAACATTGGAACTATCAGCATGGAGTGAGAAATATCTTACAAATAATAGGTATAATGAGTTTATTTTTTATTGGACTGCTGCCGTAAGGGGTTTTTATCCGGTGTATATAACACCATGGATACGATCCTTTGCCACAGGTGATTTTCCTTTTGATAGTATATACCCTTATGACCATCCAGAAGATTATGACCCTGATTTAAATAGTGATGGTTTTATTCAAATGGAAGAGGCATTTTGGTATGCTGATGATTGGGATGCCTGGTCAGAAGGTCATCCTGATAATCCTGAACCTGATGGTTATTTTTATGCTGACCCAGATTATCCGGATTGTATAGAAGAGCCGGTTAAAGAGAACACAATTAGTTGTGATAATCTCACAACTTTGTACGGATTGGCAGGCACAGTTAATGATTACAAAGAACTAATCGGTAACAGAAACTACCTTGTGGGCAATACATTAACAGTTAACGATGATTTGGATTTTGATGATAATGCCAACATTACCATATCAGGCGAAAATGCACGTATTGATGTTAATAATGGAGGCGAACTCTATATTTATGATGATGTTACCTTTAGCGGTGGTGTAATAGCTGTTGATGGTGAAATAGAAATTGGACAACGGGCTACTTTTAATAATATGGGATTGTATTTAAACAACCACAATTTACAAACTACGTTTAACAACACTACATTTAACCAGAGTATGCTACATAATTATGGAATGAGTTTAACAATAGATAATTCTCTTTTCAATGATTGCTTTATTGTTTATTCACATCGTGGCGATGTTACAGCAGTAAACAACTCTACCTTTCACAAAACATGGCTGGCTCTTGAAAACCAGGAAGAAGATGAAGACTATGTAGCAACTGTAGATAATTGCACTTTTTTCAACGATAATAATTCTATGGTTGGTGTTGACATTTTAAATTACGATAAATTCTATATTAGAAATAACATAATAGAAGGATACTATAATGGCATTCAGATTGTGAACTCAGGGGAAGGTGCTTCAGGTACTCATGTAATTTTTAATAATGAAATTAAAAATTGTGCAGTATCCGGTATTCATTCATATAATTCTACAGCATCAATATCCTCAAATTATTTACACAACAATTCATTCGGAGTAAGGTTTTTTAATTATAGCAATACTGCTTTATTTGGTAATTCAAATGCCACAACTTATTCTGATGCCCAGCAAATAAGAGATAACTACAATTACGAAGTATATGCCTCGGGTAATAGTTTTCCATGGTATATGCGACATAATGTAATAATTGATGAGGATAATATGGGAAATCCATATGATCCATTAGTATATTATGATGTTCGTGAGAGTGAAGGCAGTGAATCAGTAGTAGATATAAGATACAACTGTTGGGGTAATAATTTTGATCAGGATGAAGACCTGTATCCTATTGATGGTTTTATGGTTGATCCAACATGGTGTCCCGGTGGAGGTATTATAATACCAGGGGCTGCTGAAACACTTTATTTATCAGGTATAGCCCAATTTGATAGTTCCGAATATATAAATGCAAAAAGCACTTTCGAAATGGTTGTAAATCAATATCCTGAAACAAAATATGCAAGTGCAGCAATGAAGGATTTATTTACAATTGAAAAATTAATAACAGATGATTATAGTACTTTGAAACAATATTATGATACTGACCCTGTAATTCAAACAGATACAGCACTTTATAATTTATCAAATTTTTTAGCCAACAAATGTGATGTTAAACTGGAAAACTGGCAATTAGCAATAAACCATTATGAAGATATTATAATTAATTCAGGTATTCCGGAAGATAGCATTTTTGCAATTATTGATTTAGGGTATTTGTATTTCCTTATGGATAATAGTGGTGGTCGTGCACCGGTAGCAGGTCATTTGCTCGTACATAAACCAAATTCAAAAGAGGAGTTTAGTGAGAAACGTGATTTCTTATTGTCGTTACTACCATTAAAAAAAGAAGATGTTATTGACAAATATAAGTTTGACCAGTCAGAAGGAAATATTTTGCTTCAAAATACACCTAACCCAACTAATAATGTAACAACAATTTATTTCCAATTAAATGAACAAAGGGAAGGTTATATCAATGTAATTAGTAGTATAGGAGAAATTGTAAGAGAAATACATTTTTCAAAAGCTGCCGGGTTACATAATATTGAACTTGATATGAGCAGTCTTCCAGTTGGTATTTACTATTATTCAATGGTAATTAATGGTAAACGCACTAATACAAAAAAAATGGTTGTTGTAAAGTAGTAGTATTTTTAATTATACATTATTTTGCTAACGACAAAATCTTTCTAGAATTAATAAACAGCTGTTAATTAGAATAAAGTAAACTTTTTCATATTTTAGGAGTTGCCCGTAGTATTTTAAATGCGGGCAACTTTAAAATACAAAACAACAAGACTGAATTTGAAAAAGGGTAATCATACAGTAACATAACAATAATATTCACTAAGTTTTTCTTTCTACAAAACAACAAATTTAACTGGATATCAAGGACAATATAAGCCTATGCTTCGCAGTCAAGCACATTGCCAAGTCGCAAAAAGCCCACAGCCAAAACCTAAACTTGTCAATAAGCTTGTCAGCTCCTCCTGCACAGACAAAAAACGCTCAGTTGCCAACAAGCGCTCATACTGCATAGCGCAATTAGTTGTAAATATGAACATTATATTCCTTTATTTAATCTATTTGTAAATAGATAATGAATTATTATAAATGCGCTACGACAGCATAGCGCAACACGTTATGGCCAAGTGAAAAACAGCGGCAGTCAAATAGGATAATGCAGTATATCAATAAGATAAATTAAAAGTCGGGTTAATGTCGGGAAAAATATTAGCTGAAAACTAATTTAATTTTAAGACAATGTGTATTCTTGACAAAGATTTTAATAAAAAATGGAACAACCGGAATTAGGACAGAAAATAATAGAGCTTCGAAAGTATAAAGGTTTGACTCAGGAGGAATTAGTTGAAAAATGTAATATAAATGTGAGGACATTACAACGAATTGAATCTGGAGAAGTCAACCCTAGAAGTTTTACCATTAAAATGATTTTTAATGCGCTCGATTATGACATTAATAGCGAATCGTTAAGTCAAAGACATCATTTATTGACTTATTTCAAAGGCTCAATTGACAAATTAAATAAACATATTCAAAATTTAGGACTAATGAAAAACTCGAAAAACTTTTTTTACAATTATTTTTTGGCAACTGGAATTGTCTGGTTTTTTTGTGCACTTTCAATTGTGTTATTCAAATTAAATTTTCAGACTAAAGAAATTTTACTGACTATAATTATTCCACTTGCTTTCTCCATATTTAGACAATTCACTAAAGATAATTCATCTCAATTAGTTGGTAAAAAAGAAGTTTGAATTTGAAACAACCGAAAAAATCAACACCAGGCCATAACAAACGCTAAATTTAATTGCCGGGTTCGTTCAGACAATCAACTGTTTAGCCCGCAACAACGGCGGTGCGGCTCGACAGGAAAGCAACCCGCAATCGGCAACTAAAACTTAGCGCAACCGTTAGGTGCAACTTAAATAAACACAATAATCAGAACTAATAATGACCTTAGAGAACTTATCATATATAGTCGTGATACTTGGATCCATTGCGACAGGATCATATTTTTTATTGAGAATGTATAATGAAAAACGTAAGTACTACAGAAAAAAACTACATGACAAATGGCACAATGAAGGAGATATACTTTTATCGCAATTTGAGACTCATTTTATTGACCTAGAATTAGAAATAGATATTGATTCTGGTGAAATCATTGGCGTTCTTAACTCAAGAAATTTGGAAACAGACCTAGAATTAAAAAATATTTCTACAAATGGAAAACTTTTATTTCGAACAGGAAAAATAGAACTATCAAATGTTGTTAGAGATGGGAAATTGATTAAATATGGAAAACTCAAGTTAAAGCTTGACAAACATGGTAATAAATTAACTCTCAAGAAAATCGAAGGAGATTCAATTTTCTTGCCTGAAAAAACTGTATTGTGGAAAGAAGATAAGCATGCCAAGAAATTGGTTAAGAAAATATTAAAGAAACACAACGATAGAAATATAATAAGCAGCACCTAACAATGCATATACTTTATGGCGGGTTACGTTATAAAAATGAGCATCTTAGTTCCAAATATAAATCAGTGTGGGCAGAAAGATTTGTCTTTCAAAGTCCGCCACAAAGCATATGCTTCTCGTTGGCAACAAAGCGAAAACCCATCGCACCTTTAAGCACTTTTGGCTTTTTACCAACACAATAAGCCAACACAAAAAACCAAAAAAGCTTAAATTTTTGCCACCGCTCCAAAAATAATACAGACTTTATGAACAAAACAGTTAAATCTTTCTATTTTCTGAAAACAAATCATACTTCATAGACTAAAACAATTTGGTAACTTATTTTTTATATAAAATATTGACTTAATAAAACAAACGGACATTTTGTTGATTAAACTTCACATAATACACACAAAAAACCACTTAACTATTTAGAATAAATATAAATTAGGGTAGGTAGGTAAATTATTTCTTAAAAGTGGTATAAAAATACGTACTTTTAGGTACCACTATGTAAGGGGAATATTATTCATTTACGATTGAGTAAAAACAAAAACCCTTAACAAAAAATAAACCCAATAATGCTAATAATCAAAAAACATCATGTAAGCCTATTCGCTACAATATTCCAAATGCAATGTTAGAGAGGAAGGTGTACACAAAAAAATGGAGGACACAACAACGCTAACCAAGCCTGTAAGCCTGGTTTGTACATTACCACATTAAAAACTAACAGAACAATAATACATACCATTAAAATATTGAAATACTAAAACTAATCATAATTATCATGAAAAATGTAATCATAACCCTAATGCTAATTACATTTTTAGCGTTTACAGTAGCCGATAACCGTAGTGTTTATAATATACCTTTAAGAGCATCAGCTGTTTGTGCTGCCGACCAAGATATGGATGGTGATATGGATATTTTTACTGAACATATAATTGACCCAGAGACTCAATGGGGAGGTACATATATATTGCAAAACGATGGATATGGTAGTTTTACATTTAGTGACTCTCTGTTTTTTAGCACCGGCATGAATGATGTTTATGCTGATACTGTTTTCAACAACATTTATCCTGAAATAGTTTCAGGCAATACTGAGTACGTTAATTTTCTTAGCTATGATGGAGTAAACTATTCTCAAACACGTTACTACATGGGAACAAATATTAATGGATTCAATCTCGGCGATATTGATAACAACGGACACATTGATGTGGTTTTTATTTCAAACAATGAAAGATACTGGGGAGTAATATATAATCAGGGTGATGGAAGTTTTACTGCACCCTTATATTATGATTTGGATTTTCCACCAATTGATATTGCATGTGACGATCTTAATAATGATGACAGAAGTGATTTAGTAATTACTGGTTCAAGTTGTGAAATATATTTTAGCATTGAAACAGGTTTTGAAATGCAGCCCTTACAATACAATTCAGCTTATGTTAAAATAGATGATTTTGACAATGATGGAGATAAAGATATAATTACTTTTAGTGATGCAAATATTATGGGTTTTGTACATCTTTACGAAAACCTTGGCAACAATATTTTTGATACCATAAACAATTTTAATATCTATAAGGGGTGTACAGGTTTTTTTGTATCAGATTTTAATAACGACAGCTTGCCTGATGTATTATTTGCAACCTATCCTCACTTAGGAGGTTATATGCTTTATAATAACCAAGGGAATTTCCAATTTGGAGAGCCACAGGATATTGATTTAATTAATTATGGGGAAGGTTTGAGAAGTACTTATTGCGCAGATATGGATGGCAACTCATTTGTGGATATTGTTATTGCCAGAAGAATTTATTGGAATGCTACAATAAGTGTTGTTGAAATACTATTTAACGATGGGCAAGGCAACTTTGTTGATGAACCAGTTACTTCTATCGAAAACAACCTGACTAATAATACAAAAACAAATTTCATTAACTACCCCAACCCTTTTAGCACTAATACTACTTTTCAATTTCAAATAAGCCAAACTTCAAATATCGAAATATCCATTTACAACCTTCAGGGTAAGCTTGTTAAAAATTTAACCAATAAAAAAATGGAAGGAGGTACTCATAGAATAAAATGGACCGGGCTCAACAATGCCTCGCAAGCCTGCAAGCCCGGCCCCTACATCGCTTACCTGAAGGTAAACGGATCATTAGTACAATCAATTAAATTAATTATTATCTAATTTAAAATCATGTAAAAATGAAATCTTATACAAAAGTATTTTTTAATACTTTTATTAACCATGTGTACTATTATGGTAGCAACTGCCCAGTTTACCAGACAACAGGCTATTGATAAGGTACTAAACGAAATTGTTGCTGCCGATACGGGTAGAATTAACGTATATGCAGTCAACACATTAAGAAGCTATCAAGATCATATAAACTTAAATTATGATACAATGCTCACGTGCCCATATAATTATAATTGGGTGTTTTTTGTTGATGATCATCCAAATGCAAGCTGGGCACATCCCTGTCGCTATATATTTATTGATAATAGTACCGGTGCTTTCCAAATTGTTAATGAGAATCAATATCCCGAATGCTTTATAACTACTGAATGTGAAGAATATGAGGTTGTTTCGCAAATATATCGTTATCCCCCGGTAGCTTTACCTCCCAACCAAAATCCACCGGCTAATACAAGATCAGTAAACGAAAACCTGTATGCTGTAATAATTGGAACCGAAGATACAGAATTGGGACAACCACAAGATCCATTACCAAACCGTTTTTGGTACAACACTTCTTTGATTTATAACACACTAATTGAAGCTGGGTATTCTGATGAAAATATATATGTGCATTACTATGATGGCTTTAGTCATTCAGAATATAATCATCCAACTGATTTAACTGAACCTAGTAACAATGAAAATCACATCGACTATCCTGCCTCCAAAGATAGAATATTAAAAACATTTAAGAACCTTGAAGGAAGTTTGGATAATGATCCAGACTTGCATGCATTAGAAAATACTGACCAATTATTTGTTTACGTTACCGGACATGGGGGAAGAACAGATTTTACGAATTCTCCCAATAAATCATACATTTATGTTATAGACGAAACCACAGGCTATGTAAATTTATATGACGATGAACTTGCGTCAGCCATTAATGAAATGAATTGTGCCCAAATGATTTTTTTGTTCCAGCCTTGTTACTCGGGTAATTTCGCATATGAATTAACTGATTACAGCTCAGGTGTAGCATGCGAAAACAGGGTTATACATACAGCTACTTCTATTGATATGTATGCAACTTCAGAATATTATCTAACAGGAAATTATTATGGTGAATTTACTTATTATTGGGCTGCTGCTGTAAGGGGCGTTTACCCAATAACAGAAGCACCTTGGAACCATAGTGATTATGCTGTAGGAGCCTTCCCATTCGATATATTTTACGGATTAACTGACCATCCAGATGATTATCCTCCTGATTTAAATAACGATAGTATTGTACAGATGGAAGAAGCCTTTTTATATGCCGATGATTTTGATGTTTGGTCTGAGTATGGTTATTATCATCCTGAACCACCGTATTCAGATGAGCTACCGCAAAAAACAAATGAAATGAGTTGCTCAAATTTAATTAGCTTATATGGTTTAGCTGGTAGCGATTCTGAGTATCCAATACTAACAAGTGACAGAAACTACCTCGTGGGGAATGAATTAACAATTGAAGATGGTAATTTTCTGGATTTTGAAGATAATACCAACATTACCATATCAGGCGAAAATGCACGTATTGATGTTAATAATGGTGGCGAACTCTATATTTATGATGACGTTACTTTTAACGGTGGTGTAATAGCTGTTGATGGTGAAATAGAAATTGGACAACGGGCTACTTTTAATAATATGGGATTGTATTTAAACAACTATAGTTTACAAACAAACTTTGATAATGTAACGTTTAACCAAAGTACACTGCATAATTATGGAATGAGTTTAACATTAAATAATTCTCTTTTTAACGATTGCTTCATTGCCTATTCACATCGTGGCGATGTTACAGCAATAAACAACTCTACCTTTCACAAAACATGGCTGGCTCTTGAAAATCAGGAAGAAGATGAAGACTATGTAGCAATTGTAGACAACTGTACTTTTTTCAACGATAATAATTCTATGGTTGGTGTTGATATTTTAAATTACGATAAATTTTATGTTAGAAATAACATAATAGAAGGATACTATAATGGCATTCAGATTGTGAACTCCGGGGAAGGTGCTTCAGGTACTCATGTAATTTTTAATAATGAAATTAAAAATTGTGCAGTATCCGGTATTTATACATATAATTCTACCGCATCAATATCCTCAAATTATCTACACAACAATTCATTCGGAGTAAGGTTTTTTAATTATAGCAATACTGCTTTATTTGGTAATTCAAATGCTACAACTTATACTGATGCACAGCAAATAAGGGATAACTACAGTTACGAAGTGTATGCCTCAGGTAATAGTTTTCCATGGTATATGCGCCATAATGTAATAATTGATGAGGATAATGCAGGAAATCCATATGATCCATTAGTATATTATGATTTTCGTGAGAGTGAAGGCAGTGAATCAGTAACAGATATAAGATACAACTGTTGGGGAAATAATTTTGATCAAGATGAAGACCTGTATCCTATCAATGGTTTTATGGTTGATCCAACATGGTGTCCTGGTGGAGATACTATAATACATAAGGCTGCTGAAACACTTTATCTGTCAGGCATCGCTCAATATGATAGCTCCGAATATGTAAATGCAAAAAGCACTTTCGAAATGGTAGTAAATCAATATCCTGAAACGAAATATGCAAGTGCAGCTATGAAGGATCTATTTACAATTGAAAAATTAATAACAGATGATTATGGTACTTTAAAACAGTATTATGATACTGCTCCTGTGATTCAGGCAGATACTGTACTTGCTAATTTATCAAATTTTCTATCCAACAAATGTGATGTTAAATTAGAAAATTGGCAGTTAGCAATAAACCATTATGAAGATATTATAATTAACTCAGGTATTCCGGAAGATAGCATTTTTGCAATTATTGATTTAGGGTATTTATACTTTCTAATGGATAATAGCGGTAGTCGTGCACAGGCAACAGGTCATTTGATTGAACATAAACCAAATTTAAAAGAAGAGTTTACTGAGAAACGCGATTTCTTATTGTCGTTACTACCATTTAAAAAAGAAAATGTTATTGACAAATATAAGTTTGACCTGTCAGGAGGAAATGTTTTGCTTCAAAATACACCTAACCCAACTAATAATGTAACTACAATATATTTCCAATTAAATGAACAAAACGAAGGTTATATCAATATAATTAGTAGTATAGGCGAAACTGTAAGAGAAATACATTTTTCAAAAGCTGCCGGGTTACATAATATTGAACTTGATATGAGCAGACTTCCAGTTGGTCTTTACTATTATTCGATGGTAATTAATGGTAAACGTATTGATACAAAAAAAATGGTTGTTGTAAAGTAGTAGTATTTTTAATTATACATTATTTTGCTAACGACAAAATTTTTGTTGAATTAATAAACAGCTGTTAATTACAATAAAATAACTTTTTCATATTTTAGAAGTTGCCCGTAGTATTTTAAATGCGGGCAACTTTAAAATACAAAACAACAAATTTAACTGGATATCATGGACTATATAAGCCTATGCTTCGCAGTCAAGCACATTGCCAAGTCGCAAAAAACCCACAGCCAAAACCTAAACTTGTCAATAAGCTTGCCAGCTCCTCCCGCACAGACAAAAACGCTCAGTTGCCAACAAGCGCTCATACTGCATAGCGCAATTAGTTGTAAATATGAACATTATATTCCTTTATTTAATCTATTTGTAAATAGATAATGAATTATTATAAATGCGCTACGACAG
>Ga0222678_1000985_pt1 | contig 11285 bp, 9 predicted proteins | sample AntAcemetagen937_FD_179801 | JGI IMG/M metagenome (GOLD analysis project Ga0222678, IMG submission 179801) | Saline water microbial communities from Ace Lake, Antarctica - #937 | ecosystem: Environmental > Aquatic > Non-marine Saline and Alkaline > Saline | place: Antarctica: Ace Lake | collected... | reverse complement strand
ATATTATATAAAAATGAAAATAATAAAGTGTGTAATTTGTCATGGTGAAGAAATTGAAGTTATGGAAGTAAAAAAAGAAATAAAAGTAGGATTAGATGTTATTTATGTGCCAATAAAAATTCCTGTCTGTAAAACATGTGGTGAACGATACTATGATAGAAAAAAATGATATATTTGGAAAAAATTCAAGAAAAATTGAATAGGCAAGATAAAAATCAAACTAATTAAATTAGTTCAATGTCAGATTTACATCATTACATTCCAAGATTTTATTTAAATGAATTTACAGATCCTGAGGTCCCTCAAGGACAGGAACCATACCTTTGGATATTTAAATTCGAATCCAAGAAGTGGAAGAGGAAAGCCCCAGTAAATGTAGCTTCAAAGAAGGACTTTTATACTTTAACTGATGGAGAAGGAAAAAAACACAATGAAATAGAGAGAGCGTTATCAGCTCTTGAGAGTAAAACTGCTTTAATTTTTAGAGATAAAATATTTAAAAGAAATGCTTTATTAAGCGAGGAAAAAGCAGTTATAGCTGAATTTATTGCAGTTATGATGACTCGTATTCCAAAAAGCCATAACAGAATTAATACTTTCGTATCCAATATTGCTACCTTAGTGATGGAAATGTATCAATCTAGGCCAGAAGCAGTCAAAGAAATTAAAAAATGGTACGAAAAAGAAACTGGTAAAAAACTGCCTGAAAATCTTAATGAAACCTGTTTTGATCCTTCAAAATATGAAATTATAGCCTCAAAAAGTTTTTTACTTAAAGCAATGATTAATTCTATTAATAAAATTACTAAGGCTCTTTACTACATGAACTGGACTTTTTTGCATTCTATTGAAAATGAATTATTTATCACTTCAGATAATCCTGTTCATATTTGGCATCCAAAAAGCAAAACATCTACTTACCCTCGTGGACTTATTCATCAACATGTTGAAGTTACTTTACCATTGTGTAGGCAAATATGTTTCCTTGCATCTTGGAACAAAGAGATAAGAACACATATTGATATATCCCAATCTGATGTTGAGGAACTTAATCAAAGAAGAATTTGGGCATCAGATAAATTTATAATTTCTTCACAAAATGATTTCTTGGGTTCCAAATACTTACAATACAAATTAAAGTCAAAAAGTAAAGAGTGATTGTATTCATGATTATCTACTTTAATCTGAAAACGATTTAATAAATGCAAACCAAGTTGACGAGGACTTTCTTGAAGAAATGGAATATGGAATGCCACCAACAGGTGGACTTGTACTGGGTGTGGACAGGATTGTTATGCTCTTTACAAATTCACATTCTATAAAAGATGTGATATTCTTTCCTCAGATGCGGAATGTGTGAGGAATGATTAGTAAATAATATGAAACATTAAACTTTTATTGACAGATAATCCACAACCCGTCAATAATAAATATACATATTGACATATCTGTTAATATATAGGTAAATTATTGATAATTTTACAATAGTAAAGATTAAAAGGATGTCTATGAATACTTATAAATGCATACACTGCAAAGGTGTTTGTGAAATAAATATTATTAAGGATACTGAAAAAGCTACAGAACCTAAAATAGAATTTTGTCCATTCTGCGGCATGTCTATTAACTATGAAAAGTAATAAATAAACGATTAAGAGGTAATCAATGAAAATTAGTGAGTTTTACAAAACTGAAAACGAAAAGTGTAGTCAGACTTATCAACAAACCATTAAAAACATCAACACTATCGTTTCAAAAACTCAGGATTTCGAAGCTTATCGAGAGAAAAAAGAATTCATCAGATTTTTCTATGATCTTGGAGTGTTCATTTTACAAGTCTATGAATTTGAAAAGCGGAATACTCCCGAACACTTTACCACTCACTCAACACTCGAGCTCATGGAGGAGAATAAGTCTTTCTTTGCTGAAATACTTCCAGAAAACTACAATACAAGCTGGACTAATCCAACCTACTCAGTGCAAAAACTTGGTGATAACTTTGGACAGCTCTTCTCATATTTTTACATCTGCATAAGGCGTTATATATCCTTTGCGTTTCTTCACAAGAGATTTAACATGGCAGGATGGAATGAGGTCTATCTCGAGGTTTTTCATCTTGTCGAAGATAACATACCGAACTTCGAAAAGCTTAAAAAGGTTATAACAAAAATTGACTCACAGTATAGAGTTAAAGACCAGCAAATACGCCTGATGGAAACCTATGATCCTGATTTCGACTACTACAAAAATATCATTAAAAATGCTGATCTCAAGGGCGAAAGATACCTTTTCCGTTTTGGGTGCTATATAACTGAAAATACTATCAGAATTGTAAAGCATCTGCAATCTCTACCCGAGAAGAAGATCAAGGATTTGGCTGATTTTATGGCAGATGCCTATGAGCGCGGTTTTGTTATTTCCGATAAAGATATGTCCAAAAAATCAACGATGATGCTGATCTATCCTGCAGGATTTGAAAGAATTATTAAACATCTTATTCCAGCGCTTAAGAAAAGGGGTATTTCTACTATTGTGAGCCGGATCACAGGGGCAACAACCAACAAGCAATATCCTTACGACCATCGTTTTGATAGAGCCCTGTATCTTGAAGAAGATCTCCTGGTTAGGATAAAAGAAAACTCTGAGCAAGCGCATAAGCTCTGCAAAGAATATTCAGACAAATATTCAGGATTAACGTATTTTGAGACTTTCGGGGAAGAACCCTTCAGCCCAAAAGCAAAGAAAGAATGTCTTAAACTAAACAAAGATCAGCAAAAACTGGTGCAGCAGATACAACAAGTTGCGAGTCAAATCATTTATACATACACTCCTCGTGAGGAGACGAGCTTCAGTATTATTTCTTTCCCCACTCCAGAGATCGGTGATAAGTTTGAAGAAATATTTGATGCCATCTATACGATCAATATGCTGAAGAATGAAATCTATGAACCGATACAGCAGAAGATCATAGACGTTCTCGATACTGCCGAATATGCTCACATAAAAGGAAAGGGTAGTAATGAAACTGACTTGAAAGTTCGGCTGCCGAAAATATCTAATCCGAAAAAGCAAACCAATTTTGTAAACTGCACTGCCGATGTGAACATTCCCCTTGGTGAGGTGTTTACTTCCCCTCAACTCACAGGCACTAATGGCATTCTACATGTTGAGAACACGTATTTACGCGGACTGAGATACAAAGATCTTAAGCTTACTTTCAAGGATGGTTTTGTGTCAGACTATTCTTGCATGAATTTCGACAATAATGAAGAGAACAGGAAATATATCGAAGAGAATATTTTATTCCCGCATAAAACACTTCCTATGGGTGAATTTGCAATAGGCACCAATACATTAGCGTACATTATTGCTCAGAAATTTAATATTCTTCGCCTGCTCCCTGTCCTAATTGTCGAAAAAATGGGACCTCATTTTGCTGTCGGGGACACATGCTTCACTTTTGAGGAAGATAAAAAAGTGTTCAATCCCGACGGAAAAGAGATCATTGCGCGTGATAATGAAAAAACTATTCAAAGAAAAGAAGATATGAGCAAAGCTTATACATTTACTCATATAGATATAACACTTCCCTACGAATCTATAGGACATATAACATCGGTAAGTAAAAATGGAACAAAAATTGACATTATTAAAGATGAAAGATTTGTTTTGAAAGGTACTGAAAAATTAAATGTACCTTTAGATGAATACTATACATAAGGAGTTTCATGAAAATATACAAGATCGCACTCGTAATTTTTTTGGTTGCTTCTCTTATAGCAGGATGCGGCCAGAATGCTCCTCTTGGATCAAAGAAAAATCCGATAAAGATGTACTTTGTTCCATCCATGGAAGCAGGAAAAATCGTCACAAGCGGTCGGGAGATCGCTAATTATCTCCATGAGAAAACGGGCTACTTTTTCAAAGTTGCAGTGCCAACAAGTTATGCCTCGGTTATAGAAGCACTTGGCACAGATGAGACCGACATTGCATGGCTTGCCACGTTTGCGTATTTACTGGCAAATGAAAAATTCGGTGCGGAAGTTGAGCTCACAACAGTGAGAAACGGACTGGAAAAATACAAGGGGCAGTTTGTTGCTCTTGCCGGAAGCGGTATCGAAGATATCAATGATATTGAGGGTAAGGTGATCGCGTTTACTGATGCGGCTTCTACATCCGGGTATATTTATCCATCTGCTTTGCTTTCTAAAAAGGGAATTAAACCGGCACGCTCACTCTTTGCAGGCGGTCACCCTCAAGCGATCCTTTCTGTCTATCAGGGCACTGCTGATGTTGGCTGCACATTCTGGTCACCACCAGGCGAGAATGGTGAAATTCATGATGCGCGCAGAGCTGTTATAGAAACCTATCCTGATATTGTTGATAAAGTAGTAATAATCGGATATACTGATTGGATACCAAATGATACTGTTACTTTCCGAAAAGGATTTCCTGAAGATATGAAGATCAAAATCGTAGATGCACTTTTAGATTTTGCAAACACTGAAGAAGGTCATCATGTATTGCTTAATCTTCTTGATATTGATAACTTTGTCCGTTCCGACGACTCTGACTATGATGTCGTCAGAGAAACGCTTCAGGCACTTGGTACGGATGCATCCCAATTTATAAAATGAAAAATATAATAAAACTGACCGATGTACATAAGATCTATGATAGTGGCACCCATGCACTAAAAGGTGTCAATCTCGAAGTGAAAGAGGGTGAATTCCTTATTCTCCTTGGTCTATCAGGATCCGGCAAATCAACCCTGCTCAGATGTATGAATAGACTCATTGAACCGACTTCCGGAGAAATTGAAATAGATGATGAAAATGTCGTAACAGCCAAAGGGAAACGTCTTCGAAAGATACGTCGCCACATTGGCATGATATTTCAGCAATTCAACCTCATCAAGAATATGAGCGCGCTGACAAATGTACTTTCCGGCAAGCTTGGTTATGTGTCGCTCTGGCATGCGATCACCTTTTCCATGCACAAAAATGATGTCGCTATTGCAATGAGCAACCTGAAGCGGGTTGGACTTGATAATTTTGCAAGGAACAGAGCCAGGAACCTGAGCGGCGGACAACAGCAGCGTGTAGCCATTGCCAGAGCCCTTATGCAGAATCCCCGGGTGATCTTTGCGGATGAACCAGTCGCAAGTCTCGATCCCGCAACTGCTGATTCTGTAATGAGATACCTTGGCGAACTCAATAAAAATGACAATATTACAATTCTCTGTTCCCTCCATTTTCTCAGTCTTGCCAGAAAATATGGCACTCGGGTTGTCGCCCTGAAAGATGGTAATATTGTTTTTGACGGTACTCCCAACGAAATTGATGATAAGAGATTCAAAGATATTTACGGAGAAGATGCTGAGGAGGTTGAGATAAGATGAAGAAAAAAAATAAAGCAAAAGCTGCCATTCAATCAATCGCTACCGACCTTCTGTTCTGGATATACATTTTCGGATGCTTTTATTATCTTATGCATAAATGGACCGGCTTTACTGCAAAGTTATATTTAATTGGAATAGCTGCACTCATCGCCACGATCATCTTTCAGCTCGTTCGTGGATCGATTGGAGTAAAATTATTTTTATCCGCAGGAAAAGTTAAAAGAAGTTGGTTGAAATCAGTATGGGGGTACCTCACGATCCTATCACTGCTAATCACTTTTGTGGTTGGTGTGAATATTGTGGGTGTTGACTTCTATAAATTTTTTACCAAATTTCAAAATGCCGGCGGTATAGCATCAGGTATTTTTGATCCGAGTGTAACAGGATACTCTCTTTCTTCTGAATCCATCAATGAATTGAAGAAAGATGACCTTCCTCCGGACGTTCTCAACACACTAGGGGGAATTCAGAACAGGAGATATTCAACCAAAAAAGTTTTTATTCATGACCTTGAGAAACGACTGGGTGAAACAACCTTTCAAGAATATAAATCAGTTATATTAAAGAGTGCGGAAAAGAATACGGAACTTTTAAACATCGCTCTCTCGGCACTAGCGGAAACAATTTTCCTCGCATTGCTTGCGACAGTTTTTGCAATCCCCATTGCTTTTGTACTCAGCTTCTTTGCTGCACGAAATCTGATGCCGCGAACATGGCTTGGAAATATTGTGTATATAATTGTACGAACGATTGCAACCATATTCCGTTCGATCGAGGCAATTGTCTGGGCAATCATTTTCAGCGTGTGGGTGGGTATCGGACCTTTCGCAGGAATGCTTGCGCTTATGATACACTCGATTGCATCGCTGACTAAACTCTATTCCGAACAAATCGAGAATATTGATTCCGGTCCTGTGGAAGCGATCAAGGCAACTGGTGCGAGCACTTTTCAAACCTGGGTCTATGCAGTGATTCCCCAAATAATTTCTCCATATCTTGCGTTCACGATATACCGCTGGGACATTAATGTGCGCATGGCAACGATCGTCGGTTTTGTGGGCGGCGGCGGTATCGGACTCTTGCTCCTTCAACAGCAGCAGCTCCTTCGCTGGCACAATGTCGGCTTGTTGATTTGGCTCATTGCATTCGTGGTCTGGGTTATGGATATGGCCAGCGCAAAAGTGCGTGAAAAACTGGTTGGGATGTAATAAATTTAGTGAAATTTAAAGCAGTGATCTTCGATCTCGATGGAACCCTCATCGACTCCATGGGTATATGGACACAAGTTGACCATGATTTTCTTGCGAAGCGGAATATTTCTGTACCTGACGATCTATTTGATGACATACAGGTGGGAAATAGCTATGTCGAAGTGGCAGAGCACTTCAAACGAAAATTTAACTTGCCTGATAGTGCCGAAGATATTATGAACGAGTGGACTGATATGGTAGCCTGGCACTACAAGAATGACATTCCACTCAAGGCAGGTGCAAAAGAATTCTTAACTTTTCTGCACAAAAATGGCATCAAGATCGGCGTAGGAACGAGCAACATACATCGTCTGACAGAAACCGTGCTCTCTGCTAATTATGTGTGGCACTATGTCGATGCAGTTGTCGATGGACAGGAAAACCTCCGCGGAAAACCCTTCCCGGATATCTTCCTGAGAGTTGCAGAAAAGCTCGGAGTGCGACCTGAAGAATGTCTTGTTATCGAAGATGTAATTGCTGGTGTAACCGCCGCAAAGAATGCAGGTATGACCTCCTTTGCCATTGAGTACGATTATTCTCTTAAGGATAAGGATCGCATCCTTGAGTATGTTGATTTTTACGCCCGGGATTTTCATGAAATTAAAGACAGACTCGCTTTAACATAATAACCCATCTTTTTATATCATGAAAAATTAAAGAAAAACTGAAAGCCATACTCATATCTCAAAGAATTCATTTGACAGAATAAAAAGTCTTTTAGATGAATTGGAATTATAAAATGAATAATTTCGTGGTAATACAAAAAAGGTCGTATACACTCCCAAATCGGGAGTATCCCCAACCTTCAGTTCGGGGACACATTCATTAGGCGAAATAAGAATCAATTTAACAGGTAAAAGCTATGAAGTTTATAAATTATTTACTATTTTTGCTGATTTGCATTTATGAATTTACAATAAAATTTCAAGGCATTTGAAATCCATCATAATAGTTCCGGTGATTCTATAAATTTTATTCTTCCAACTTCGGATGCCTTGTATGTGGTTTTCTCAAATGAGGAAAAAGCAGTAATAACCAAGCATTTGCAAGGGCATATAAAGTTGTATCAGAACTTATCAGTTGATATTGCAGAAGATAAAGTGATTAAATTATTTCCAATGCTGACCCTTTATCCTGAATACCCAAATCCTTTTACTTCTGAAATAAATATAACATTTTATATTTCTAATTTCGGTAATGTGGAGCTGGATATTTATAATATCTACGGTCAAAAGGTAAAAACTATTATTGATGAAAAGTTTTATGCAGGTAATTACTTTTTCGTCTGGAATCGTACAAATGATAATGACCAATCGGTGAGTTCGGGAATATATTTCTTTAATTTAAAATTAAACGGAAAAATGATTTTAACAAAAAACTGCCTGCTTATGAAATAGGTAATACTTGATTCCCTGATCAGGTCGGACGACGAATATTATTTTTTTAGAATAGAAAAAAGACCCACTCAAAATTTGAATGGGTCTTTTTATTTATACAATTACTTTTTATCTTAGCAACAACAATTTCTTAGTGATTATCCTATCTTCAGTTTCTAATTTGTATAAGTAGATACCGTTTGATACTTGCTGATCGTTGAAATCAGTTCCATTCCACACCACATAGGATTTATCTCCTATGATAGGAAGGGTGTTAATCAGCTGACCTTTCAAATTATAGATATCAACCGATGCATTGAAAGCAGGTTGAGCATTGGAGAAGGAAATTATCGTTGAACTTCTTACAGGATTCGGGAAGTTCCGGATGGGGGATAATGTTATAGGATCATCGACACTTACACCACCGCTGGTGTATCGTAACACAATACCACCATTAGCCATGGCAACACCGGCATCCACTGATGCAAAATCAAGACCCCACATGCCTATTGTGCAAGGAATAGTTGCCACTGCCCAGGTTGAGCCATCCGTGGTTTTCACAGAGCCATAACCCGTTGCCCACACATTATATTGGTCGATCGCGCTGATCCTGTAGAGGGATCCCGTTGTATTACTGGTTTGTTGTGTCCAGTTCGTTCCACCATCATCAGTATAGAGAATCGTGCCGTCCGTTCCGCATATCCATCCCTTTTGTGCATCCACGAACGAGACATCGTACAGTGTTTCGGATGAAGGTGATGTTTGTGCAGCCCATGAACCTCCGCCATCTGACGTATGAATTATCGTTCCATTTGCACCTACAACCCAACCGTTCATGTTGTCCATGAATTCCATGCTTTTGAAATCTTCAGTGGTTCCGCTCGTTTGAGCAACCCAGTCCGTGCCGCCATTAGTAGTGTGCACGACATATCCGTCTTTTCCGCACATCCATGCGGTCATGTTGTCATATGCATAGACATCTGTAAGGTCGTCAGGAGCACCGCTGGTTTGAGGTGTCCATGATTCGCCAGAGTCGGTAGAAACAAGAATTGTGCCGTCATCACAGGCACACCATCCATGGGTTGCATCTGCAAAATCGATGCTCCAGATCCAGTCATCATAGTCTGAATCCTTGCGCTCCCAGGTTTCTCCTGCATCTGTCGATTTTATGATACATCCCATATTTCCACATCCCCATACGCAGGTGCTCGATTCAAAATTCGTTCTCCGCAATCCGCTGCAGGTTGGGCATACTTGAGGATTCCAATTCGTACCACAATCTGTTGTTTTATAAATTGCTCCACCTGCACCAACCAACCATCCGGTGTTTGCATCTACAAAATATGAACCCCAGAACCAGTCGTATCCGGGGAGGATGGTCTGATTCCACGTGCTGCCGTCCGTGGTTTTCATGACGACACCATCCATTGCAGCGCAGATAGCCGTATCCTGATCGAGTACGCTGAGCGCCCAGATACTTTCTGAGGTGCCGCTGGTCTGTTCGGTCCAATTGGTACCGCCATCGTTTGTGTGAATAATCTTTCCTGAATAGCCGACAGCCCATCCATTAAGAGTGTCTGCGAACATAACCCTTCTAAGGATCTTGCCTGTAGGATTTGTCTGTTGAGTCCAATTAGCGCCGCCGTCATTTGTGTAGAATATATACTTATAGGCAGCGATCCAGCCATGATCAGCATCGACAAAGTCAATATGGTTGATTGCTTTATCAGTTACAGTTACGGGAGTCCAGGTGGCGCCGCCGTCGGTTGTTTTCACAAACGTACCATAGCGTCCACCAGCCCATCCGTTCAATGCGTCGAGGAAGTAGACAGATTCAAGGCGGTCAGTTGTCCCGGAAGTTTGGGGAGTCCAGTTCACACCGCCGTCTGTTGTTTGGAGAATGATGCCTTCGTCACCGGTAATCCAACCGGTTGTGCTATTGATGAAGCTGATACCATACAAACGCTCGGTAAAGCCGCTTTCCTGGATTTCCCAAGTGGTCCCGCCGTCAGGGGAATGGTGGATACGTCCATAATTATCCGTCACCCAGCCATCGTTTCCTGCGAACTGAATATTGCTGAAGTATCCACCAGCTGCATAATCCCAATCCGCTTGCAATATGCTCGCACCAGCCATAAAAAGACTGATAAAGCAAATACAAAGTACTAATTTAATCTTTTTCATACATTACTCCTCTAATTAATAAACACAGCTATTTAAACTTTAAAAAGTTAACACTGTTTAATTAAATTAATCTAACTATAAGCCTATCTAAAAATTAATATAATATGTGCTATTATTTAACACAATAGTATCCTTATTTAATATGAAAAGATACTGCCTGAATTGAGAAGTTAACACATCTAAATCAACACATTATTTTGATGAAATATTTATTTTTTCATTAATTAAAGAACAGATCATAAAATTTAACTTATCAAAATTTCTTCACACGATAGATTCGATGATTGTAGAGAATAATAAAATAGACTCTTTTGGTAGAAATAGTATATAAAATTATATAGTTTAAACATTTTTTTCTAAAATCACTTATCCTTAATTAATTTTGTACAATATTATAATTCTTGAAATAACTACGAAAGTAGAATGTGGTCGGGAAATAAAAAATAATGGGAGTTGATAGTTTTCATGCTCTTTCATTTAACATTAAAAATATTTTGTCAAGAAATTATTATTGATGCAATTCATAGAATATCTTACGCTTAAAAGTTATGAAAATGAAAATACTCGAAGGTAGGAAAACAGAATTTTTCAGTGAGGATTAGTTAATTGCAAACAACCAGTTCGTTAAACTAAGAAAAATGATATTTTTCTTCTTTAAATTTACTCTTATTGACAAACAATGAAGTACGATTATTTTTTAATTATATGAAATTCAAAGCAGTAATTTTCGATCTCGATGGAACGCTTATCGACTCGATGGGTTTATGGACACGGGTTGATCGGGACTTTCTTGGGAAGCGGAATATCCCGGTGCCTGACGATCTATTTGATGATATTGAGGTGGGAAATAGCTACGTAGAAGTCGCAGAGCACTTCAAACAAAAATTCAACCTACCTGAAAGCGCAGAAGAAATCATGAACGAGTGGACAGAAATGGTTGCATGGCATTACCAGCATGACATTCCACTCAAAGCCGGTGCAAAGGAATTCATAACTTCCCTGAATAAAAATAATATCAAAATTGGCGTTGGTACGAGCAACATACATCGTCTGACAGAAATCGTACTCTCTGCT
>Ga0222678_1000981_pt1 | contig 11304 bp, 10 predicted proteins | sample AntAcemetagen937_FD_179801 | JGI IMG/M metagenome (GOLD analysis project Ga0222678, IMG submission 179801) | Saline water microbial communities from Ace Lake, Antarctica - #937 | ecosystem: Environmental > Aquatic > Non-marine Saline and Alkaline > Saline | place: Antarctica: Ace Lake... | reverse complement strand
CAGTGACTCTTGATATGGAATTTGTTAGTATTACAAGATTATCTGGTAGCAAATCAACGTTCCCTGGGCGATTCAATCATTTAACAAACTCCGGAGAAAAGCCGAAATGAGCTTTGAAAAAAACATTCTATGCATAGGCGCAGGCTACGTTGGGGGTCCCACCATGGCGATGATCGCCTATAAATGCCCGCGGTACAGGGTGACCGTCGTGGATATCGACCCCGAGCGCATTGCCCAGTGGAACTCGGATGACCTTCCCATTTATGAGCCTGGGCTTGATGAAGTGGTTAAGGCCGCGAGGGGCAAGAATCTCTTCTTCAGCACAGAAGTTGAAACTGGGATAAGGGAATCTGAAATCATCTTCGTGAGCGTAAACACCCCTACCAAGACATTCGGCGCCGGTGCGGGCATGGCCGCCGACCTTCAATACTGGGACAAGACCGCGAGACAGATACGGAAATATTCCAAATCAAATAAGATAATTGTTGAGAAAAGCACACTGCCGGTAAAGACCGCTCAGGCCATGGAAAGGATCCTCACATCTGCGGACAACGGCATCCGCTTTGATGTCCTCTCAAATCCTGAGTTTTTGGCCGAAGGCACCGCCATTAGAGACTTGGAAGATCCTGATCGGGTCCTCATTGGGTCAACGCAAACTCCAAACGGCCTCAGGGCAAGGGATGTCTTAGTTGAAATATATTCCAACTGGATACGTAGCGAACGGATAATAACCTCAAATATCTGGAGCAGCGAGCTTTCCAAGCTGGTTGCTAACGCCTTCTTAGCCCAGAGGATCTCTTCAATAAATTCCATCTCTGCCCTCTGTGAAAAGGCTGACGCAGACGTTGAGGAGGTCGCACGCGCCGTGGGCATGGACAGTCGCGTTGGAAACAAGTTCTTAAACGCCAGTGTCGGATTTGGAGGATCATGCTTTAAGAAAGACATCCTGAATCTCGTCTATCTCTGCCGATACTACGATCTCAAAGAAGTGGCCGATTACTGGGAGGGTGTGGTCGGAATTAATGATTACCAGAAAGAACGCTTCATCCTGAACATGCTTAACGTTATGTTCAACACGTTGGCCAACAAAAGGATCTGTCTCTTCGGGTTTGCCTTTAAGGCTGACACAGGAGACACCAGAGAGAGTCCGGCTATTTTTGCCGCAAAGAGGCTGATCGAAGAAAGGGCGAGTGTGGTAATTACCGACCCAAAGGCCTTGAAAAATGCAATGAAAGACCTGCGAGACGTGGCCGGGGAGTTATCCTATGTTGAAGATCCTTATGAGGCATCCGCCGGCTGCAGTGCGATTGCCGTCATGACCGAATGGGCGATATATGCGGATCTTGATTATAAAAAAATATACCGGTCAATGGCCAAACCGGCCTTCATCTTTGACGGCAGAAACATCCTCGATCACGAGAAACTGTTTGAAATAGGGTTCAACGTTTTTCCCATAGGCAAACCCGGTCTGACGCATTTTTAATCGTCTTTATTGGCCAAGGCCTGAAGATTTAAGCCTAAATAGGAAAGTCTTTATCCCCGCTAAAAACGGGATCTTCGACCAGTATCCAGTATCCAGTATCCAGCATCCAGCATCCAGTATCCCGGAGTCACGCCTCATGCGTGATTTGAGACGAAACTTCCATAGAGAGGAATAAGTAATGATACATCTTCAGAAACGCATTCTCGTCACCGGCGGCGCAGGGTTTTTAGGGTCCCATCTCTGTGATCGTCTAACAGAAGATGGCCATGATGTCTTATGCTTAGATAATTTTTTTACCGGCGCCAAGAGCAATATCGGTCATCTCATTGGCAGACCCAATTTTGAACTGATACGTCACGACCTTGTTCATCCCATATTCCTTGAAGTGGATGAGATATATAACCTGGCCTGTCCTGCATCACCCATCCACTACCAGTATAACCCGGTCAAAACCGTAAAGACCAGCGTCATGGGGGCAATCAATATGTTGGGCGTTGCCAAAAGGGTCGGGGCTAAGATCCTCCAGGCCTCTACCAGCGAGGTCTACGGTAACCCGACAGTACATCCCCAGAATGAAGATTACTGGGGCAATGTCAATACCATCGGTCCCAGGTCCTGCTATGATGAGGGAAAGCGTTGCGCTGAGACCCTCTTTTTTGATTATCACCGCCAGAACAAGGTCAATATCAGGGTGGTCAGGATCTTCAACACCTATGGCCCCCGCATGCACCCGAACGACGGTCGGGTAGTAAGCAACTTTATCGTCCAGGCCTTGACAAACCGCGACATAACGGTCTACGGGGACGGTTCCCAGACCCGTTCTTTCTGTTATGTGGATGAGCTGGTAGAAGGTTTGATCCGGATGATGAACGGCCCGGACGACTTCGTAGGCCCTGTAAATCTCGGAAACCCGACTGAATTCACTATTCTCGATCTGGCAGAAAAGACGATCAGATTGACCGGGAGCAAATCCAAAATCATCTTCCAGCCCCTTCCCCAGGATGACCCCTTGCAGCGTCGACCGGACATCAACTTGGCCAAAGAAAAGCTCCAGTGGGAGCCGAAGATAGATGTCGAAAATGGCCTTAATAAAACCATTGAATATTTCAGGAGTATCTTAGCCAGTCCTTAAGGTCCTCAAATATAATCACGCGCATATCTTCTTACAGGATGGCCGTCCAAGACGTGAAACTGCCTGATCTTTTTCAAGGTGACAGGAGAAAAGGTCCCGATGGGGAGGTAGATAATCTTTTTGCCTAAACGGGCCGCCATGCTCCGGCACCACCCCGATGGGGATGTGGCTGCCACATAGACCACATGTTTCTCAAGACTGTAGTCGAGGGCGGCCATGAGGAGTCTTTCAGGTTTGTTTCTGGCAAAATGAAAAAATGGGTCTCTCCAGATATCATAGACCCGCAGGGGTGGGTAGGTCAGCATGAAGCCACCGTACTGGCACCTGGAGATCCCCGGACCGTCCATTACTTCACCTGCGGGGGTGCTGTAAAAGGACATATCCGATTCCTGGTTATGCTCACCGAGCCAGGTCACGCACCATGGAAAATCTTCCCTGCCGTCCCTGTCCGGAAAATCAGGATCAAAGATGACCACCACAGAACCTACCTTTCCCTTTAAGGGCCGCTCTGCTCTCACATAGATTGTCCCGCTGGGCCACTCCCTGATAGTCTCCCTGATATCCAGACCGTCAAGAATGGAGCAGGTAAAGGGCTCGATCCGCATGTTTTCCTCGGTCTTTATCTCAAGGGCCTTCTTTCTCAGATAATGACCATACCCTTCAATGGCAACGTCCTCGGGCGGATAAGAACAGATAGACAACCCATTGAAATCTTTCCGCCATTCGCCCGGATGACGCTCCCTTTTCCTTTTCTTGACAGGAACAGGCACTAAGCGTCTGCGCAGGGTCTTCAGCTGCCGATGAAACCTGATTCTCTTGTTGTCTAAGAAAAGATCTTCTCCTTTTAATCGAAGCACCTGAAGACCGGGCTCTTCAGTCTGCCAGGGATAATCGCTCCCCTTTTCCCATACCTCATAGGCAAAATTATCGTCAACTGCACCCCTGGCCGCAACAATGAGCTGGTAAAAGCCGGGTACGAGATTCCCCGTGAGAAATGCATAGTTTCTGGCAAATTTGTTTAATATTCGGATCTGGTTATGAGAAAGCTCTTCTTTGCTCTTTTTCCAGTGCCTTTTTCTCGCAATATCAATCAATTGAGGGTTGATTTTGAGTCTGTCCAACTCCTCAAGCCCCGACCTGCCACTTTCATAGGCCGCCGCGAGAAATGGCATTTCGCCCATGATCTCCCTGCTTGAGTCCCTGTGGAGGTGGGCCAGTCCAACCCCCTTCCTCACCCTCCGCCCAATGACCTGGGTTTGAGGTTCGTCGAGTATGTCCAATATCCCGCGAGTATGAGACAACCCGCCGACGAAAAGGATCCTTTTACGTGTCTTGCTAAGTTGTTGGAGGTGATAGGCCATTGTTTTTTCGCGTAGGATATCCTCGGGTGGAGGAGCATGATCACTGCTCGTTTTCAGATAGGCCTGACAGTACGTAAAGTGGCCTATCCTTGTTATTGCATATGGGTCCGGCATGGGCGCAAAGTCAGGAGGATATCCCTCTGTATCCCGGTCAATAAAATGGAGGGGGATACCCTCTGAAAGGCTCAGCCGAATTGCCTCTATCTGACCGTCAGTCGGCTCTAAGAGAAGATAGGTAAAGGCCCCATCCTGTTCCCTGTAGTGGACCACAGAGAGGAGGGGGAGTCTATTGACACCATCAATGATCTTCTCCCTTAGTGTATCCGGGTACTCCACGGCCACATGATCCGGCTTGAACTCTTGAAATTCCCTTCTTACCTCCAAGGCGAATTCCACCCTGTTGTGCAGGACAGGAACCATCCGGATATTTTCCCATTCTATCTTAGTCTTCCCGCTCAATTTCATCCACCAGTCCCGTGAAATATTCAGACGCAGGTGCATCGAGAATCATAGATGCAGACTCCTTCAGGTATAGGAGCATCTTTCCTGTTTGTTTTCCATCACGCAATTGATTCCCCCCTCCTGCTAATCTTTTCAGGGCATAACGGGCTATATTGATCCCATCCCTTACCGAATAGCGTTCGTCGGCCTCGTGTGCCGCCTGGAGAAATTCAACTACATATTCGAGGATTTCATCATCTGCAAAGGGGAGGTTGCTCTTTAAGATCAAAAGTTCCTCATCTCTTTCCGGAAAGTCGATGTGGATCTGGGGCTGGAGCCTGGAATGAATATATTCAGGTAGCTCGAAGGTGCTGGCATCATCGTTCATGGTTGTGCAGAATCGGAATTCAGGATCGGCCTTGATCTTGATCCCGGCCACGATTGACTCAACATACCTCCTGCTATCGAGAAGGGGGGCAAGAGAAGCCCAGCTTTTCTCACTCATCCTGTTTCCCTCATCAATAATGGCGACGCCTCCCTTTATCATAGCCGAAACTACGGGACTGGCCGTATATTTGATCTTCCCCCTATCCGAGATAACAGGGGTGACTATAAGGTCCTCCGGTCTGGTGTCCATTGTGGCCTGAAACAGATAAACCGGCCTACCTAAGGACCTCCCGGAATGGTAGGCCAAGGTTGTTTTCCCTACCCCCGGCCTGCCCACCAATCTTGGGCTCAGGGGTAGATCATCCTCCCCTATGACAAGCCAGGAGGCTAAGACCTGGGTTATCAACTCCCCCTGACCCACCCACGACATCGGTACCTGATCAGGCTCGCTCAGGTGCAATTCCACTCCATCAATAATTACTTTTTCCATCGTATTTAGACTCCTTATTTTATGGTATTGGTTCTATTATAGTATATTTTTTTTGCAAAGGGGATATATCTGTGATAAAAATATAGGGATGAAGCAAAACAGGTGGGATGACCATTACGCCCGCCGGGCAAAGAAGGAGAAGTGGCTTGCCCGGTCAGTCTATAAACTCCAGGAAATTGACAATAAATTCAAGTTGATACATAAGGGTAACAGGCTGCTCGATTTAGGCTGTTATCCGGGATCGTGGACTCAATACGCGCTCAAGAAAGTGGGCAATCAGGGGGAAGTGGTTGGGATAGATCTGAGTAAGCCGGAGCATCTTTTGTCTAATGGTTTCAGGTTTATCCAGGCAGATGTAATGAGGTTGGAACCCCAATGGTTGACACTGGAGATCTCTCCAAGAGATGTGGTTATAAGCGATCTTGCGCCGCCAACCACGGGGATACGGTCCACCGATACAAGTCGTTCCATCTCTCTCGCAAGGAAAGCCCTGGAAATTTCCAGTGTACTTCTCAAGAAAAAGGGAAACTTTGTATGTAAAATCTTAGAGGGAGAGGATATTAAGCGGTTTAAATCAGAAGTCTCCGAGAACTTCAGCCAGGTCCGGCTTTTCAGACCCAAGGCCACCCGAAAGCGGAGCAGAGAGGTCTACCTCGTAGGGCAGGGTTTTGGATTGGCGCCCCAATGAAATAGCAAAACATTTCGCGGGGTAAAATTGATGATTGTCGATTGGCAATATTCAATATTCAATTTCTTTGGGGGTGTAATAAATGTCAGGTCATTCAAAATGGAGTTCAATAAAGCATAAAAAAGGGGCTGCGGATGCCAAGCGGGGTAAGATCTTTACCAAGCTCATCAAGGAGATAACCGTGGCCGCACGAATGGGAGGGGGTGATCCGGACGGAAACCCCCGTCTTAGATCGGCCGTAGCCGCGGCCAAGGCAGAAAATATGCCCAAAGAGAATATTGAAAGGGGCATTAAAAAGGGCACAGGCGAGTTAGAAGGCGTCTCCTATGAGGAGGCAAACTATGAGGGGTACGGACCAGGGGGTGTGGCCGTGCTAATCGATTGTCTTACGGATAATAAAAACAGGACCGTCGCAGATATAAAGCATCTCTTTGAGCGCCACGGGGGCAATCTTGGAGAGCCGGGGTGTGTTGCCTGGATGTTTGAACAAAAGGGCCTTATGGTCTTTGAAAAGGATAAGGTAGATGAAGAAGAGCTTTTTGACTTGGCCTTAGAGGCTGGCGCCGAAGATGTCAGGGAAGAGGAGGCAGAGTTTGAAGTCATTACGGAACCATCCGACCTTGAATCTGTCAAGCAGGCGATTGATGATGCCGGCCTCTCTTACACTTTGGCGGAAGTGACCAAGATCCCCCAAAATACGGTTAAGGTGGAAGGGAAAAAGGCCCAGCAGACGCTGAATCTAATGCAATCTATCGAAGACCATGATGACGTAAGCCATGTATACGCCAATTGCGATATCCCTGATGATGTAATGGAGGCCTTAGACTGATGCTTGTGCTGGGTGTGGATCCCGGCTCAAGAATTACCGGGTATGGTCTGGTGGAGAAAAAAAACAGTGACATTATCTTCATTCATTCCGGTCTTATCAAGTCACACAGCAAAATCCCATTCTACAAGAGAATCCATAAGATTTTCCAATCCATGGTGGATATCATAGACCGTTATCGACCAGAGGAGATGGCCATAGAAGACCTCTTTTATGCAAAAAACATCCAGAGCTCTTTAAAGTTAGGTCATGCCAGGGGCGCCGCATTGATTGCCGCAGTTCAATGCGATATCCCCATATTTGAGTACACCCCCCTGGAGATCAAAAAATCGGTGGTAGGATATGGAAGGGCCGGCAAGGAACAGGTTCGATCCATGGTTCAGATGATTCTGAGGATTAAGGGGGAACTGCCCCTCGATGCCTCTGACGCCTTAGCTACTGCAATATGCCACGTCAACTGGTCAAGATTTGAATCGGTGGGAAGATGATTGCACATTTAAACGGCATTCTGTTCAAGAAAACAACCCAATCGATCATAATAGATGTGGGTGGCGTCGGGTATGAGGTTTCTGTCCCCCTATCCACCTTTTACTCTCTTCCTGAGACCGATGAAAAGGTTAGCCTGCAGATCCACACCCATGTCAAAGATGATTCACTGACATTATTCGGGTTCAACACAAGCCTTGAAAAGACCCTCTTTTTGATGCTGGTTTCTGTTTCAGGGATAGGCCCGAAGTTATCGATCAATATCCTTTCAGGTATGGGGCCCCAGGACCTGTTGGAGGCCATAGCTCACGGAGACGCGATTCGTCTTCAGGCCATCCCCGGGATCGGGAAAAAAACCGCGGAGAGAATAGCCTTGGAATTGAAGGATCGCGCTTCAAAGACCCTTGGGGAAATGGACAGTTCTCCCATGCCGATCCCCCAGGGGGAGGATCGACGCACTATGGATGATGCCCTTTCGGCCCTCATGAACTTAGGGTATCCACCCAAATCAGCCACGATGGCCATTGAAAGGGCCAAATCCCGGGTCAAGGAGATGACCTTGGAGGATTTGATCAGAGAAGCCTTGAGAATTCTCTCCTGATGGAAAGGTTATGGAAGAAAGGATTATAGACCCGGAACCCCGGTTAGACGAACTCCCGGCAGAGATAAGTCTCAGACCCGGCAGCCTTGACGAATATGTGGGTCAGGTGGAGATGAAAAGGAATCTCAGGGTTTTTATCGAGGCCGCCAAGGGCCGATCCGAGGCCCTGGATCATGTGCTTTTCCACGGGAACCCGGGTCTTGGCAAGACCTCCCTCGCCCACATTATTGCAAAGGAATTAGAGGTAAACATAAAGGGCACCTCCGGCCCGGTCATTGAGAAATCGGGAGACCTTGCGGCCATTCTCACCAGTCTTCAACCCAAAGACGTCCTTTTTATCGACGAAATACACCGTCTCAATCATGTGGTGGAAGAGATCCTTTATCCGGCCATGGAAGACTACGAACTCGATATCATTATCGGGCAGGGCCCTTCTGCAAGGACCATGAAGATCCCTCTACCCCCCTTTACTCTGGTTGGCGCCACAACACGGACAGGGCTGCTGACGCCTCCCCTGAGAGATCGGTTTGGTATGATCCTGAGGGTGGAGTTTTATAGCCCTGAAGAACTTCACGAGATCGTCATGCGGTCGGCCTCGCTTCTCCAGATCCCGATAAGGGAAGAGGGCGCCCTTGAAATCGCCAAAAGGGCCAGGGGAACGCCGAGGGTGGCGAACAGGCTCTTAAGAAGGGTGCGGGATTTTGCCGAAGTAAAGGCCGACGGGGTCATTACTCAGGATGTGGCGAGTCAGGGCTTGGACATGTTGGAGGTGGATGATGAGGGGCTCGATAAGATGGATCGCTTTATTATGTGTACCATTGCAGAGAAATTCGATGGAGGTCCCATAGGCCTGAGCAGCCTCTCTGCGGCCGTGGGCGAAGAAAAAGATACCCTCGAAGACGTGTATGAGCCCTTTCTTATTCAAAAAGGCTATATCAAAAGGACGCCCCAGGGGCGAGTTGTTACCAGACGGGCCTATCTTCATTTGGGGCTGGAAAAAATAGGGCTGGAAAGCACAGTTCAGAAGAAGCTGTTTTAGTAAACGTTCACAGGTTCAAAGGTTTCCCGCTTTCAGCGGGATTCAAAGGTTGCATTCTCACAACCATGCGGTCTCCATGGCCGGCACTCCTGCGAACGCGGGAGTCTCCCCCCGCCGCGGGATTGATTTCCCTGGATTCCCGCGTTCGCGGGAATGACGAAAACGGGCTACCTGATTTCTTACGGGTGCGGCAAATTTTATCCGGAGGATAAAATGAATATCTTGGACGAGAAATTCGCTGAATTTCAAGAACTTCCTACAGAGGAAAGAATAGAGTGTTTTGAGAAAAATGGTCGTCTTTTTGACATGATAAGATCGCAGCAGCTGAATCGTGAAATCATAGACGATATCTATGGAATCACTAATCAGCTCAGGCAGATATCAAAAGAGAAGGCCGGCTCTCTTTTCGTACAGGATCTCCTCTGCCACAAACAGGCAATGCTCTGGTTTACCCAGCCTTCGTCCAGGACCTTTTTATCTTTTGAGAGCGCCTGTCATATGTTGGGTATGAAAACATCTGAAATACGTGATGCAAACGTTTCATCAGAAATAAAAGGTGAAAGCCATGATGACAGCTTACGCACCTTTTCATCCTATACTGATTTAATTATTATTAGGCATAAGGGGGAAAACATTGCTGAACGTGCTGCCTGGTTGCTGAATACGCAAACCAATCGTCCGGTCCCTGTTATAAATGGTGGTTCAGGGAGCGATCAGCATCCTACTCAGGCATTACTCGATGTATATACCCTGCAAAGATCCTTTGAAGATCAGGGTGGTCTTGATGGGAAAACAATCCTGATGTGCGGGGACCTTAGAAGGGGGAGAACAGTAAGGTCCTTAAGCTACCTGCTGAAAAATTTTGAAGATGTTGAGATCATCTATGCTGCTCCTACGGCCTTTCAAATGAAAGAGGATGTGTGCAGCTTCCTCGAAAGGCATAAACTCCCCTATCATATTGAAACTGAAGCCCTCGGAAATGTGCTTTCTAAAGCAGATGCGGTTTACATGACCAGGATTCAAGATGAGCACGATGAAGCGGCGGGTGACTCAGAACAGGTTGATATTTCCAGGTTTAAACTTAGGCCTTTGGATATGTCTGAGGTTAAATCGACCTCTGTTATCATGCATCCATTCCCACGGAGAGACGAGATTGATGTGGCCATAGATTCCGACCCCAGGGCCATGTACTGGCGGCAGGAACGAAACGGTATGTGGACAAGGGCAGCCTTGATCGCTTATATATTCGATGTTCATGAAGAAATCCTGAACTACTGATAACCCTTGCAAACCCCTGACATTAGTGTTGGCGGAGGGAGTAGGATTCGAACCCACGGAACTTTCGTTCAACGGTTTTCAAGACCGCCGCCTTCAACCACTCGGCCATCCCTCCGGCACCCAACCTTATCTGTTTATTTTAGGACTTTTTTCTTGGATTTCATGATTCGTTCTTTAAGAAGGTTTCCACCTTTCCCTCTTTGCGGAGTTTCTCTACAAGTTGTTTTACCTCTTTCTGAACTTTTTGCTGCTTCAGGTATTGACCAATCCTTTCCTTTATTTCCTCGAAAGGAACTGTGCTTTCAGGCTTTTTGTCAACAACCTTGATCAGGTGATATCCGAATCTTGTGTTGACAATTTCGCTCACTTCGCCCGGTTTTAACTTAAAGGCAACCTCCTCAAAAGCCGGCACCATCTGTCCCCGCTTGAAAAAACCCAGATCTCCCCCCTTGGCGTTACTCGGACCCTCAGAATATTCTTTAGCCAATTTGGCAAAATCTTCCCCTTTTTTCTGCTTTTCCTGCACTTCCTTTATTTTTTTAAGGGCATCTTCCTTTTCCGATTCCTTTGCCTTAGGTTCAACCTTAATCAAAATATGGCTGGCCCGCACCTGTTCAGGCTGTTTGAAAAGATTGGAGTTGCTATCATAATAGGCCTTGATCTCTTTTTCGGGGACCGTTGTTTTATCAACAAATCTCGTAACAATTAACTTCTCGATTGTCATGCCCCTTTTAATGTCCTCCTTCATCTGGGGCACAGAAAGTTTCGAGCTACTCAATGCCTTTTTGTATTCTTCCTCGTTCGGGAATCGTTTTTTCCACTGTTCTAACCTTTCATCAACGGCCTTTTGATCAACCTTGATTCCCTCTTTCTTACTTTCCTGGTATAAAAGCTCACTCCCTACAAGCTGTTTGAGTATCCTCTCCTTAAGCTGGGCATCATCGAGCGGTTGTCCAGTCTGCAAAGCCCGTTGCTTGGCAAAGCCCACTGCCCTGTCAAACTCCGATCGAGTGACAACCTCTCCGTTAACCACTGCAATCTTGTCCTCTGAAGGCTGTTTCTTGTCCGCTGCTGATGCCTGCCATCCTGCTG
>Ga0222678_1000976_pt1 | contig 11381 bp, 12 predicted proteins | sample AntAcemetagen937_FD_179801 | JGI IMG/M metagenome (GOLD analysis project Ga0222678, IMG submission 179801) | Saline water microbial communities from Ace Lake, Antarctica - #937 | ecosystem: Environmental > Aquatic > Non-marine Saline and Alkaline > Saline | place: Antarctica: Ace Lake... | reverse complement strand
CCTTCTTTTTTGAAAACTGTGTGATTTTTTATATTATTAAGAAGTTTTCGGTAACGGGTTTCATGTCTTTTCTCTACCAGAGCCACTAACTTAAAAGTTTTTGCAATTTCAGTGAAACCCTCTTCTTCAGCAAATTTAGCAAAAGAAGGATATAGATCTGTCCATTCTTCCTGTTCACCGTTTGCTGCGTATTCTAAATTTTTTAAAGTATCAGCATAGCCAACAGGATAACCTGCATTAATTTCAACGACACATTCATTCATTCCATAATTAACCAGATGTTTCCAGAATAGTTTTGCATGTTCTTTTTCATTGTTAGCAGTTTCAGTGAAAATTTCTTCAATCTTCCTGAATCCTTCTTTTTGGGCTACTGAAGCGTAATAAGTATAACGCATCCTTGCTTGCGATTCACCAGCAAAGGACTTCATCAAATTTTCTGCTGTTTTTGTTCCTTTTAGATTTTTCATTTTTTTCTCCTAAATTTTACCACGAATTCACCCTGTTAAATATTTTGCACCCAATTTAATTGGGAATTATTCATTTACAATTTTTTTTGATGCTATTTCACGGGGCAAGCACAAACTATCACAGACTTTGTCAAAACCAAATTTATAAAACCCCATTCTATTACAATCTGTTAGTGTTTGTTCGTGTTAGTTTGTGGCTATTTAATTAACTTTTCCATAAACCGTGAATGTTACAATACTCTTGCTGAAATTTCTTTACCCTATACATAGAATACTGCTTCTGGTTTATCTTCGGGATTTAAGAACTGCTTGTATGATTTGCCATCAGCAAGTAATTCAATCCATTCAATATAATGCTTTTCTTCCATTGGATGAGCAGTATTTTCGCCAACTTTAACAATTACTTTTCCATCCTCTTTTTTTATGAACGGAACATGTTTTTCAATGGCCGAATCTTCTGTCTTTTCTTCCATAAACTTCATCGGTTTACCACAGCAGACGAGTTGTCCTTTACCGCCGCGAAGCATTTCTACGATATTTCCACAAATTTAACATTTGTAGATTTCCTTTTTTTTTGTCATTTTTACCTCCTACATATAACTTGTTATGTATAATATCTATACATATTTTTTATTTGACTTTTTGTAAGCCAGCAATATTATGTAAGTTAGGGGTTGTTTCATGTCTACACCCCCTTCTGGAAAGGAAATTTTATGTATAAAATCACTGGCTTTTTGGTATTTTTTGTACATTTCATTTTTCAAATTGAAAAAAACATTCTGGCAATAAGAAGATTTCTTATCCTGAATCTTCTTGACTAAAAAAGCAATATTAATGGTATATTTCATGAAAACGAGTTTCCATTCTAGTGGGAAGAGAAGGGATTAAGGGATGAGTTTTTTAAATAGAAGAACACTCTTTACATTCATCGCACTTCTCATTATTACTCCACTAGGATTTTTTACAAAATTTTATACTGGAAACGCTTCTGCATGGGTAAATAATTCTCTTGGTGGTGTATTTTATGAAATATTCTGGTGCCTACTCATATTCTTGTTGTTTACAAAACTTAAACCAATGATCATTGCTATTGTAGTATTGCTTACGACTTGTACACTAGAATTTACTCAGCTTTGGAGACCTCAGTTTTTAGAGACACTGAGAGACAATTTTATCATAAGAACGATAATCGGAAACTCATTTTCTTGGAGCGATTTTCCTTATTATATAATTGGCTCCATTGCAGGTTTTGCTTTAATATTACTGATTAAAAGAATTTCAGAGAGATAATCTTGATTGTTCGTTCCTATCAGCCGTATGGCTAGTAGGAATGATTAAGCGCGTTGAAAATTATAGGGCACAGAAATGTGTCCTTTTTTATTTATCCGGAATTATTGCGATACCCGGCAGTTCTTTTCCTGAAAGATATTCCAGTGACGCACCACCGCCAGTCGAAATATGAGAAACTTTATCGGCAAATCCAAATTTTTCTATCGCTGCCGCCGAATCACCGCCACCAATAATTGTAATTCCCGGGCATGCTGCAACAGCCCGTGCAATGCCTTTAGTACCATGAGAAAAACTGCTTATTTCAAACATGCCCATTGGACCATTCCAAATTACCGTTTTGGACAATTTGATGATCTCGGCATATTTTCTCACAGTCAGAATTCCAATATCGAGTCCGATCATATTATCTGGAATGGCATCTATTGGAACTGAATGAAATTCAGTACCTTCAGCCATCTCTTTGGCGACAACTGTATCTTCTGGCAGATATAAGCTGACACCCTTTTTTTTTGCTCGTTCCATAATTTCCAGAGCAGCGGGGATTTTATCATCTTCAACAAGAGATTTACCAACCTTATAACCGAGCGCCTTAAGAAATGTGTACATCATTGCTCCACCGATGAGGATGGAGTCAGCTTTATCCAGAAGTTGCTTTATAAGGTCGATCTTATCCGACACTTTTGCGCCGCCAAGTATTGCGGTGTAGGGCTTTTGGGGGTTAATGAGTGCTTTATTAAGGAACTCAATTTCCTTTTCGACTAGAAATCCCAGAACTGAGGGAATATATTCTACCACACCTACGTTTGAGGCATGTGCGCGGTGTGCTGTACCGAACGCATCGTTGACAAATATGTCTCCGAGGGAAGCCAGTTCTTTTGCGAATTCAGGATCATTCTTCTTCTCTTCAGGATGAAATCGCGTGTTTTCAAGAAGAAGGATTTCGCCTGGTTTCAAATTTTCTGCGGCCCGTTTTGTTTCTTCACCTATGCAGTCGTGAGTAAATTGAACCTTTTTGCCAATAATTTCTTCCAATCGTTTTGCAACTGGCTCCAAGCTGAAGGTAGATTTGTCCTCACCTTTTGGACGACCTAAATGAGACATCAAAATGACCGCTGCATTATGTTTCAGTAAAAAATTTATCGTCGGCAATGCGGCTTCTATCCTTGTATCGTCTGTAATATTTTGATATTCATCGAGAGGAACATTAAAGTCAACTCTGACAAGTACTTTCTTGCCGGTTACATCAATATCGGAGATAGTCTTTTTGTGCATATTCCTCCTTATTTATAATTTAAAATTTTAAGATAATGATAAATAAAATCATACTGTTTTTTTAAATGGGCATTATACGCAAGATAGTTTTTCTGTTTTTCAGTACGATATTCCCAGTCGGGCGATAGTAAGATGAGCTCATTCTGGAACTCCCATTTATGTGAAAAGGATTGTCGTGAAATGGTCTCAAGAGATCTGAATTGCTTATATGTGAGAATATTTTCTGCTTCAATATCTTTTAGAAATGCCGGATTTACATAAAAACTATCAACTGCTGCATAAGAATAGATCATGGATTTTTCTTTATTGTTTAAATTTTTGATTTTTTTCAAATTTTGCTGCAACCGTAATCCTGTTGAGTATCGAGTGCCTTCAAAACTCTCGATCTTTTCGATAGGGAAACCCTCTTTCTCCAATTGATCAATAACCTTTAATGAGAGAGAGTAAGGTGTTTTATGATAGACGTGCTGGTCGAAAACATTTTGCACAAAGAATAAGGCGACGAATGATATTATACAGGCAATAACAGGAGTGGTAATCCACCCGGAAGATATTTTTCCCAAAATATTGAACTGAATATTACGTCCGCCTTTTGCAATGGCGATTCCGAGAATAGCCCCGATAACCGCCTGGGAGCTGGAAACTGGCACGAGCGGATATTTTGGTATACCGAGTGACATTAATGCATGACGAATTTCTGTTGAGGCAAAGAGATATAGTACTATTGATTGAGAAAGTACAACGATAAACGCAGTAACAGGCGACAGTTTAAATAGAGATTTACCAATCGTCTTTACGACTTTGTGAGAATAGGTAAAGATTCCAACGGCAATCGCAATACCTCCAATGAGAAACAGTATTTGATTACCCGAAATAGTGAATATATTATACACATTAATGTCATGAAATGGTGAGGAAGAAGTAAAAACTCCCACCACATTAGAGATGTTGTTCGCACCTAGACTATAAGCACCAAAAGCGCCGACAATAATGAGTCCGATTCGTGTATAAGCATCGAGATCAAGCAAGTGGATCTTCGCTTTTGCGAGAAAGAATTTGAAAAATTTATATAATATGATAGCGATAAGTGCTGAAAGCACTGGGCACACTATCCAGGTAAGGACGATTTTTGTCAGGGAAGTAATGTCCGTAATCGATCCGCTGAACATATTCCATCCGATAATTGCACCGACTATTGCCTGAGAAGTAGAAACTGGAAGTTTGAGCTTTGTCATAAAGGCGACGGATAATGCGGCAGCGAGCGCAACAGTAAAAGCCCCGGGCATTGTGTTGATGGAGCCGAGTTTTCCAAGCGTGCCGCTTGCTCCTGATCCTTCGATTACCGCACCAAGTATTACAAAAATAGCAGCTATCCATGCAGCAGTACGGAACTTGATCATTTTTGTTCCAACTGATGTCCCAAATACATTTGCCGCATCATTCGCACCGAGGGACCAGCCGAGAAACAAGCCACTTGAAAGAAGGAGATAGATCATATTTAGATTTGTCGCTTGATTGTATAGATTGCCAGACGTTCGCTCATATCCTCAGCAGAATCAGATATCCTTTCGATCTGCTGTACACAAAATCTTAAATGTATTTTTTGGCTGAGATTAATATCTGCTTTGAAAATCTCATTTTTGAGGGACATGGCAATTTTATCAGCTTCTCTTTCATAAAATTTTACTTTATGAATATGATCATTTACGGATGCAATATCCTTAAAAAATGCACGAACACTACGAATAAGACTTTCTACTGACTCAATAGAGGAGTCTGCGAGTTCGAGGAAAAGCGCATCAAATTCTTCGGAAATTGCAGGATGCTCAATGGCAAAGACCTGTAATGCTTCTTTAATATCATCCATAACGCGATCTGTATTCTCAAGTATCGCAAGAACGTCGCCTCTGCTTTCCGGTATAAGCGTATGAATGTATAACTGTTTTTCGATGTTCAAACGGAGTTCATCAGCTTTCCTCTCATGCTCCGAGACAGCGAGAAGACGTTTTTCAAACTCGGCGGAATTATCCTTGAGATAATTTTCTAATCCTCTCTTGAAAAAAATTCCTGCTTCACTGATGAAATTCAAAAAGTCATCAATCTGCATCTCGATCATCTTAGATGTTTTCAGTAATATAGCCACAATTACTCCTTACTATTTAACTTCCAGTATTTTGCGCCCTTTGGGCATCTACCTAATCCTATTCCTAATCCTCCGAAGAGAATGACGTAATGGATACGGCACTTCGTACACACATATAGCTTTTTTATACCGATCATTCTCATGAACCATGTTCTATGATCACGATGTCGATTTCCATTTCCGCAGCAGGGACAGTACTTACTAAATGCAATCTTCATACCTATTTCAACCTTGTCCAAGCACCGTTTATTATACTCTTTCTTGTGTTACACAAATCTCTTTCCGGTGTGAAGATCAGCGTGTTGTTATCTTCAATGGAAAACTTATAAATGCCCGCATTTTTGCATTGCAAATCACTCAGAAAAGCGATTTTTTTGAACATGATGCTCACGTCGCCATAAGTATTTACATGCCCCAGGATCGGATCTTCAACTACATATGAGAAGGTTTGGTCTTCGTTGAAAGTAAGTCGGGCAGCGAATTCAGTCTTATTATCCTTAATAATTCTTTGCCAGGAACCGATGAGAGCTTGGGGTTTCTGCGTCATATAATAGCCGCTGCATGAAATCATGCAGATCATGAGTACCACAAGTAAAACATACTTTTTCATATGTCCTCCGTGTATTTTCTGTTTCAAAGATTCAACTAAAATGTCAATATTTTGCTTATGAAAATATACAATAAATTTGACAACACATAAGTTAAATATATGTAACATAAATCAATTCAAATATCAAAGGATCCGATGTTTTTTAAAAATCATAAGAACTTTCTCGATAACGTGGAAAAAATGAAATTTGTTCTTATTTTGTCAATCCTTTTAATGTTTATCCCATCAATTATTTGTGCTGAATCAATCAACTCTCAAAGATATTATTCAGATATTCCATACAATGAACATCTGTTATTGCCGGGATTGTTAGAGAATATCAGCGATTTTGTTTCTCGTGCCATCCCATCGTTAAAAACCATATTACTTCTTACTCCGATTTTACTTATTTACACCTGGTTCTGTTCATGGATAGCAAGCTTACTGAAAGTCAAAAATAATATCAAAACAGCATACACAAGGAAAGTATTTCATATTATGATATTCTCAATGGCAGGAATTATTCAGATCGTGATAGGACTTTCCGGCGTTGTGTTATTCGGAATAATTGTTGTTTTATTCGTACTGTTTGCAGTATATAAAGGAGATAATTTTCCCTTTTATGAAGCTTTGGCACGGCCCAAAGATGCTCCTAAAAAAAGTACATTTATTGTGCTTCCTCTACTGACAACTGCTCTCGGAGGAGTGCTTGCAAATGTACTGTTCTATCCATTTGCTTTCATTGGATATTTTGTATGTGGATGCGGAGATGCAGTGGGGGAACCTATTGGTGCAACATGGGGAAAACACAAATATAAAGTGCCATCTGCTTTTGGTGTGAAGGTTACACGAAGTATTGAAGGATCAATTGGGGTTTTGATTGTCAGTTTCCTGGCTGCATTCTTAGCATTGTTATTCAGTTCATACGGATTATGGACATCTCTCTATGTGGGATTTGCCTGCGGATTGGGAGGTGCTCTAGTTGAGGCAGTGAGTACTCACGGATTTGATAATCTGACAATCCAGATCATTGTTTCAGGAATGGCATATCTGTTATTAAGATAGGAGAAAACAAATGAAAAAAAATCTATTATTTTTAGTCTTGATTTTCGCTTTGTTCGCATCATGTACCCAATTTTCCAGGGTAAAAAAAGTATCAATATTAGCGGAAGAGTCCAGTGTATGTGTTCCATTACCAAAGAGATCAACTTTTGAACTTACTCAGGCGTTTGGAAAAGATGGCTATGTTATCGATACAGTCATAACCTTTCAGGACAAGCGAGGTATCAAAGCTCATAGCACTTCTGCGGTCAATTATGAGACTCAAAAACCTAAGTATGTATATTATTTGGAAGGGACAGGCTATCAGATGGGATACCTGTTTGGTAAGATCGCTCATGAAAAGATAGAGATCATGTGCACAGAATTCATGGATGGCATTGTGCCGGCTTTTCTCCGACCCGGATCTGTTAAACCCTATAGAAGCCTTCTTGGTAAGTTGATGATCGACGTCATAAAAAGCAATGATAAGATAATCAGCAGGGTTATGCCACAGGAATTGATGAATGAGATGGTCGGAATTGTCGAAGGATGTAAGGAAGCAAATCCTGAAACTATGGTGAATCTTGATAATATCTTTGCTCTCAATGTAGGAATTGATTATCTGCTTGCCCAAACCTATAACATCGAAGGTTTATGGAAATCAATACCCGGAATCGATGCATCAAATCTGAAACCACCCCTGTTTTGCAATGCCTTCTCCGTATGTAAAGAAGCTACCAAAGATGGGAGCCACTATTTCGGAAGAGATTTCATGTTTCCCACAGTAAGTATTTTCCAGAATGTTGCCTGCATGATCATCTATAATCCCGATCCAATGCTTGACTATCCAAGACGAGAGCCCATCATCTCTGTGACCGCACCTGGTATGATCGGCTCAATAACTGCGATGAATACAAATGGACTTGCCCTCGGAGTTGATATGGTTCCAGCAGGAAATTTGAATGCAAAACAGCCCGGCTTGAATTCACTGCTCCTTGTCCGTCACACCGCACATTACGGTTCAACATTTGAACAAGCATTGAGGGTTATGCTTCATGCACCTCGCGGGGTCCCCTGGCTTTACTCGATAGCAGATGCCCAATCCGGAAGAGCAGCAATATTAGAGGCGGGTGCTTATGCAGATAGTCTGGATTTCTTGTCATTTCCAAAGGTGGAGCTCATTAAGGAGGGATTATTCCCAACCAAAGAATTTCTTGCAGAATATGATACGCTTTCTCTCAAGTATGGCTTGAAAATCCGTTGTGATAATTATGTATATCCTGACATTTTCTTTTATTTCAATACCGGACTTTTTATGAGGTTCGATAAACCTTACGATCCCGAAGAATTCCTTGATAAAACTGGTTTTGTAGATTCGACATTCAAAGCCCAAGCAGTGCCCGCTGGATATTACTTTGCTCCTCAACGAGAGGAAAAATCGGACATGGTTCTGGCAACAAATATGTATATAAATCCTTCAATGCGTTTGTGCTCGATGGCTCCCTGGACGACCATGATATCGGCAGATCACATGGATGACACTCAATGGCGATATGATGCCTTGAACAAGATACTTTTAAAGGAATACGGGAAAATAGATTTTGAGAAAGCGCGTGATATAATAGATTTTCTCGCTCCGAACGGAAAGTATTATACCAATTTCTACGAAGAGGTAAACAACAGTGACTATTTCTATCAAATTGCATCAAGTTCTGATGGCAAAACCCTTCAAATATTTGGCGCTACCTCCATTTGTGATCTAACAGAAAAGATCATAGAAAGCCATTACGGATATTATGCTGATGAGTGGGTTAAACTGAGTATTGGTAATTATATCAAAGAATAAACAAGAGCAAAATTATGGATGATAAGAGAAAATTAGTTGCATATTGTGGCTTGTATTGTGGAGATTGTGCAGGATATTCTCAGGATATTGCAAAAGTTGCAGAAAAGCTGAATGTACAATTGGAAAGATATAAGTATGATCTTACTGTGAAAGCAATGTTCTCTAAACAATTTAAAGATCTCGACCAATTCAAAGAAAACCTCATTTTTCTCACTCAAATGAAATGATCTGCAGTATGCACAGAACGTGTAAACACCAAATGCAAAGTCTGGCTTTGCTGCCGCGAAAAGGACTATGCCGGATGCTATGAATGTGATGAGTTCGAACATTGCGATAAAATAAGAAGTGCCCATGGTGAAATATTTTTCGATGCATGTATAACTAATCTCAAACAGATCAAAAAAATGGGATTAGATAACTGGATTGAGAATGGAAAACGATATTGGTTTAGTTGCGATGTGGAGAAGGATAATGATCACAAAGGTTGACAATTTCATTTTTTTAAGGTTTTTTTAAATATATGAAATAAGCATACGATTGTATTCAATAAGCATACAATATTCATTTATTGCACATCATTAAACTTGACTGAAAAATCTTACATATAAAGTTGTTCGTCTTAATATTTTTATAAGAAATATTTGAAAAACCGGGGTGTAGCGCAGCCCGGCTAGCGCGCTTGAATGGGGTTCAAGAGGTCCCGAGTTCGAATCTCGGCACCCCGACCAGTTTTTTATGTGGTGGATGTAGTTCAATGGCAGAGCACCGGATTGTGGTTCCGGTTGTTGTGGGTTCGAGTCCCATCATCCACCCCATCTTTTATTTTGGGCATTTCTACGCCTAATTTTATCAAGTCTTCAAAATTCTCATTTTCTGTAACTAGTAGTGATTCCAGTGGTTTGCGCACGATACCATGTAGGCGATTATCCTTCCAAATAAAGTTCGAGAATAAAATTTGCAAAATTTCTCGTTTTTCGTCGATATTTCCTTCTAAATATATACTGGTAAGGGATTTACAAAGTTCGAGAGTAATCCGCATCTTTTTTTCGAGCTCTTCACCACCCTTTTTTACGTCCAAAATATTGTCTTCAATTATTTCAATTTCATGCTCAAATTCTTCCTTCAATTCTTTGTACTTTTTACTATCAATTGTTCCATCTAATCTGTCAGAATATAAAATTTTTAGTCGTCTATTTAACTTCTCAATCCTTCGATTATACTTTTTCAATAATTCTTCATTCTCTTCCTGCTCAACTGCTAAATTTTTCTCAATGCCTTTTGAAATATATTTTACTTTTTTCTCATCAAAATTTAAATCATTCAGTAATCTGATAACCTCTTCTTCTAGCTTATCAAAGCGAACGTATTTTTTATTATCACACATACCCCTCCCATGCGTACAATGATAATATTCGATTCCTTTGTGCGCATCAGCTGTAAATAAACAACCACAATACCCACAATAAATAAGTCGGCTGTACAGAAAGTTCTTCTCCGTGTTAGTCTTTCCACAGTAATTGGCGCTTAATTGCTTCTGAACCCGATCAAATGTATATTTGCTGATGAGCGGGACATGGTTTCCCTTGTAAATATCACCTTTGAATCTAAAATAGCCATAATAGAGAGGATTCCTGAGCATTCTATGAATAAGTGAGAGCGGGAATCTGGGCATTGACTCAGCATAGGTCAACCCCAAACTTGCAAGTTTTGCAGAGAGAGACCTTATAGAAAACTTGCCGCTTAAATAGAGTTTGAATATCTTTTTTACTATGAGTGCTTTTTCCGGAACAATGACCAATCTGCTTTTATTATCGACCTGCGCATTAACATAGCCAAATGGGGCTCTACAGGGATACATCCCCAATTTAGCCTTTTTCCTCATTCCTTTTATCGACTCGTCCCTCAGATTATCTATGAAATTTTTTGCTACCACTACCTTGATACCCATAACCAACTTATCGGATGACCGGCTATTTTTTTCAGAGTATATAATGTTTTCCTTTACAATATGAAGATCCACGTCTATTTCACTCAATACCACATAATCCTTGAAGTTTCTGCAAAATCGATCTGTCTTTTCTACCAATATGGTCCTGCAATAATTTTTACGTTTCTTTTTACTTTCTACCTTGATGAATTTGATCATCTTATTAAATTGAGTTCTTCCCGATGTTTTTGCAGACTCTACTTCAATATATTCCTCAACGATATCAAAATCGTTATTCTCGGCATATTCCCGAAGTAAGTCACATTGCGCACCTATTGAATAACCGCTTTTCTGCTGTTCGGTGGAAGAAACTCTTGCATAAAGAACAGCTTTTTGTTTTATTTTTTTTGCCATATTATCTCCTAATGTATTACCTTAGTATTACGTTGCTGGTGCCCTGATAATCCAGGGCACCGCTTATAAGTATATACATTTCTTCTTTTGTTTCTATAGTGTCAATTGATAAATACAATATATGCATGTTCTATTTTTCCTGTTTATCCTTTATCGATAATAAACATAGTACAAGAGCTGTCATAAGTTCAATCAACTCATCTGATTCTTTCTCAATAACCTCTTCTTTCATAATTTTTTTTACCCATTATTATTTTGTAACGATATAAATTCATTTAGAAATTGAAAACAATTGAATAAACCGGATATCAATTCCGAATTTATTTCTTCATTTGTTTTTTGATTTCCAAAACGATGTGTAATTTGGATGTTGGAAAAACCATTCATGCTCA
>Ga0222678_1000961_pt1 | contig 11495 bp, 8 predicted proteins | sample AntAcemetagen937_FD_179801 | JGI IMG/M metagenome (GOLD analysis project Ga0222678, IMG submission 179801) | Saline water microbial communities from Ace Lake, Antarctica - #937 | ecosystem: Environmental > Aquatic > Non-marine Saline and Alkaline > Saline | place: Antarctica: Ace Lake | collected... | reverse complement strand
TGGCAACCAGTATGCGGTGAAATGGCTCCTCTGTTATCAAAAGGAAGATCTCAATCGTTCCGGAAGAGGTATTCTCTAACGCCGTTTTTATAGAGGAAAGACTTTACCGGTGTAAACAGGGACAGGAGCTCAAGAACTTCGCGATTGCTGCGAACGTGCAGGGGAAGATCCATATCCGGTTTGGGTTTTATGTTCAGACGAAAGCCATCCTTTACAACAAAGGAGCATGCGACTGTTCCAACCACACTCTTTCCTGCAAGTGATGCGAATACCGTTCCTCCCTGCTTCAGCATCTCATAACATAGTGCCGCTATCCTACCGACCTGCTGGTCATCCAAATGGTCAATGAGATCCCACAACAAAATGCCATGAAAGCTCCGGGGAGGATAGTCCAGGTGTTTCCGAAACTGATTTGGAGACAGGATTTCACGCGGGTCTTGTCTTAGGTGAAAGAACATATCGCAGAGATAAAGTCTTTTCACCCGCTGGGCAAAAAAAGTGATGTTGTCACCGCAGATCGACCCCACGTCCAGAACCCGGCTTTCCCGGGCTTGCTCAAGACCTTCCAAGAAAAGGCGAAGAGCGTTACTGGTATAGTCAGGAAGATGAGGTTCGGGTTGGGAACTGCTCAACAAGTGTTGGAAGGAAGTTCCCAAAGATCACTTCGCCTTATCGGCTTCAGTAGTTAGGATGGCCGGTTCCTGGCTCGTATCGGAGGCAGCTTTGTCGCTCAACTTGACTGGGCGTATATTTTTTTTCTGTGACTCTTTCTCTAACTCGATCACCGCCTTGAGATAAGCCCCGTCTTCTACCGAAATGCTCTTGGCGTGGATCTCGCCGTTAAAATCGGCATCCTTGGTAATCGAGACCTTGGCAAGAGCATTAACGTTACCAGTTACACGGCCCCTTATTGTGACGTTTTCGGCCTGGATGTCGGCCTCTACCTGGCCATTGAGCCCCACGGTGAGATGATGTCCTGCCAACTCAATACTCCCCTTAACTGCACCCTCGACGAGCAAATCTTCTTTGCCCCGGACAGCGCCGTCTATGGTGATTTGTTTCCCAATGACTGTCTTTTCTTCCGAAGAAACAGCTCTGGTAGGAGTGATAATGGGTTCGTCCTTGGTTTTAGTGCTTTTATCCTTTCCCAACATTTGATCCTCCTTTCGAAATTGTGAAATTCCATACCTAACCCGGACATGCCGGTCTTAGTGAAAAGGTGATCCCGCATTCATGAAACCAGAAGCGGGGAACCAAAAAGGTCTCTCATAAAGGCGCCCCAGTACCATCTTCCGGAGCTACGGGGTAAACAAAGCTCGCAAAGGAAAACAATATCATAATTCATGGAACGACAAAGGACTTAGAAAGTCAAGATAAATCGGCGACCGGAATATCTCCAGCTTTTATTGCGATTGGGTGACATGGTTCACTGGGAAATCAAAATATGTGTCAGGGTAGGGTTCCCCCTTCATGGTAATGAAAAATGCAATGATCACTGAACTATTAAGACTTTTTGTCCTCAATAAGCCCTATGTTCTTTACTCAGCCATCTACAAGATGTATATAGGAATTTGCAAAAGATCTCAACTTATGCGGTCAGTCAGCAGCAACTTCAAGTTATTGCCTATATTTAATTACTCATGGCCGTGGAGGTCTCTTCCCTTACACCCTTATCCTGTGTACGGGTCTGAGATCTTTTGAGGACTGAATATCAACGCGATTTACATGAACCCGTATCAGATATGGAGGATAATATGAAAGAAAGAGGGCGTTTGGAGGGCAGGGTTGCGGTTATCACAGGGTCGGCGAGCGGTATCGGTCGCGCAGCAGCCGTTATCTTTGCAAGGGAAGGGGCAAAGCTGGTTATCACAGATGTCAATGAGGAGGGATTGAACGAGACCCTCAGACAGGTAAAAGGGGCGGGCGGGGATGTTGTCACAAGGATTACAGATGTGGCCGTAGAGGAGGACGTCAGGCAACTGGTTGAACTTGCCATACAGACATACTCTCAGATAGACATCCTCTGCAACAATGCCGGGATTTCCGGCGGATTGTCCAAACTGGAAGAACAGGATGTGGGTGAATGGCGTACGGTTTTCGGGGTCAACGTTATGGGGGCTGTGTTTGGAATAAAACACGTGGCGAGACACATGCAGGAGCGAAGATATGGCGCTATTGTGAATACGGCGTCGGTCGCAGGGATACGATCGGGGGCCGGCGGTAACGCCTACAGCGCCAGCAAAGCGGCGCTCATCAACCTCACCCAGACCGCTGCCTGCGATCTCGGGGGATATAATGTGCGGGTAAACGCCGTCTGTCCCGGGCTGATTGAGACGGGTATGACCAAGCCGGTCTTTGATTATGCGCGTGAGAAAGGGAAAGAGGAGAAGTTGGGGTACCGCTGTGAATTGAGGAGATACGGGGAACCTGAGGAGGTAGCCAGGGCCATCCTTTTCTTGGCAAGTGACGAGGCCAGCTATATCACAGGGCAGGCCCTCCCGGTTGACGGCGGCAATACGGCGTCGCTCAATTTACCGGGAATGAAGCTTTAAGAACGGATGTCTTAAACGGGTTTTGAAGACGGAATGGACAATGAAATGTTGCTGACCCAGAGAAAAGGGCGTGTGTGTACCCTTGTTTTGAACTGTCCCGAGAAGAAAAATGTACTTACCTCGGACCTGCTTGTCGATCTCCACCAGAAGATGCAGGAGCTTTCAGGGGATGATACCATTCGGACGATCGTCATCAGGGGAGCCGGGGATGAGGCATTCTGTTCAGGATACGATATCAGCGCTCTGGCTGACGGGAGTGTTCCCCCTGTCAGTGGCGTAATGAAAGATAGAAACCCCTTTCGTCCCTTTGAAATGGCCGTTGAAAGCATTATGAACTACCCCTATCCGGTTATCGCGATGCTGAACGGATACGCCTTTGGCGGAGGGTGTGACCTTGCAGTGTCCTGTGATATGCGCATCGGCGCTGACCATATTCGTATGGGGATGACCCCTGCCAAGATCGGAATGATATACACCCCGGAAGGTTTGAACCGGTTCATCCAGACCATTGGATTGTCTAAGACAAAAGAGATCTTCTTTACGGGCCGTGCCTATGACGCCCGGCGCTCCAAAGAGATGGGACTGATCGATTATCTGGTCCCCAGGGCAGAACTTGAATCGTTTACCTACCGTCTCGCCGAAGAGATCGCCGGAAATGCACCCCTTTCCCTGAAGGGGATCAAGCGGATGTTGAACCTGGTTTTGCGTTCAGATAAGATAGCTGAAGAGGGCCGACAGGAGGTTGAAAAAATCGTGTCTCGGGCCTTGGAGAGCCATGACCTGAAAGAGGGTAGGGCGGCCTTCTTGGAAAAACGGAAACCAGTGTTTAGAGGGAGGTAGTATCCCGATCCTGAATATCTGCGTTTATCTGCGTCCTATATCGTCATAAAGAAAGGAGAAGTTAGTCATGAGTAAATCGGTCGTTGCTATTGTGCGTTATGAGAAACCCTTCGAATCTGTCCGGAAAGCAATCGAGCTTTGCGGGGGGCTGGATGACATGCCTGCCAAGGCCAAGGTCTTTATCAAACCCAACATTGTCTTTTGGACCCGTAAGGTTGCTTTTCCCAAGTGGGGGGTAATTACCACTTCCCGTATGGTAGAGGATGTTGTGGTCCTTCTCAAGGAGCGGGGTATTGATGACATCACGATTGGGGAGGGCATCGTAACACAGGCCAAGGATTGGGAGACTCCGGCCCATGCCTTTGAGAGCCTTGGGTATAATCTCTTGAATAAGCGTTATGGCGTCAAGGCCATCAATGTTTTTGAGAGAGAATTCAGAGAGGTGGATTTGGGAAACGGGGAAACGCTCAACTTTAACACGGATATCCTTGACAGTGACTTCGTGGTGGATATTCCAGTATTGAAGACCCACGCTCAGACAGTGGTGACCTTAGGGATCAAGAACCTAAAGGGAATGATCGATATCAAATCCAGGAAAAAAAGTCACAACGCAGATCCGGAAAAGAACCTCAATTACTGGGTTGCCAAACTGGCCGATCCCATGCCTCCTATGCTGACGCTTCTTGACGGGATATATACGACTGAGCGCGGGCCGAGTTTTGATGGCCGGGTCAGGAGAAGCAATATTGTGGTGGCATCAACAGACGTCCTCTCGGCGGATATGGTGGGCGCAAAGATATTGGGATACGCGCCTTCGGAGGTTCCCCATCTGGTCCATGCGGCTAAGAACCATAAGCGTTCCAACGATGTCTCGGAGATAGAGGTGGTGGGGGAAACGATCGAGGCAGTGGCTTCCCGCTATAAATATACTTTTCCATACAATCAGGATAACAGCCTCCCTCTCCCCATGGAGAAAATGGGGATCAAGGGTTTGTCTTACCGTAAGTATGATCTGACACTGTGCACTTACTGCTCGGGAATGAATGGTGTGGTCCTTGCGGCCATCGCCATGGCGTGGAAGGGGGAACCCTGGGATGATGTGGAGGTCCTTACCGGGAAGTTGATGCAGCCCTCACCCGGCAAGAAGAAGACCATTTTGTTCGGGAAGTGTATGTACCAGCTTCACAAGGACAACCCGGACATCAATGAAATAATCCCCATAAAAGGATGTCCGCCCCAGCCCAAGTCGATTATTAAGGCGTTTCACCAGGCCGGTATAGAGATTGACCCGGCCATCATTGAAAACGCGGAGATGGCGCCGGGCTTTTTTATGAAGCGATACGAGGGAAAGCCCGAGTTTGAAGAGAAGCATTTTACTGTCGTATAACTAAAGTGAACTAAAGTGCCTAAAATTTAAAGTGCCTAAAGTTGTGGTACGCCTTCGGCGATGCAATTTTAAGTGAGAATCCTGAGCCAAAGGGCAAAGTTCCGGGGAGCAAGGAAATAAAAAATGAAGGATACTGTTAACACTGAGTATGTGCTGATCGAAACTGACGCGGATCTAAAGAAGATAATCCCGGAGCTTCAAGGGGAACCGGTAATCGGTGTCGATCTTGAAGCGGATTCCATGTTCCATTATCAGGAAAAGGTCTGCCTTGTTCAGATTTCCACACAGAGGCTGAACCTGTTGATCGATCCACTTTCGGTAAAGGACCTTTCTCCTCTGGCGCCTGTTTTTGCTGACCACCGGATCAGAAAGATCTTGCACGGCTCAGACTATGATATCCGTTCCCTGTACAGGGATTTTGGTATCGAGGTCCATTCTCTGTTTGATACCCAGATTGCAGCAAGATTTCTCGGGATCAGAGAAACAAGCCTTGCCAGCCTACTCTACGAGAAATTTCATGTATCGAGCGACAAGAAATATCAGAAAAAGGACTGGTCTCAAAGACCCCTGCCTCTACCCATGCTTCAATATGGTGTTCAGGATACCTGCTATCTTGTTTCATTAGTCGGTATTCTTGAGACAGAGTTAATGGAAAAGGGCCGGCTTTTTTGTGTGGAAGAAGAGTGTGAACTGCTAAGCAGGGTTCGCCCGAATTCATCAAAAAAAGCGCCGTTCTTTCCCAGTTTTAAAGGTGCAGCAAGGCTTGATCCTCGAAGTCTTGCCGTCCTGGAAAACGTCTTAGTGCTTCGAGATCAGTTGGCTAAGCGTCGGGATTGTCCTCATTTCAAAGTCTTAGGCAATAAACCGATTATAGAGATTGCCCGAATCAAACCGGTAACCAAGACCGATCTTGCTGGGATTAAAGATCTCAGTCTTAAACAGATAGATCGTATGGGGGGAGCTATCATTAAAATGGTCAGGGAAGGGTTGAACCTCCCTGAGGACGCCCTCCCCGTGTACCCTAAAAAACCATGGCAGAGGCTGAGATCAAAAGAGGCTGCCCGCGTAAAGGAGTTGAAAATCTGGCGTGAACGTTTAGGAGGGAAGTGGGAAGTTGATCCTTCTGTGGTTTGCACAAATGCTCAAATACAGGCGATTGCCATCGCAAACCCAGGGAAACCTGAGGAGATGGAAGGTATCAAAGGGGTTAGAAAATGGCAGATTAAACTTTTTGCCCCCGACATTTGCAATCTTCTTCAGGAAATCGGTGGATAAAAAAATGGAGAGGGGGTTATGGCATTACATGAAAAAGACAGTGTAAGAGCGAATCTTTTGGACGATCTTTATGCCTCGTCAGACCTTTCTGTCAGGATGCCCAAGTATAGGTTTCCCGAAGATGAGCACGAGCCGCGCCATGTCTACCAGGCAGTTCATGATGAGTTGATGCTGGACGGCAACTCGCGCCAGAACCTGGCTACTTTCTGTTCCACCTGGATAGAGCCCGAGGTTCATCAGCTCATGGATGAGTGTATCGACAAGAACATGATCGACAAGGATGAATATCCCCAGACGGCCGAGATCGAATCGCGCTGTGTGCATATGTTGGCGGATTTGTGGAACTCGCCTGAGGCTGCTAACACCATGGGATGTTCCACCACCGGTTCCAGCGAGGCTGCCATGTTGGGTGGAATGGCCATGAAATGGCGCTGGCGGGACAAGATGCGTGGCCAGGGCAAACCCACGGACAAACCCAATATGATTTGCGGTCCGGTGCAGATCTGCTGGCACAAGTTCGCTCGCTACTGGGACGTGGAAATGCGGGAGATCCCCATGGAAGGTGACCGTCTGATCATGACGGCCGAAGAGGTTATCAAGCGCTGCGATGAAAATACCATCGGCGTAGTGCCCACATTAGGAGTTACGTTTACCTGCCAGTACGAACCGGTCAAGGCGGTTGCCGATGCCCTTGACCAGCTTCAAAGGGATACCGGCTTTGACATCCCTATCCATGTGGACGGCGCCAGCGGCGGGTTTATAGCGCCCTTTGTGGATCCCGATCTGGAGTGGGATTTTCGTATGCCCCGTGTAAAATCGATCAACGCCTCCGGCCACAAGTTTGGTCTGGCGCCGCTCGGTGTTGGCTGGGTCGTTTGGCGTGATAAAGATGATTTACCCGATGATTTGATATTTTGGGTCAACTATCTTGGCGGCGATATGGCTACCTTTGCTCTGAATTTTTCGCGACCCGGGGGACAGATAGTTGCGCAGTACTACAATTTTCTGAGATTGGGCAGGGAGGGCTACCGTAAAATTCACCAGGCATGCTACGATACCGCTGCCTATCTGTCTGATGAGATCGGCAAGATGGGGCCGTTCAAAGTTATCTACGACGGCCGGGGTGGGATTCCGGCCCTTTGCTGGTCGCTGGAGGATGGCGTCAATCCCGGATTCACCCTTTACGATCTTGCAGACCGGCTGAGAAGCCGCGGATGGCAGGTTCCTGCCTACTCCATGCCCGCAAACAGACAGGATCTGGTGATTCAGCGTATCTTAGTGCGTCACGGTGTCAGCCGGGATCTTGGTGACTTGCTTCTGTGCGATATGCAGCGATCTATGGATTATTTTGAGAATAACCCGGTTACAGCATCGCTCACCGAGGAAACTGCGGGCGGCTACAAGCATAGCTGAATTTTGGGGACGCAGATTTCCGCAGATAAGCGCAGATAATCAAAAATAAAAAATCAGAGATAATCTGCGTTCATCAGCGTCCAAATTCCTTTTTTTAAGTAGTATAGGCTACTTCATTTGTCCACGTTTTTGCCCTGCGTGGAGAGCAGTTTCAAGACTTCTTCCAATTTTGCCAATTCCTCTCCGTAACCCGTCCAGTTCCCCTGGCGCAGATATTCTTTGGCTTTGTTATAGTGATCCAGAGCCAGGATACCGAGATTAGAAGACTTGAGCGTCTTGATAGCCGCCGGTACGGCCACGGCCAACTCCTTGGGGGAAATTTCTCCCCCTAAGACACTGCTCAAGGCCTTGTCAAGGGTTTCTTCCATGGCGATGCGGTTCGAAAATGTTACAATAACCCTTTTCAGTTCAGGCAGGGCCACATTGTTATTGCGACCGGGCGAGGATGCACCCTGTCTTGCCCCCGACTTTCCAAGGCCCCTTGCTTGAGGCGCTCCTGTTGCGGGTGCTGGGTTTTCTTCCTGTTCTGCCTGCAAGTAAATGGGTTCCACATAAATAAAAGAGTCACAGATGGGAATGGCCAAAAGATTTCCCCTGATGACCCTGGAACCTCTCTGATCCCATAGGCTCAACTGCCGGGAAATCTCAGTCTGCTGGTCTATTCTTGCCTCGATCTGCATGGGTCCGTAGACCAGTTTTTCTTTGGGCAGGTTATAAACAACAAGATGTCCATAGTTAGGCAGGTCGCTTCTCGCTGCCAACCACCCGATCATATTGTCTTTCTGGGAAGGCGTGTAAGGGAGCATAAGGAGAAACTCCTCCTTTTCGCCTTCGGGTAGTTTCATAATGATATAATAGGGCTCCATCTTCTGTCTGGTATCCCCGTACAACTCGTCCGGTAGTTCCCAGAGGTCTTCCTGGTTGTAGAAGACCTGGGGGTCCTGCATATGATAATTTGCGTAAGTGGCCGCCTGGATATTGAAGAGGTCCTTGGGATAACGGATATGTTTTTGCAAGCCCTCGGGCATTTCCGTGAAGGGTTTGAACAGGTCAGGAAATATACCCGCGTAGACCTTGGCAATGGGATCCTTTTCATCAATAAGGTAAAAGCAGACATCCCCGTTGTAGGCGTCGACCGTGACCTTGACTGAATTACGGACGTAGTTGAGCAGCGGATTTTTGAAGGGGCCATGGGATCTAAAAGAGTAAGGATACATATCAGTGGTGGTGTAAGCATCAAGCATCCAGTAGAGCTTTCCCCCGGAGAGGACAAGGTAGGGATCCCGGTCATATTGTAAGAAAGGGGCCAGGGAATTTGCCCGCTTACGAATCGTGCGGTTATACATAATCCTGCTCTCCGGGGTCAGATATTCGGTAAAGAGTATCTGGGAATCCATAAATTCAATGGCATACAGGACCCTTCTGATAAATGAGTTAAGCGGCACGCCCCCCTTACCCTCGTAATCGGTATAGACGTTACTGTCCCCCCTGGGATAATCAAACTCCTTGGTTTTGGTGTTTACCAGGACATATTGATTGGTCTTTTCTCCGTAGTAGATCTCGGGCCGGTCTATCTTCAGGCCAACCTCAGAGACGGGGGGCACGTCTTTGATGAACAGTCGGGGGAGTCCTTCGCTGGTTACTTCATTGACCGGGCTGGCGGCTAAGCCGTAGCCATGGGTATAGGTGAGATGCCTGTTCACCCAGGTATTGGCCTGGGGAGGAAGTTGATCGACTACTAACTCTCTTGCCGCCAACATGATCTGTCGGTACTGGTCCTCAATCCGATAACGGTCCACATCCACATTATTAAAATCGTAGTATAGCCGTATGGCCTGAATCTGTCTGTAGGTTTGAAGCAAAGGACGTTCGTCCCAGACCCTGATGTTTTGAATAGTTACTCTTTCCTTTTTCACCTCTTCCAACGTGAGTTTGTCATTCACGTCAAAGCTGACTTCTTTTATCTTGTTCAGGTTATAGGCCTTGCGAGTGAAGTCAATATTATAGCCGATGTATTCGGACTCTTTGGCTAATTCATTGGGTTTCACCACAATCTTCTGTATGGCTAAGGGAAGTATGGTGGCAAAAACCAGTATCGAGCCCACCCAGATTGCTCCGCTTACCAGGATGAGTTTTGTTTGTGGTTTGAAGGCGTTAATAAAAAGGAGAACAGCAAAGGCAAGGGAGACAAAGATCAAGAGCCTGAAGACCCAGATCTTGATGTGCACATCTGTATAGCTGGCGCCAAAGGCGGGACCCAGGGTGGAATAAAGAAGGCCATAGATTTTCAGCTGATAGCCCCAGGCCAAGAGTAAGACAATAATCCCACCTAAGAAGATGAGGTGCTTTTTGACCGTGGGCGCAACTTTGATTTTTGGCAGAGAGGGTGGCTTGCCTTCTACTTGAACTATTTCACCGATTATCTGGAGAGCGCCGTTTTTAAGGTACCAGATAATGGTCAGCCCACCGGCTAAAAGGAAAAGGATCAGCAAACCGCTTCGGATAAAGGCGTAAAAGGGAAGGGCGAAGACGTAAAAACCGATGTCCCTGTTGAAAATAGGATCTGTGCTCCCAAAGGGCTGCCAGTACAGATAGCGAAGGACCATGTTCCATTTATCAGATGCATTAGATGCAATGACAAAACTGGCAATCAGGATAAATGCTAAGAAAATAAGATTAAGGGTGTTTGGGGAAAGGCCGACCTGCGAAGCAAAACCGCCTTCATCTTTAATAGAAGTTCCGGGACCGGTCCCCGGGCTCAGCCGTTTGGCTATGTAGAGGTTAATGGTTATGATAAGAATCAAGAACGACCAAACCACAAAACCAAACCCGAATCTGGCCGACAGCATGGTCCAGAAGACAGGGGAAAAGCCTAAGTTCTTAAACCACAGCCAATCCGGATAAATGGAAATAATTGAAAAGAATAAAAGAAGGATTAGAAGCCCACATGCGATCAACAATTTTATTTTCATGATTCAGTCTCCGTTATGATGTTGGTGAACGATTATTTCCTGGCTACAGTAAGGGAAGCTTGACCACAAAGGTGGTCCCCTGTCCAGGTTCGCTGTCAGCCCATATCTCCCCCTTATGCGCTTCTACCACTTTGTATGATATGGCAAGACCCAGTCCTGATCCACGGTCCCGGGTCGTGAAAAACGGTTCGAATATGTGAAGGAGGTCTTCCTCTCTAATACCGATACCTTCATCACTTATCCGGATTTCCAGGCTATCTGACAATTTTTTTGTGGTGATGGTGATTGTTCCCCCATCCCCCATGGCCTGAATCGCGTTCGTAATAATATTAATAAACACCTGCTTCAGTTTGTCGGGGTCAGAATTTATCTCTGATAGATCCGATGCCAGGTTTGCCTTAAAGCAATGCTTTCCTGAAGAATATATTCCGCTCATAATCTTCAACACGTCCTCGATTACCGAATTGATATCGGCGGGTCTCTTAACCAGGTTGTAAACTTTGGTGAAATCCCCTAAGTTTGCAACTAATCGCTCTAACCGGCTGACCTCGTCAAGGATCATGCCCAGCTTTTGTACCGCCTTATCGTCAAGCAGGCTATCCTTTATCTGGTGAGAAAATCCGCCGATAATCATTAGCGGATTTTTGATCTCATGGGCCACATGGGCCACTGTCTGACCTACTGCGGCGAGACGCTCTGATCGGAGGAGCTTTTTCTCTAACTGCTTCTGTGTTGAGATATCTCTGATGATGGCCGTAAAAGTGATATCTTTTTCTATTTCATGATACGAGAGCCCCAATTCGATCGGAAATTTTCCCCCGTTTTTCCTAAAAGCTGTAAGAGACAGGGTCTTGCCTATGGCTTTTGGATTTCTTGTCTCTAAGAATCTCTTTACAAAACGGGAGTGATCCCCATATTGAGGGGGGATAAGCATATTGAGATCTTTTTCCATTACCTCATCCCTTGAATATCCAAAAATCTGCTGGGCTGCGTTATTGAAAACCACGATCTTATGTTCACTGTCAATACTTATGATCGCGTCGGTGGCCGTATCAA
>Ga0222678_1000954_pt1 | contig 11549 bp, 11 predicted proteins | sample AntAcemetagen937_FD_179801 | JGI IMG/M metagenome (GOLD analysis project Ga0222678, IMG submission 179801) | Saline water microbial communities from Ace Lake, Antarctica - #937 | ecosystem: Environmental > Aquatic > Non-marine Saline and Alkaline > Saline | place: Antarctica: Ace Lake... | reverse complement strand
ATATTTGAAAAAATAAAATTATAACATATATTTTCTAAATAGCAATAGCATATTAAACAATATTTTAACAAGCCAAACTATTAGAGATATTTAGATATAAACGGAATATTACGGTTATATTTATGTTGCCAGTAATGCGGTTAGAGAATTTATCAAATAAATGAAATGATAAAAGATTATTTTATACATAAAAAACAAAACAATGCCAAATCCGAACTATCGAGAACATCTTAGAGATGAAAGAAATCACATGGAAGGACTGTTAAATCAAAGGTTTAATTTTTTTATAATTATTTTTGGTTTTATTGTTGCTGCAATTCCCTATGTAAAAAATGCGACTCAATTAAGATTTGTATTTATTGTTGGTTTCATTATTGAATTAGCATTTGTTTTTTTAATAGGCAGAGCTAAATGGAGATTAAAAATAAACATGGATATGTTAGATGAGATAGGACATGATCCAACAACACATATTAGATATAGAGCAAGGACTGGATGTAGAATGAATCCATTTAGATTTAGTGTAGTTAATCTTATGGGGTATTATATACCAATTTTGATAACGGTAGTTTTACTTATTTCTATTTTCTGCGCTGATTGCATCTATGATTTCTTTAAATAAATATAAGTATAAAGGACATGGAGAAATTAATAAATGATTACAAGATCGCACATACTGGCAAGAATCATGAAAGATAAAGTACAAATAATTTCATATGATGAACTAAAAAAAGGAATAGACGAATTATTGTTAGTTGACAAGTGGGACAATTACAAGATAAAAAGTAGTCCAAGAAAATTTGAAAAACGTTTAAATGATCTTTTTATAAGTAAACTTGGGATCTTACCTTATGTTTTATCAATTATGCAAAGTGAAGACTTTACATTTCCATTTTTTAGGCTTAGAAAAGAAACAAATTCAATGAATAATACTTTAATCTCAGAATATTCATATCCACCAAATAAAGTTGTAAAATCCATTCAGAGAGCAAACATACCATATCATCCGGTTTTTTACTGTTCTGACAACCCCATGACGGCAATTTTAGAAACTGTGCGAAACGAAAACAAAATTAATCCAAAGACAAACTATTATTTATCAAAATGGGAATTGAAACCAAAATTAGAATATCGCGTTACTCCTTTTCTTTTTGGAAATCTTTCTGAATCAAGCCCTTTCAAATTAATATCAGATGATAACTTAAGAAAAATTGAGGAGGTTTTCTCAGATTATACTGAAGTCGAAATAAAAAGTATTAAAGAGATTATGCGACTGTTAAGTCATTTATTCATTTATGAAAATTCATATGTTGTTTCGAGTTATCTTGCACACAGCTACTTGTATGCGAATCATAATTATCGAACAGACATATTCATTTATCCAAGTCATCAAACAGATAGAAAAAGAGTGAATTTTGCGATTCATCCAAATATAGTAACTGAGAAACTCAAACTTTCCGAGGTATATAAGATGAATATTTTAAATATATCAGAAGATTATAGTAAGTGTACAGTAAATATTTTAGAAATTGGAAATAATAATGATTCAATAATTTTTTGGGAGAAATTCTCAAGCGAAAAACATACTAATGAAATGAATGAATTAGTAAAATAAAATACTGCTGGTAAATCTAGGCTGCCCCACCAGTAAAAACTGGTAGGGAGAACCTCTCACACCACTACCCTTCGGCAAGCTCAGGATAAACCAAGCGGGTCTCGTATACAGCGGTTCTTTAAAATAGGAGAAACTTTGCAATAATGGTCAAACATGGAAATGTATCCACGCTTTACCAATCTAATTAATGTAAATAGCAATATTTTAACAAGCCAAACTATTAGAAATATTTAGATATAAACGGAATATTACGGTTATATTTATGTTGGGCACAATTTAAACAAACTCTGAGTTATGATGAGAACCTGTATTATTTGTAGAAAAGATAAAGACGAAACTGAATTTAATGATGAACATGTTATTCCCGATTCTATAGATGGATATTATCATATATTTTCGGTATGCACTACATGTAATTCTTTCATTGGTTCGAAAATAGATAATAAATTAACGAATCACCAGTTTGTTAAATTCCAAAGACATACATTAAAAATTAAAGGTAAATCAGGAACTATTCCCAATCCTTTTGATGGGACTCACACTCTAAAAGAAGATGAAAATCAAAAACTTAGACTTGAACTAGATGCAGAAGGTAAATTTGAAATTAAACTATTGCCAAATGTACCAAAACAAATCACTGATAATTTTCAAATTATCATAGACCAAAAGGATGAAAATAAAACGGATGAAATTATAAACAAGTTCTTGACACGTAATGGCATATCAAAAGACAAAGTACGTATTGATAAGAAATACTCTTCGAAAGAGAGACCTTGGGTTCATGCATCTATGCAAATTGATATTAAGGACTTTAAAATGGGATTATTGAAAATTGCTTATGAATTTGCAGTTGATTCAATTCCTAAATATTTCAATGATTCTAATGCAATTACTATTTCTAAGATTCTTAAAAATGCAGATTTTGAAAAATTGTATGACAATATTGCATTTATTGGAGATGGCTTAAATAAAGAAATTCTCAAACCTTTTTCACATCTAATCGATTTTGAGAATAACAATCACTATTTAATACTTTTTGATTCCGATGATATTGGATTGATAGGATTCGTAAACCTGTTTAATGTGTTTAATATTGGTATTAGGCTTTCAGATAAAAGCGGATTTATTCAGGAATCAATGATTGTTGGGAAAAATGACCTTGAAAAGAAAAACTTTAAAAAGTACACTCTTAACCAAATCGTTTCCCACACATATTCCCCAATAGAATATAGGTTTCAGTATTTTATCCCTAGTGATAAAGTATTATTACAAGAGTTCATTCAGAATGATAAGGCAGAAGATTTTGGATTCTATAAGATAGGTGAAGAAATTCCATTTTTCAAAAGAAATGGTGAAGTAGTATATTCGAACATTGAACTCAAATTAAATCAAGAACAGCTAACTAAGATACCTTTTGGTGATACCATTAATGAATTAATCACCCAAATTAATCTTGATGAAGAGTTGTACATAAAACTTTTGCCAATTAATAAATTATACCGAGTAGTGTCTGTGAGAATCGAACAATATAGAAAACGAAAAATATAAAAACTGTGCCCAACACGCAATATAGCAAAAAGCGGTAAAGTGCTTAATTGGAGCGGTTTTAGCCCGTTTCAACTTCATTTCGGTTTGATAGTGAATCACTTGCAATCCGCTTCATGCCATATTGCCACCGTTAATAAGACAACTAAAAAAAAGAATAATTTTCAAAAAACGTAACATTCATTATAAATTTTAAACATAGAATTTTACGAAAACCATATTAATACCTTTAAACATAAATTTCTATAAAATTTAAAAAAAATAAAATTGGATAAACAAGATATCTAGTTATTTTTTTTATATTTGAAAAACTAAAATTATAACATATATTTTTTAAATAGCAATAGCATATTAAACAAAATTTTAACAAACTAAACTATTAGAGATATTTAGATATAAACGGAACATTACGGTTATATTTATGTTGTGCCTCATATTAAAAACCGATGAAGAAAACATTTTACATACTAATATTTGTTCTGACTTTTTATTCCTGTTTAAATATGAATGACCCTGAAAGACAATCAAAATATATTGAGAGCTATAATTTGTTTGACAAGGAATTGATTGACCATTTTCCTAGTAAATTACCAAATAATCAAATAGGTTACGGATTTTCTAATCCTGAATATTATTCGGAATTACGTAAATATTCCGACATTCCAAATCACAGTGATATTTATTTGACCAAAAAAATTAGCAGAAAAGAAAAATATAAAGAATTAAAAAAAAAATACTCTAAAAATGCAAAATATATAAACGCATCAAATAGTAAATGCTTTGCAATAATCAGAACGTATGAAACAAACATTGATAATAAATATGATACAACCTGTAATGAATTATATCCTGTCCCTGAATTTGCAATTTTTGAATATGGTGAAAACAATAAAAATTGGATACGAATAGAAAATGGACAAATAATAATTTTGGATTTTAAATCAGGCAATTATACAAGTAGTAAAAAAATCAAACCTAATAGAGAGATGCCAAAAGAATTTCAAAATGGATATTCAAAAGGGCTAACATTTAATGACCAAAAACAAACAATTGAGTATTGGCTAATAATATGGTAAACATAAAAATTATGAACATTAAAAGATTAATAACAAAGTATTCTATTTTGCTAATCATATACATTGTATTGGTTCGCTTTATTCAACCTTTTGGACTGAGATTATATTACTCCGTATATTCAAATCCAGATATGGCAACTGAGACAGTAAATACAATTCAATCGATATTTACTTCTGTGACATTTTTATTAAACCTAATTTTTGTAATTTTCATTCTGGTAGATGCAAAACAAAAGAGAGCAGTTGACTGGCTAATTGCAATTATCACATTTTTTAGTGCAGAAACAGGAATTGTTTTATTCTTAATTTGGCAGATTTATAAAGAAATAAACAAGAAATACGAGGCATATTCGAGTAGCCCGCCCCATCAATAAACACTGACAGGGAGAACTTCTCACACCACTAAATCCCGAAAGCTTTCGGGTGGGTCTCGTGTACAGCGGTTTGTTAAAATAGGAGAAACTTTGCAATAATGGTCAAACATAGAAATGTATCCACATGAAAAGTTAAAAAAAATAAAATTATAACATATATTTTCTAAATAGCAATATTTTAACAAACTAAACTATTAGAGATATTTAGATATAAACAGAATATTACGGTTATATTTATGTTAGCCGCAATTGAAAAAACTGAATTGCAATTTTAGAAAGGGATATTAAAACAGTATCTTTGTAGATTAAGGAAAAATATTTATGAGTAGAAAAATAAAATATACAGAAGAGTTTGAAAAAGCACTCAATAAATTTGTTAAAGAACTGAAAAAGTATATTTCAACGGAAACAGGGGAATGGACAATTAAAGGATTTATTGACATTTATAAAAACATTTACACTATTTCATCAGACACAAAAATTGTTTCTAAAATCCTTGAAATTCATATTTTCCCCGAGATTTTAAGATTTGCTGAAAAGTCAGGATATAAAATTGTATTGGCTGAACAACAAAATTATTATCCCGACTTAACATTTGTTCATAAAAATGATGATAATATAAAATTTGCTCTTGATTTAAAAACGACATTTCGTAGAAATAATAAATCGGCTGGATTTACTCTTGGCAGTCACGGTGCTTACTTCAAAGAAAGAGACAAAAAGAAAAATATTCAATTTCCATACAATCAATATACCGGACATTATTGCTTAGGTATCATTTATACACGGGTAGATTTTGAAGATGACTTATCTGAAACTGAAATTTATCAAGTAAATGAAATAAAAGAACAATACGGAAATGTTCAAGATCCTATTGGAGAAAGGCAAGTAACAAAAATAGATAATCTTAAATCTATCACATCAGTAATTAAAGATTTTGATTTTTTTGCTGCGCCTAAATGGAAAATCGCAAGTGACAGTCAAGGTTCAGGAAATACTGCAAATATTGGTTCAATCAAAGACATTTCTGATTTGAAAGCAGGAAATGGAGTATTTAGCAAACTCGGAGAAAAGTGGTTTGATGAATATTGGATGAACTATGGAAACGCCACGATGTTGAAAGATGGTAAAACAATCAAAATAACAAATATCTGGGATTTTCTTGAATTCAAAGGAAGAACAGATTTGATAGATAAAGTTGTAGCAAAAGGAGCAAAAAGGAGAAGAAAGAAATGAAAATATTTGTGCCACCAATAAAATCACAAGGAATAAAAACAAAACTTGTTGAATGGATTTCAAGTAATGTAGAAAATATAGATTACGATAATTGGATTGAACCATTTATGGGAACAGGTGTCGTTGCATTTAATGTAAGACCCAAAAAGGCAATTTTATGTGATAGCAACCCTCATTTGATAAGGTTTTATAACGCAATTAAAAATAAAGAAATAACAAGTGGGATTGTTCGTAAATATTTGACAGACGAAGGACAAAAACTATTAAGTTCAAATGGCGAATATTATTATGAAGTAAGAAATAGATTTAATGAAAATGGTGCTTCGCTTGATTTTATGTTTTTAAGTCGTTCCTGTTTCAATGGAATGATGCGATTTAATAGAAAAGGTGGTTTTAATGTTCCCTTTTGTAAAAAGCCTAATCGTTTTGCACAAGCATTGGTTACAAAAATAACCAATCAAGTGGAAAATATTTCGCAAATTATTCAATATGGAGATTACACATTCAAAAATCAAGATTTTCAAGTTACTTTAAAAGAAATAAATTCAACTGATTTAGTTTATTCAGACCCACCATATATTGGGAGACACGTTGATTATTTTGATTCTTGGTCTGAAAATGAAGAAAAATTATTACAAGACGGATTAAAAAAATCAGGAGCACAATTTATTCTTTCAACTTGGTTGAGCAATAAATACAGAACAAATGATTATATCTTTGAAATATGGAAAGAATGTAATATAGCAACAAAAGAACACTTTTATCACGTTGGAGGTAAAGAGACTAATAGAAATGCAGTTTATGAAGCATTATTATCAAATGTAGAATTGAATAATAGTATTTCAAATGGTGAAATGAAATCACGTATTGAAATGAACAAATCTCAATTAACAACAGAAGAAAATAAATACGAAATTCCAGAACAATTATACTTAGTATTAGAAGAACAAAAGCGGCTAATCGAATAGCCCGCCCCATCAGTAAACACTGACAGGGAGAAACTCTCACACCACTATACCCTTCGGCAAGCTCAGGATAATCCAAGCAGGTCTCGTATACAACGGTTCGTTAACAATAGGAGAAACTTTGCAATAATGGTCAAACATGGAAATGTATCCACGTTTTACCAATCTGATTAGACTACGTCTTTTCTTATCGGGTTTAGCTCACATATCGTTTATTTCTTTTGGTGTTCGTGATTTCCGCTTCGCTCCAATTCTTCCAATGATGCCAGATGCAATAGCGCAATCGGTTACGAACCCAACTGTCGATGTCTTTGAGTTTGATTTGAATATTCGCAATGCGAAAATTATTCACCCATCCCCTTTGGTGTATATATTAACAAATACCTTTAAACATAAATTTCTATAAAAGGTTGAAAAATATAAAATTGGATAAACAAGATATTTAATTATTTTTTTTATATTTGAAAAAAAAAAATTATAACATATATTTTCTAAATAGCAAAATTTTAACAAACTAAAAATTAGAGATATTTAGATATAAAAGGAATATTCCGGTTATATTTATGTTGTGGGTAATGCCAAGAAACTGATCCAATGAATGAAAGAAGAAGGAAATTAAATTAAAAATACAACCCTCAAATAGCACATTTGGTTTTTGCCAACACTAAAAAATGCCAACCCGAAAAAACAAAAAAGCTATTTTATCCCCAACACGAAAAAAAGTTATCAACATCCAGACATGACTTGAAACAATTTGACTACATTTGTCAAATCAAAATTAGTCTAATGCAAACATTTGGAAAAATAATAAAGACGGCACGAGAGAAAAGGAAATTATACCTTCGACAAGTTGCAGCGGCAATTGATATTGACCAAGCCTTAATAAGTAAATTTGAAAAGGGAGACAGAAAGCCATCGAAAGAACAGGTTAGAAGATTTGCAACTTTTTTTAAACTTGATGAAAACGAATTAATCATTGCTTGGAAAAGTGATTTAGTGTATTACGACTTAAAAGATGAAAAATTAGCAAATCAAATTCTTAAAATTGCAGAGCAAAAGATAGATTATTTGAGACAAGAAAACAATCATAAAAAAACAACTTAAAACATGTCCGAATTATTAACAATAAAAGCAGCAAGTCAGTGGGCTACAAGTTACTTAAAGAAACAAGTAACAACATCAAATATTTCATATCTAATACAATATGGCAGGGTACCTAAGATTGGGGACAATGGGAATACTCAAGTATCTAAAGATGAATTAATGAAATATTATGATGAACATAATGAAAATAAAGAAGCACGCTGGAAAAATAAATTGGGTAATGATTTAAATTGGACTTTATCTTTTTCACAATACAAAGAATCAGAAACAACAAAACACGTTCATCGATTACATCCATATAAAGGTAAATTTATTCCTCAATTAGTTGAGTATTTTCTTGACAACCACACTGATAAATTTAAAAAGGAAGTGTTCTTTAAAAAAGGTAATATTGTTCTTGACCCTTTTTGTGGTTCAGGAACCACATTAGTTCAATCAAGTGAGTTAGGGATTAATGCTATTGGAGTGGATGTCTCAGCTTTTAATACACAAATAAGCAATTCTAAAGTTGGTAAATATGATTTGCAACTTATAAATAATACGGCTCAAGAAATTACTTTTAAATTAAAGGAATTTTTAAAAAGTAAAAAAAACACAGCATTTGAGATAAATCTTTTAGACGAACTAAAAATATTTAACGCTAAGTATTTTCCATCACCTGAATTCAAATACAAAGTCAGACAAAAAGAAATTAATGAAAAAATCTTCGGAAAAGAAAAAGAAGAAGAGTTTCTCTCTATTTACAACAAACTAATTAAAGAATATGGTATTGAATTACTACAAAATAAATCAGATAGTTTTATTGATAAATGGTTTACTAAAGTTATAAGAGATGAGATAGATTTTGTTTTTGATGAGATAAAAAAGATTAAAGATATTCCAACAAAACGTATTTTGAGTATTGTCTTAAGCAGAACTGTTCGTTCTTGTAGAGCAACTACTCACTCCGATTTAGCAACATTATTCGAACCACAAATAACCACTTACTATTGTAAAAAACATGGAAAAATATGCAAACCGCTATTTTCAATTTATAGTTGGTGGGACAGATATACTAAAGATACGATTAAGCGCTTGTCTCAATTTAATGAATTAAGAACTAATACTTCCCAATTATGCTTAACAGGTGATAGCAGAAACATAGATTTATTATCAGAGTTAGAGAGCAGAATACCTGCTTTTGCCAAACAAGTAAAAAATAAAAAAATTGATGGTGTTTTTTCCAGTCCACCTTATGTCGGGTTAATTGATTATCACGAACAACACGCCTATTCATACGACTTGTTTGGATTTGAAAGAAAAGATGAACTGGAAATTGGCCCCCTTTACAAGGGGCAAGGCCGAGCAGCAAGAGAAAGTTATGCCCAAGGTATTGCAGACGTTTTAAACAATAGCAAGAGGTACCTCAAAGATGATTATGATATTTTCTTGGTAGCCAATGATAAATATGGACTTTATCCTAAAATTGCTGAGTTAGCAGGAATGCAAATTGTAAACCAATATAAAAGACCAGTATTAAATCGTGTTGAAAAAGACAGAAATGCGTATGCTGAGATTATTTTTCATTTAAAGGCTTTATAAATATGAAATCATTGAATGAGAAACTTGGTCAGCTTACAAAACATTTAGAAGCATTAGATAAAACCTTTTTAAAAAAAGCAAATTACTCTGATAGCGATGATTATCTAAATTATAAACTTAATCATGATCAGTTTGAGTTATTAGCAAAAGATACAAACTCAAAATATTCAAATATTAAAGTTTCTTTTAGTGACAAGAAAGGAAAAAAAGTAAATCTTTCTTTTTCCGATGAAATCTATCATCAAAGTGATAGACAAATGAAACTAGCTGATATTATTGAATATTTGTTTTTTTCAAGAGGTATCTATTTTATTTTTCAATCGAACTCATTTAAACCAGAAAGAGTATCTATTTATCTCAAGCTTATTTTGCGATATGTTAATCTTCTCATGATATTTGAAAATGTTACAGTAGATAAAAAGCTTAGGAATGCATTATTGAAAAATTTAGAAGGAATAATAAAGAATGATATTGGATTTAAAGAATTAAAAGCATGGAGTAACCCAGTTGGTTTACCTAAAAAACACTCTGAACAGAAAGCTGGATCACCAAACGAATTCTTTGATAGTATATTACCAAAAACTGCGGGTGGTTTATGGCATGAGATGTTAGTATTTGCTTTTATTCTAAAATATGATATTGGTTTTATTTTCCCTCTTCTACTAACTCAAAAACCAATATCTCTTGAAAATAAACTATCTCCACCAGATCTTATTATTTTGCATAATACAACCTACAGGTACTATGGCATAGAAATAGGAAACCTAAAAGAGAGACAGTCTGGTGGCTTTATGGCACCCAGCGGAATACCTGTCATTCCATTAGACACATTAAATGCAAGAATATCTGATAGATGTCCAAGTTGCAATAAATGGATTGGGATATGTGAAAAAGTCATTGAAGATTTTTCAACCACTTCAAAAACAAGTAATATCCCCACTAACGAAATTAGATGTTTGGTCGATTGTAATAAGTTTAATCTTAAAGAAAAATTAGAAGGGAAATGCCCAAATATTAAATTTAAGTACGATTCAAAAATTGATAATGTTAAATATGTATTTGCAGATGGTAAACATCACCATTATAAATGTTGCATTAACAAAAACAATGAGATTATTCAATCAATTAAGAATCACAATAAATATAGCGATTTAGAAAAATTAAATGTACTGATACACAAAGATGATTTAACTGAAGAAGATTTCATTTGGCAAAAAGAAAATTATCCTAAAATCAAGAAGGCCTTCAATTTTCTTAAAACCCATTCAGTTTATTACTCTGAATTAACATCATTAATAGAAATGAATAATAAAATATCAAAAAATGCTGAATAATAAGATTAAAGAAAAAATAGCAACGGAAGTTATCAGAACATTAGTAACACGTTTCGATAATTTTCCAGAAGATGCTTCTAACAATAGAAACGCTCCCTTTCATGAGGCATTCCTATCTGCATTTTCAGATAAATTAGAAGAAAATGTTTCTGATATTCCGTTTTTCATAAGCTTAAGTAGCTGGATGCATGGCCTAAATACAACGCTTGGGCAAACATTCTTCGAAAATGTTGCTCATCATGTCAGTCAAGGAGAGAAAAGAGAATACACTTCAAAAAGACTGGGTAATTTGCCAATTACTCAAACACATCGAAACCATATTGCCCAAATAATTGCAGATTTAAGTACTTCTACAAAACAACCCGATTTAGCCTCTGAAAATCAATTGCTTTTTGCAACTTATAATACAGATGTAATAAATGCAATGGATTTTTCTGCTGATGTTTTTATTGAGGATACAAATACCATTACTGCAATTGAATTGAAATCAGTGAAGCCAAATTCGGGAGAGATGAAAGGCGAAAAACAGAAAATATTGGAAGGGAAAGCAGCACTTTATGGTAAGTTCCCAGGAAAACAAATTCATTTTTACATGGGCTTTCCTTTTGACCCAACTGTAAATGCAGAAAATGAATCAATTACTAGCTATGATAAGACTAGGTTATTAGGTCAAATAATAAACATGACTAAATATTTTGCTCCAAATGAAACTTTAATCG
>Ga0222678_1000951_pt1 | contig 11557 bp, 10 predicted proteins | sample AntAcemetagen937_FD_179801 | JGI IMG/M metagenome (GOLD analysis project Ga0222678, IMG submission 179801) | Saline water microbial communities from Ace Lake, Antarctica - #937 | ecosystem: Environmental > Aquatic > Non-marine Saline and Alkaline > Saline | place: Antarctica: Ace Lake... | reverse complement strand
TTAAAAGTAAGGTAGCATAGGTGTGTCTTGCACAATGAAAGGTGATATGTTTTTCGATACCAGCTCTTATCATCCATTCACGAATTTTTGAATTATTGTAATCGCTGTATGTTAATCCCGGGAATACTTTTTTATTAGCTTCTTTTCGTTCACCAATAAAATTAATAGCATCATCCGGTATAGGTAAAGTTTCTTCTCCTTTGGTTTTCTTTTGCTTGAAACGAATATAATTTCCATTTTCTTTTGAATGTTGGATTTCTGACCAAATAAGTTTTTCGATATCAGAAAAACGTAATCCGGTTAATGCACTGAAGATAAATGCGTTTTTTAATTCTTTTATTTCGCAATGTGTATTTACTGCTTTTTTTAGTTCCTCTAAAGTGAGAAATTCCCTTCTTGTTTCAGCCATCTTGATTCCTTGTATATTCTCCGCAGGGTTTTTAATAAGAATCCCATCTTTTACTGCTTCTTTTAAAGCTGCCCTTATTTTATTAAAATATGAAACACATGAGTTTTTTGAAAGATTTTTTCCTTGTTTCGTTTTGACATCATTTACTAGGAAATGTTTTAGATCTTCTAACCAGTTTTTATCAATATCTGTAAAGCGGGCGTTTGATTTATCCCAACTTTTTAAGTGTTTCAAAGTACTTAGCCAGTTTCCATAATTACCATCACTATTCTTTCGCTTTTCGGCCATCAATTTAAAATAAGTAAGAAACAAGGAATTGACTTTTTCACTATCATTAAAACCGTAAATTCCATTTTGAATTTCAAGTTGCCTTTTTGCTCTGATGCTTTCAGCAAGTTGAAGAGTCTTTTTGTTAATTGTTCTTTCCTCAGCTATTCGAGGTTTTTCAATTAGGTAAAACCTTAAATATTCGTATTTACGTTTACCTTTATAATAGAAGTCGAGGTAGAGGCTTATTTTGCCTTTAATTTTGCGTTGTCTTAGAGTTACTTTCATTTTATGAGAGGAGTTTATCGATTTCAGATCTTTTGATGATAGTTCGTTTACCAATTTTGGAATAAGAAATTACACCTTTCTTCATTAGTCTATAGAAGGTGCTTTCACTTAATCCAATCAATTTGTGAGCTTCCTTGATTGAAAGAAAAGCTTTTTGCTTAACAATTTCATGATTTATCTCTTCAGATAATAAGATTTTTTGTATGTTGGTTTTTCTAATGGTTTTACCAACTTTCTTTGCTTTGATTCTTTTTTTATAATCTTTGGAATTGCATGCATGGCTGCAGAAACGAGTTGTAGTAGTTTTGGCGATAAATTCTTTATCACAATATTCGCAAATTTTTGTTATTTTGATATTACTACTCATGGCATAGAAAGTATTGCTTGTCTAAAACTGTAATATACTGTCAGGAACTATCATGTACTGTCATCATTTCGCCAATTTGTTGCTGAGCAACAAAATTTAGATTTTGAGAAACAAATACGCAACAAATATAAACAAATAAAGGCAAGAAAACAACAAAAAAAAGAAAAGAAAATTGTTTAATTTGCAGAAAGAGAATACATAAGGAAAACAAGGGTGAGAGGTTTACTTTCCTATACAAAACTTTCCAAAAATATTACCAAGTATCTCATTAGTTGTGATTTCTCCTGTTATTTCACCTAAATAATGAAGTGCATCACGAATATCTATAGTTAATAAGTCTGTTGGGACGTCATTAAGTAATCCGTTTTCAATGTTTACTATTGCTTCATTTACTTTTGTAAGCATTTCGAAATGTCGTGTGTTTGAGATTATTGTATTGCCCTTCATGATTTCGGTGTTTATTGACCGTATTAAACTCTCGGAAATAGCGTGAATATTTTCCTTTCGTTTTGCAGAAATAAATATGGTCTCGAGATCAAATAAGGTTTTAAATCCTTTTGGCATTTTTACAAGTTTATCGATTTTATTTCCGATAAGTATAAAACGCCTGCTTGTATCTTTGATATACTCTTGGAAATCATCAACAATATTACTGATGCTTTCAGAATTACTTTTGCTAATATCACAAACATAAAGTATAATCTTGGCTTGCTTAATTTTTTGATGAGTACGTTCAATACCAAGGGTTTCAATTTTGTCTTGTGCCTGGCGCAATCCTGCTGTATCAATAAACCTAAATAAAATTCCATTGATTAAAATTGTATCTTCTATAAAATCGCGCGTTGTTCCGGGAATACTAGAAACAATTGCTTTTTCTTCATTAAGTATGGCATTGAGCAAAGTCGATTTTCCAACATTAGTTTTCCCAATAATTGCAACAGGAATGCCTTTTTTAAGCACATTTCCGGTAGAAAAAGAATCGATAAGATAACCGACTTCTGTTTTAATTTCCAGAAGTAATTCTGATAATTTTTCTCTGTCTGCAAATTCTAAATCTTCTTCACTAAAATCCAATTCAAGTTCGATAAGTGAAGAGAAATTTATTAGTTGTTTTCTAAGTTCTTTTATTTTATTAGAAAAACCACCTCTCATTTGATTGAGTGCCAACTCATGAGATGTTTTTGAGTGAGATGCAATAAGGTCGGCAACAGCTTCGGCTTGTGATAAATCAAACTTCCCGTTAAGGAAAGCGCGCAAAGTAAATTCACCGGGATCGGCAAGACGAATTTTATTTTTTAAAAGAAGTTCGATGATTTTTTGTTGGATAAATTCGGAACCATGGCAAGATATTTCAACAGAATCTTCTCCTGTATAAGAATTAGGATTTCTAAAAACGCTTAACAAAACCTCATCCAAAATTTTATCTTCATCTTTTAATAAACCGAAATAGATTTTGTATGCTTCGGCTGATATAAGTTTTACATTTTTGTTTTTAGGAAAAAATATTTTATCACAAATTTCGAAAGTTTTATTTCCAGAAACTCTTATGACAGCGATAGCACCAATACCAGGAGGTGTTGAAAGTGCACAAATTGTGTCTCCTTTATTCAGATTTTTTAAATTGGACAAATGCATTTTTGACATATCAACCTCTCGTAATTTATTATTCTTAAAAACAAAATTAATAATTTATTAATACGGAATCTAAAAACATATTAACTTTGCTTTTTAAAATTTAAAAAATAATAATATGAGTGTTTTAGTGAACAAAGATTCAAAAATAATAATTCAGGGTTTTACAGGAGGTGAAGGAACTTTTCATGCAACCCAAATGATTGAGTATGGAACAAATGTTGTTGGTGGAGTTACACCGGGAAAAGGTGGACAAACTCATCTTAATCGCCCTGTATTTAATACAGTTTCTGAGGCAGTTAAAGAAACAGGATCTGATGTTTCATTGATATTTGTTCCTCGACAGTTTGCTGCTGATGCAATTATGGAAGCTGCTGATGCGGGGGTAAAAGTTATTGTTTGCATTACCGAAGGTATTCCAATAAAAGATATGATAAAAGTAAATGAATTTCTTAAAAATATTGATTGCCAACTTGTTGGTCCAAATTGCCCGGGAGTTATTACACCTGGTGAAGCAAAAGTTGGAATTATGCCTGGCTTTATTCATATGAAAGGTAATGTTGGAATTGTTTCTCGTTCTGGAACTCTTACTTATGAAGCGGTTGATCAGTTAACCAAATTAGGTATTGGTCAGTCAACAGCAATTGGAATTGGAGGTGATCCTATTATTGGAACAACAACAAAAGATGCCGTTCAAATGTTTATGGCCGATCCCGAAACAAAAGGGATTGTTATGATTGGAGAAATAGGTGGGGAAATGGAATCTGATGCTGCAAAATGGATAAAAGAGCACGGAACAAAACCTGTTGTAAGTTTTATTGCCGGGGCTACTGCACCTAAGGGTAGAACTATGGGACATGCAGGTGCAATTATTAGTGGGGAAAATGATACAGCTCAGGCAAAGAAAATGATTCTTAAAGAATGTGGAGTACATGTTGTTGACTCACCAGCAGAAATTGGAACAAAAATGGCTGAGATTTTAGGAGTTAAGTAATTTCTAAAACTTTAATATCCATGCATTTTTATATTGTTCACTTAATTTTTTGTGTGCAATTCGAGCTTCTTTTAAGGTGTTATGTGTCGAAAGACAAATCCTGAATTTATTGTCTTTTTTCATAATAACTGAATTTGGAAAATTATTTTTTTGATAAAGTGCAAGTCTTTTTTCTGCATCATTTTTATTATCCAAACTTCCATAAATTATATAATATTTTCCGGTTTTTTTTGTGATAATACTTGAGGTCTCTTCTTTTTTGATTTTGATTGTATCAGAAAGTAAAATCTCTTTATCACAAAATTCAGGATTTTCTTCAATGTCTTTTATTTCTCCAAACCAAACAATGGCGTACTCACTTTTTACTGCGATTCCAATTGATTTCCACTTAAAATTTTCCCATTTACCTTCGCTAAGAATCATATCAGCAGAAGCAGAAGTATTTATCCAGCTTTTTAAAACACTGTCGGGATTGGCAATAGGTGTTTCCCAAAAAACAATTTCATATGCCTTTGCTTTATATTTTGTTAATTCTTTTGCTTTGTTGTACATGCATGTAGGATCGAATACATATTTGTTGTAACAACAAGCTCTCCAATCTCCTTTGTCAGACCAACTGTGTAGATTGCAAATACTTGTATCCGGGTGATTGAAAATTAGATCATTGATGTGTAACTTGGCTAATAAAGTTAGTGACCCTGACAAAGGGATTTCTGACAGATTATTATTAATTCTAAATGCATTTATGAGAGAAAATAGTCGGTATTCATTTTTTGAAATACAAATATCCTTTATTTTATCAATTTTGGAAGAGTATATTTCGTTAAATGGAAATATAAAAAAAATAAAACTAATCACTAAAATTCTATAAACTATTTGTTTCATTTTGGAATTGTTTTATTTAACCATCATTAATATATACGAAGATAATACATTTTATGTAAAGTAATATTATACCAATTGAATTTCTAAATTGCTGATAAATATTTTGAAATATTTTTTTCTTTGTCAAGGCAAATATTCTTTACATCCGTATGGACGGAAATAATATTTAACGCAGAGAAAGTAAAAAAGAAACGAAATATATTGGTAATTTGGATGTTCAGTTGGTATTACTGTAAAATCTTTGATAAAAATATTTTACCATTCATTTTTTAGAGTACTGTACAAATTCAAATCAAAATATTTATCATTTATAAATTCTCCTTCTCGTTCTATTCCTTCAAAAAAATAATTTAGTCTATTTGGTATGGCATTGCTTTTTTTATTTTTGGTTGCACATTTTATTTGAATTCGATTAATGTTTAGATGATTGAAAGAATAATCTGTTATTGTTTTGCAGCAAAGAGTCATTATTCCTTTACCTTCAAAACAAGGTAAAAGCCAATAACCAATTTCGGCTCTGTGATTAAGAACATCGATTTCTTTTAATCCAATAATTCCTGCAAAATTAAGTTGATGCTTGATAATAAAAACAAGGTCTTTTTCTGAATTCATTATTGAATTTATAAAATTTTCGGTGTCTTTTTGACTTTTTGTGCTATTGATCCAGGGTAACCATGTTTTTAGGCTTTCTCTGTACTCATTTGTTTTATTGAAAATGATATTTGCATCATCAATTGAAATTTTTCTTAAGGTAATCTTGTTATTTACTTTTATTTCCATTTAGTAAGTAATTGTAAAAATTGTTTAAAATTGATTGGTGAAAAGTATAATAAAATGATTAATCATTATTAATGATTAGCATTTATTTGAATTATAAAAATAACAATTTGCTTATAAATTATTATTTAGTATTTTCACTTTGATATTTTTCAATCAGCACCATAGCTTTATCAAAATCATTTTCGAATACAAATATTAAACCGGAATCATCAGGTGCACCTGATGCCCAACCGGCAATAATACTTTCATTCATTGTGTCTCTAAGCAAAACATCAATATTATTATCTTCGAGATATTGTTTTAAAAATTTTGCTTCAACAGTCGATCCTGTAAATACTCTTTTTAAGTTTTCGCTATTTTCCATTTGTTTATATTTTTTAATAAAAATTAAAATTATAATAAAAATTGAAATTATGCAAGCTATATTTGGAAAAGCATTAAATTGAAATATTAATGGTTATGATTTAACAAAAACAATAAAAAAGTATAATCCAAATCTTTCGATTATTGCTCAAACTTCCTATTCTTTTACAGAAGATAAAGAAAGAGTTTTTAAAGCTGGTTGTGATGACTATATATCAAAACCATTGGATGAAAAAACATTCCTTTCTAAAATAAATGTTTTAATCAGTAAAGGAAAATAATTTTAAAACTTTTTCATTACAGATCTTGGTTTGCTAATATTCAGTTTGAGTATTGAAAAAATTAATATTATAGCACCAATCCATTGAATGGGTGTGAGAAAAGTTTTGTTTATCAGGTAATCAAAAATAATAGCAGAAAGTGGGAAGAAAAGTTCGCAAATTGTTGCTATGATAGCCTTCACTTTTTTCAATCCATAATAATAGAGGAAAATAGCACCGGATCCTGTAGTTATTGCTATTATCAGAAAAATTATCCAGTTTATATTTGTTGTTTCTTTAAACTGATCTATTTTTGAAAAAAGAATTACATAAATAAACATAAACAAAACAGTAAATCCGTATCTGTAAAAAGTAGCTGTCATAAAATTATATTTATGAAGTATTTTTTTGCTGAATACTGTTGAACTCCCAAAAGAAAATGCAGCAAGCAATGCCCACAAAGCAGCAATAGAAGTGTTGGTGCCTGTTTTAAAATTTGGAAAACCAAACCCGAAAGTCATAAAATAACTAGCAATAATTGCCAGGCTTGCCCACAAAATAAAATTCTTTTGGATTTTTTCCTTAAGAATTATTGCAGCAAGTCCAATAGCAAAAATAGGTTGTAGCTTTTGTAAAAGGACAACAAGTGTCAGTTGTTCAAAATTTAAAAGAAACAGAGCTTTTACAATTGAAATAGTACCAATAGCACCTCCAAAAAGCGCAATCAAAATAAGTGTGAAATAATCGGAAGTATTAAAAATCTTGACCTTCTGATATTCTTTGAAAAAGAAAATATTCATTAATAAGAATGGAATCAAATGAAGAATGAAAACAACATAACCAACATCCAGATTATAAAGTTGTGGTGTAAGAACAATTCCATCTAAGCCCCAAAGTACTGCAGAAATACTAATTGCAACGCCACCAATTAATTTTGTTTTTTTTGATGTTTCCATAAAATTAATTAAACCATCTTGAATCTTAAATAGATGCAAATAGCAAAAGTAGAATTTATTTCATAATAATTTAGTCGAAATCAAGAATTACATACTTTCGTGTTCAGTTCTCCTGATTATTTCATCCTGTAATTCATCAGTCAGGTCAACAAAATAATCGCTGTAACCGGCAACTCGTACAATAAGATCTTTATATTTTTCTGGTTCTAATTTTGCTTTATTGAGAGTATCAACAGTAACAACATTAAACTGGATATGGTGGCCATCTAACTTAAAATAAGCCCTGATAAGATGTAGTAATGTATTAATACCTGCTTCATCTGAAAGAAATTGAGGGGTGAATTTCTGGTTAAGCAGAGTTCCACCTGTTCTAACATGGTCGATCTTTGAAGCTGATTTTAGTACCGCAGTCGGACCATTTGTATCTGCTCCCTGAACCGGTGAAATTCCTTCCGAAAGTGGTTCTCCTGCTTTTCTGCCGTCCGGCATTGCACCTGTAACACTTCCAAAATAAAGGTGTGAAGTGGTTGGTAATAAATTAATTCTAAAATAACCGCCTTTTGTATTTGGTTTTCCATCTATTGAATTGTAAAAAATCTCAAAAACTGTTTTTGCTAAATCATCAGCATAATCATTATCATTTCCATATTTTGGAGTTTCGTTTACAAGTTTTAACCGTAATGATTCAGAACCTTTAAAATTTAGCTTCATCGCATTAAGCAAGTCTTTAAAGCTAAAATTTTTCTTTTCAAAGATATTGTACTTTATTGATGTTAGTTCGTCTGTAATGCTTCCTAATCCAACACCCTGAACATAAGAAGTGTTATATTTTGCACCACCTGAATTATAATCTTTTCCATTTTTTATACAATCATCAATTAAAATAGAAAGAAAGGGAACAGGCAAGAAATTTGAATAAATCTGTTCAATTATTTTATTTCCGGTGATTTTTATTTCAGCAAAATAATTCAACTGTTTTTCAAAAGCTGTGATTAATTCATCGAAAGAATTAAAATTTTCAGAATTGCCGGTTTTTAAACCAATAAGTTTTTCGTTTTGCGGATTAACTCCATTATTAAGAGTTAATTCAAGAATTTTTGGAAGATTAAAATATCCGGTAAGAATATAACTTTCTTTACCAAAAGCACCTGTTTCAACACATCCACTTGCACCACCATTTCTGGCATCTTCAATGGATTTTCCTTGTCGGAGAAGCTCTTGAATAATTTCATCAGTATTAAAAATTGATGGTTGTCCGAATCCGGTTTTTACAATTTGTAAAGCTCTTTTAACAAAGTTATCAGGATTTTTCTTGCTTACCTGAATCATCGAACTTGGTTGTAATATTCTCATTTCTTCAATCACGTCAAGCAAAATGTATGTAAGTTCGTTTACCGCATCGCTACCATCTTCTTTTAAACCTCCTAAATTTATTAGACAAAAATCGGTGTAAGTATTGCTTTCTTTTGCAGTAACTCCCATTTTTGGAGGAGAAGGATGATTATTGAATTTTATCCAAAAAGCTTGTAATAATTCTTTGGCTTTTTCTTTTGTTAGGGTACCATTCTTTATGTCATTTTGATAAAATGGCAACAAATGTTGATCAAGTCTTCCCGGATTAAATGAATCCCATGGATTAAGTTCTGTTATTACGCCAAGGTGGATAAACCAATAATATTGAAGTGCTTCCCAAAATGTTTCAGGTGCAGAAGCAGGAATTTTCTGACAAACAGATATCATGATTTTTAACTCTTCAATCCTTTCTGAATCTGTTTCTGATTGAATAATTTCTTCTAATTTGTCAGCATGCCTTTTAGCAAAAGTTATGAGCGATTCCGTAACAATTTCCATAGCTTTAAGCTCTTCGATTTTGTTGTATGCATCACTGTCGTTATTAAAATCCAAATTATTAATTGCAGTTTTTATCTCATCCTTTATTTTATTAAAACCCTTTCTAAAAGTACTACCACCGAGCACCGTGTGACCGGGAGCACGTTGCTCCTGAAACTCAGTAAAAACACCCGAATAATAAGCGTTTTTCCATTCTTCTGTCATTTCTTTAAAAATCTTTTCACGTATTGATTTCCCTTTCCAGAATGGAATGATTTCGTTCTTGTAAATTTCTTTTGATTCATTAGAAACTTCAAAACTTAGTTTTTTACGAGAATTTAAAATATCCAGATCATCAATAGAATGAAGACAGATTTCCGGATATGTTGGTGTGGATTTTGGGAGTTCTCCGCGTTCACCAACAATAAGCTCATTATCTAAAATGCAGATGTCTTTATTTTCGTGGATATATTTAAAAGAAAGTGCTCTTTGTATCGGGATTGACTGCTGAGAAATGTTTTGTGATTTGTAAAATTCAGTCAATAAAACTGCTCTCTGATGTGAAATAACCGGATTAGCTTTCAGGCTGTTATCTCTTAATACTTTTATTCTGTTTTTCATTACCAAACTATTAATTCTTAGTTTTTAACTATTCACTATTATTTTTAATTGTCATTAATTATAATCAATTACAAATATTGATTTTATCCACCAACTTTTACTTCAAACCCATTAATTAAAAATTCATTTTTTATTTCTTCGATTTTTGTTTCCGGTATTGGTTTTGCATTTTTCATCTTATTCTCAATATGATATTTTTCATACTTTCCTGCAGCTGTTTTGTGAAAAGGCAGCAAGTTTATTTTATGCTTTCTGTTTAGTGATGAAAGAAATATTATGATTTCACGAATGTTATCTTCGGTGTCTGTAATATTTGGTATCAAAGGGATTCTGATATTTATTTTATTTTCTTTTTTGGATAAATATTTAAGATTTTCTAAAATGATTTTATTTGAAACTCCAGTATATTTTTCATGTAGTTTATTATCAATAATTTTTAAATCATAAAGAAATAAGTTATTTAGTTTAGAAATTTCTTCTATGATTTTATTACTGGAAAATCCTGTTGTATCAATCGCTGTATTAATTCCATTTGTTTTGCAAAGAATTAGAACTTCTTTCAAAAACTCTGCTTGCAGTAATGGTTCTCCACCGGAAAAAGTAACTCCTCCATATGATTCATCATAAAAAACAGTGTCTTTTTTGATTTCAGCAAAAAGCTTATTAACTGTATATTCCGATGAATATTTTTTAGCATTTTCATCATTATAAAAAATACTTTCAGGATTATGACACCACCAACATTTCATTGGACAACCCTGAAAGAAAACTGTTGTTCTGATACCCGGTCCATCGTGAATACAAAATTTTTGAATATTTGAAATTCTTGCGTGCATTTTTATTGATATTAAAAATAATTATGCTAATAAACTAATGGAAAAATAAAATAATAAAGAGGAAATTGAATAATAAGAATTTACCAAATCCAACATTCGTAAAGGTGTTTGCAAAATCTGTTGTACATTTTTACAAACATATTTGTTCTTAGCCTTTCGGCTGAAATTTTCGGTGTAGAAATATTTTTGTTTTTCATGTTTCAATCATAATTGAAAACTGTTTACAAAAATAATAAATATTTATGCTGAAATCAAGTTTGTTTTTTTTTAAGAAATTGCCACAGATTCACAGATTAGAAAATTATTAAAAAAATTATCAGTGAATCTGTGGCAATCTTTTTAATAGCAATTTAACATTGATGTACAATAGCGATAATCTTTTTATATATTTTTGCTAAATCAAAAACCAAAAAGTATACAATTTGAAATCAATACCGGAAATAGATAAACGGATAAATAAATTGGATTTTAATGAATTGTTAAAACCATTATCTGAACTGAAAAACTGTAATTTTTGTCCAAGAAATTGTAATGCAAACAGGTTCTCGAATAAGCTCGGATATTGTAATGCTGATGCAGAATTCAATATTTCCTCAATTTGTATCCACAGAGGAGAGGAGCCACCGATTAGTGGTAAAGATGGAATTTGTAATATATTTTTTACAAACTGTAATCTCCAGTGCATCTATTGTCAAAATTACCAGATAAGTAATAATAAACTGGATCATAGAAGTGATAAAATGAGTCTGGAAAAAGTATTGAAAAGCATTGTTGAAATTCTTGAACAAGGAATTAATTCTATAGGATTTGTGTCTCCTTCGCATTTTGTTCCACAAGTAAAAATCTTAATTAAAGCTATTAAAATGCTTAGATACAATCCTACATTTGTATATAATTCTAATGCTTATGATAAAGTTGAAGTATTAGAAAGTTTTTTTGGATTAATTGATGTTTACCTTCCTGACTTTAAATATATGGATAATAAAATCTCGAACGAATTTTCTGATGCAGCAAATTATCCTGAAGTAGCTATAAAAGCAATTTCGGAAATGCATCGCCAGGTTGGTGA
>Ga0222678_1000950_pt1 | contig 11565 bp, 10 predicted proteins | sample AntAcemetagen937_FD_179801 | JGI IMG/M metagenome (GOLD analysis project Ga0222678, IMG submission 179801) | Saline water microbial communities from Ace Lake, Antarctica - #937 | ecosystem: Environmental > Aquatic > Non-marine Saline and Alkaline > Saline | place: Antarctica: Ace Lake... | reverse complement strand
CCAACGGACACTGAATTCCTTATCCTTCAACGCCTCTATCAGCGGCTCTACTGCCCTCGGGTCTTTTATCGCACCCAACGCTTTTGCCGCTCCCCCGCGGACATCGCTATCCTCATCCCTTAACACCTCTATCAGCGGCTTTACTGCACTCGGATCTTTTATCTCACCCAGCAAATCTATCGCTCTCCTGCGGACATATCTATTCTCATCCCTTAACGCTTCTATCAACGGCTTTACTGCAGGAGTTCCTATCTTAACCAGCGCATATGCCGCTCCCGCGCGGACATCTCTATCCTCATCCCCTAACGCCGCTATCAACGGCTTTACTGCCCTAGGGTCTTTTATCTTACCCAGCAAATCTACCGCGCTCCATCGGACACTCCTATCCTTATACCTTAACGCCGCTATCAACGGCTTTACTGCAGACGATCCTATCTTAACCAGCGCATATGCCGCTCCCGCGCGGACATCTCTATGCCCATCTCCTAACGCCGCTATCAACGGCTTTACTGCCCTAGGGTCTTTTATCTTACCCAGCAAATCTACCGCTTCCTTGCGAACACGCATATCCTTATACCTTAACGCCGCTATCAACGGCTTTACTGCAGACGATCCTATCTTAACCAGTGCTTTCCCCGCGCTCCATCGGACACCGCTATTCCACAACACCGCTATCAACGGTTTTACTGCAGGGGCTCCTATCTTAACCAGCGCTTCTGCCGCTGCCTTGCGGACATCACTATCCTTATCCTTTAACGCCCTTATCAGCGGCTCGACTGTCTTCGGGTCTCCTATCTCACCCAACGCTGCAGCCACACTCTCGCGGACATAACTATCTTTATCCCTTAACGCCTTCGTCAGCGGCTCGACTGCAGGCGCTCCCATCTCACCCAACGCTCTTGCCGCTCCAGCGCGGACATCTCTATCCTCATCCTTTAACGTCGCTATCAGCGGCTCTACTGCAAGCGCTCCTATCTTAACCAGCACTTCTGTCGCTTTCATGCAGACCAAGTCATCCCCATCTACTAACGCCGCTATCAGCGGCTTTACTGCAGGAGTTCCTATCTTAACCAGCACCTCTGCCGCTCCCTTGCGGACACTGAATTCCTTATCCTTCAACGCCTCTATCAGCGGCTTTACTGCAAGCGCTCCTATCTTAACCAGCGCTTCCTTGCAAACACGCCTATCCTTATCCCTTAACGCCGCTATCAACGGCTTTACTGCAGGCGCTCCTATCTTAACCAGCGCTTCTGCCACTTCCTTGCAAACACGCCTATCCTTATCCCTTAACGCCGCTATCAGTGACTTTACTGCAGGTGCTCCTATCTCCCCCAGCGCTTCTATCGCTGCCTCGCGGACATAACTATCCTTATCCTTCAACGCCGCTATCAGCGGATCAACTGCAAGCGCTCCTATCTTGACCAGCGCTTCTACCGCTTCCTTCTTGTGGCCATCGATATCCCTTAACACCTCTATCAACGGCTTTACTGCAAGCACTCCTATCTTGACCAGCGCTTCTACCGCTTCCTTCTTGTGACCATCGATATCCCTTAACACCTCTATCAACGGCTTTACTGCAAGCGCTCCTATCTTGACCAGCGCTTCTACCGCTTTCTTCTTGCGGACATCGCTATCCTCATTCCTTAACACCTCTATCAACAGCCCGACTGCCCTCGGGTCTTGTATCTTACCCAGCACCTCAACAGCATCGAAAAGAACTCTCAATCTCATCCTCGTTGCCAGTTTTCCTTCTGAAGAATATTTACGCGGTTTTTTTACATCATCTTTTATTTGCGCAAACAACGACTCGATGGAAATCTTCCCGGCTTTTACAAGGACCTCCTTTACCCTGTCATATTCCGGCTCACTCTTGTTAAATGCACCCCAATAGACCTGCCGAAGCGCATGGTCCACTATAACTTTTAATTCCCCCTGGCTTGACGGAGGGTCTTTTCTGCTCATCGCCCCTTCAAATAGATTTTCGGCAATTTGGATATAATAGTACTTGTTTATCCTGAAAACAGGGGGAACCGGTGATTGCGTTTCCATATAATAATTAACAGGAAGAACGATCGCGAATATAACAATAAGACACATTGCCAGATATTTTTTTAAGCCACGGCGCGTTCCCTCACTCAAAGTAAAAAGAGATAATACCAATCTCGGCATAAATGCTATCACTGCCCAAAAATCAAGAAATCGCGATTTTATGTAGTTCCACCGCATTAAAGAAACGGCCTGACCTAAAGCCTTTATTTCCGATAACATCTCCCGCCCGCCGGCCATAATGGCTATATATAATTTTTCCGCTATCTCAAATTCCGCCAGTGCCGGTATTAAGTTCTCATACCGCGGTGAGCTCTTGATATATTCAACTATCTTTTGTAATAGGGCTTTCTCATATTCTTCTCTACCGGGTTCTACCTCATTATCACGCGCCCATATCAATAGCTCTCTATATTTCTCTCCCGGATCTATCCCGTTTTCCTCATCCTTTGATAATATATCCAAAAGCTCTTTTTGATATTCATCCTTCTTGAAAAACTTACACTTGCCGTCATAATTCGGATCTAAAAATCTGAGGATATTTCGATAAACCGCTGTTATCTCTCTTAAGGCTGGATTTGGTTGTGTGCGGTCAAGGACACCTTCCGAAAGTTCATGCTCTAAGACATCAAATAGCATTACATCGTTTGTCAGGGCATCCTTATCTATCGTTATTATTTCATCGGCAATGTGGGCTATTGGGGCTGGGATCTTTTCGCCTGTTTGTGGGTCGGTAACAGTAAGATTATCAACTATCTTAATTTCCTTAACGTTTACAAATATCCCTTCCCCATAAACTTTTTTCAGGCGATTTAGCGCCTTCTGAATTCTTCCTACCCCTTCAACATCTTTTAATCCACGGACTATACCTTTATCATCCAATTCACCTTTAGCTATCAACACCTCAGGTTGGGCTTTTGGTATGCGGGATATAGGGGCATGGGCAGGTGCCGGCTTTTTTTCTATCTGGAACAACGACTTGGGGGCAAGTTTTATTGCGGATTGCTTTTTATAATTCTGAACTGTTTGTGCTTTACTCCTAGAGATTCCTATATTGGGCATTGCAACAATTGTATTGCTGTACATGAAAGTCAAGATAACAGTAATCGCGACTGTCCTTATAAAGAACCTATGCCTTGTATTGACATCGGAAAATTTAAGCATACACATCCCTTTTTTCCATACTCATCTCAAATGAGAATAGCTTAAATATTCACATCTTTTCCCTTACACAAATATATACCGGATATAATGATCTAAACGTTTATCTGAATTTAACTATACACCATAAAATGCCATTTGTCAAGGGGGGAGCGGGCTTTGTCATCTAAAAATTAAAAGTGCACAGTTTTTATATGATTTAAAGTTTAAAAGTGCACACCTAAAAAGAGCTATAATCTAAGCAAAAAAAGGAGGATTTGATTATGGCTCAGTTACACAAGAAATTCACCGATTCTCAGGTAAAGGAACTTATAGAACGTTATCTGCGAAACGAAATCAAAAGAAGTCATCTCCAGGAAATCTTGGGAATTAAAAGACGCCGTTTTTGCACCTTAGTGAACATGTATCGTAATAATCCTGACAGCTTCTCCATTCAATACTGCCGAAAAAAACCTTCCCGATCCATTGATCAAAATACTGAGAATAATATTCTTAAAGAACTCAAAGTTGAACAAAAGCTCATAAAGAACAAAGATATCCCCATAAAATGCTACAACTATAGTTTTATAAAGAACCAGTTAGAACGTAACCATAAACAAAAGGTCTCATTGCCCACAATCATAAACAGAGCAAAACAGCATGGATTTTATTTTAAAAGACCCAAGAGAAAAGCACATGATAGAGAGGTCTTAACTAACTATGCAGGTGAATTAATACAGCATGATACATCATTTCATTTATGGGCGCCTCACGCACGAGAGAAATGGTATTTAATCACATCATTGGATGATTTTAGCCGTTTTATTCTTTATGCTATTCTAATCAAGAAAGAGAGCTCATGGGCCCATATTATGGCCCTCCAGAGCATATTCCTGAGATATGGCATTCCCTACTCCTTCTATGTTGACTCCCATTCTATCTTTAGATTTGTTCAGGGCAGGGACTCAAGATGGCGTAAACATTATCTATTAACTGACGATGTTGATACCCAGTGGGAACAAGTTATGGGTGACTGTAAAGTTAATGTTATTCATGCGCTCTCACCACAAGCAAAAGGTAAAATAGAACGTCCTTATAGTTGGATACAAGATCACCTTGTACGACTATGTGTAAGAGATAATGTAACAGAGATTAAAGACGCACGAGCGGTTTTAGCGGATGAAATACATCAATACAACTATCATCGTATCCATTCTACTATTAAGGAAATACCATATATAAGGCTTAAAAAAGCGTTAAAAGATAAACAAACATTGTTTAGACCGTTTGCAATTAAGCCACCCTTTAGATCTCTTAAAGATATCTTTTGTTTACGTATGGATAGAACAACGAATGCTTATAGAAAGATCTCTATAAATAACATTGAACTAAGAGTCAATCATGCACCTGTTTGTGAAAAGATTAATCTTCGGATATATCCTAATGAAAAGACTGGTTTATCGGAAATCAGATTCTGGCATAAAGACAAACTTTTAGACATTCAAAAACTCAAAAATGAGGACTTAAATATTGTGCACTTTTAAATCTTAAACTGTGCACTTTTAAAATTTACCTAACAGGGGGGTAGCGGGCTTACAAAACCAAAAAGCACTACTTACTTAAAATCATCTTTAATGAAATAACAAACAAAAATACACCAAAAAGACGCCTTAGGATAGTGTCATTTATAGATATAGCACATTGCGCGCCTATCAATCCACCAACAAAAAAACCAATACACACAAACGACGCCATTTTTATATCAATATATCCGGCTGAATAGTAGCGCCATGCAGCAAGAAGCCCTATGGGAGGCACCATTAAAGCAATAGCCGTACCTTGAGCACTATGTTGGGACATTCCAAGCGTATAAACCATAATAGGGATTAATATCGTTGCGCCGCCAATACCAAAGAGACCGGCACATATTCCTGCAACTAATCCCATAGCCATAAAAAACATGATATTATCAGACACAATAGTTCACCTAACATCTTTTATTTAGCTTAAATACGATAAATTGTCGTATCTATAAGAAATAACACTTATTACATTAATACTGCTACGGATGTATTAATCCAATTTAGACGGATCACACAGATTCTCTGCATCATGCGCCGCTCGACCGCAATTTTTACAGAAATAGTGAGGATCCTTCACAACTTTTTTTATTCGTTCAAGATCTTTTTGCATTATGATCTGACACACATGATTCTTTGCGTGGCATTCGTGAGATCCTTTACATTTATGTACAAGATGGTCACTCATATTCCCTCCTTATACAGCATGTTTATGATTCATTAATACGTGCAGGATTGCACAGATTTCCAGGTTTTGATGCCACCCTACCACAATTCTTACAGAAAAACTCAGCACCACGTATTAATTCTTTTATCCGAACAAAATCTTTTTCTTTAATGATCTGGCATATATGATCTTTATTATGACACGTTTTACAACTCGTTAATTTATTTATTAATCTTTTGTCCATAAAATATAGTTCCCGGGGCTAATCCCCATAGGTGTTAAGTTAAGACGCAGGTAATGCGTGTTTATAGCAATCAAAGGAAGATATAGAAACGTATTTTAAATCATCAAAGGCAAGATGTTTTAGAGGTGATTGAAGCTCTTCCAAAGATGACAGACGAGATGGTTGTTTGAGTTTAAAACAGTTCTTAATAAAGCATTCAATTTCTCTATATAGATAAAGCATAGCTTGTTTTGTTGATTTAATAAGAAGCCGCATAAAACTGAAAGCCCTTTCTTGAAGTCTTTTCCAAAACTTATCCATACTGAGCTCACGCTGTTTTGTATTCCAGAACTGAGCATTAAGAAAACCATGCAGACGATGAATTAAAACAGCTACAATGAGTTTGCCATATAGCTCACAACGCAACCTATTTTCTTTACCTGTAGCTGATTTATGTATCTGTAATATTGATTTGCACTGTTTAAACAAGAGTTCAATTTGCCATCTCAGCCTATAAAATGGATATATCTTTTCTGCCGGCAATAATTCTTCAGGAATATTAGTAATCATCAGTATCCAGTCACACATTGCCAACATGGTTTTGGATGGAGTTCGTCTTCTTTTCTGGGCAGCCCTTTTAAGTTTTCTACGACGTTCATTCGCGACCTGTTCCGGCACGCGCAGGCAGATAAGACGGCAACGCACTTGCTTCTTGGGCTCAGCTCCCATAATAACTTCTTGGCAATAGATGTTTCCCCAAACATGTTGTAATATCTTTTCAAGTTCGATTCGCTTAATATCATCTGCAGACCATAAAGCGGTATGAGGCGAATAACGAGTAATAAAGTATGCTCCTTTTTGATCTATTTCCATAAATAATTTTAGAGAAAAATATCCCAAATCTGCTAAGAATAAATCCTGCGATTTTATCTGTTGATTAATGTTTTTGCTGAATCCCCGATCTGAGATGGTTCCCGGAGTTATCTGGTAAAAACTCAATGCACCTTTTTTGTATTCGTATCCTATATGTATCTTGCAATTTGCCTCAGATGAGGAACCACCTGAGCCACGAAATACATCCTTAAGCGAAGCAGATATATCCCAACTAGAGCTATCGAATATCTGTACTCGTGAAAATGGTTTTAATAAATCAGCTTCTATTCCCTCCATATGTTTAACCTTCTGCCTAAACACAAAAGTTAAACACTTCTCCATAAAAGCTTCTGCTGATTTGGAAAATCTATAGTGGAGACCTTGCCTGCTCAGCTTTGCCATTATTGCTTCAACCAACCCTCCTAAAGATGGGTGTTTCATTCCAAACTGGCCGAAAGTCATTAAGATTAAAAAATCACTGGCTCGTAACTTTCTTTTCCTCTTAATAAATCCGGTTTGTTTACCCCATGTGTGTAAAGTTTTTTTTAAATATCTTAAACAAATCTTCTAAATTTATCATTTTTAGCTCCTTTTAAAACCGGTTTTTTTTGACAGGTCAACATATGTTTTGGTCAAAGCGACTATAAATTTTTTAAACTCACGATATCGCTTAATGCGTTTTTTGGCTTCTATGAGTTCAGGTTTTTTTATAAACCGAGAAGAACTCTTTCCGGCTACTGTATAACTTAACTGATAGTAGGGTCCGTGTTTTATAGGATTCTCAGGATCTTTACATTTGCAACGAGGTTTACCGCAGACATTAAATTGTTTGGTGATACTGCCCGGATGGATACATCCCAGGTTAAGCAATTGCTTTTTTAATTGTTCTATTTTCCTTTCTTCCATAAACATAAGTAAAATCACCTCCCTTTATTAATTATATTCCGATATTTATATGATGCTATCGGATTATAACACAAAAAAAATAGTTGGCAATACAAATAGTTGGCAATATTTACAGATTTTTACTCCCTTAACTTAACACCTATGGGCTAATCCCCCTTAAAATACTGAAAGCAAAACCAATAAATAATCAAAATCACTCCAACAATAAATGTACCTGTTTCTCCACAATTGTCAACTTGATTTTATCCATCCTCATTAACACCCAACATGTAGCATTTATAACGTTTCTATCAGTTTTTTTACTTTATCTTCAATGCAATCTCTAATCTGCTTAAATTCTTCAATTGGCATATGTTTCGGATCCGGAATTTGCCAGTCATCCCGATTTTTTGCAGTTATATTAGGACAGGCATCACCGCACCCCATAGTTATAGCATAATCAAATTCAATATCAGCATACTCATACAATGACTTTGAACCATGCTTACTGAGATCATATCTAATATCACCCATAACCAAGACAGCTTTTTCATTCCCCATTAATAGGTACTTTTTTACGTAACACTTTTTTGTCTGATTGCTTCTTCTTTTCTTCAAGCATCTTTTCCTTTGCTCTTTTAGATCTTTTTCTTTTTTGCCTTCTGATTTTTTCTATTTTTTTTCGTTTCTCAGACTTTTTACCGAGCACTTTTTCTTCGATCTTTTCAGCGAGTAATTTACGGGCAGAATAACGGTTTAGCGCTTGGGATCTATGTTTACTGCATTTTACTTCAAGACCGGTGGGAATATGTTTTAAATATACACAGGTTGCGACCTTATTAACATTCTGTCCACCAGAACCACGAGAACGAATAAACGATTCTTTGAAGTCTCGTTCATATATTTTTAAACGAACCATAATTTCGTTAAGTTTTTTTTCTTTTGCTGAGCTTACGCCAAATTTATCCATATTTTCGTTCATTGTTGTTTGTTCATAGTTCATTGTATTATAAATTACTATTTACCTTAAATAAACAAAAAAAGCCCTGCGGTGCTTTCGCATCACAGAGCTTCTGTGTATATACGGGAGTGACGGGAGTAAAGATTTCGCTTCGCAAAATCTATCCTTAAACAAGAAGTATCCCATCTGGTCGGATGAACCCACCTCGGTTGCTTTCCTCATACTCAATGTACTTCTCTACTCTTACCTGTCACGGCAGAGGTCGCAGCCATATCAGCATCTTTCTCCGAACAAACAAAAAGCCCTGCGGTGCTTTCGCATCACAGGGCTTCTGTGTATATACGGGAGTGACGGGACTTGAACCCGCGACCTCTGCCGTGACAGGGCAGCGCTCTAACCAAATTGAGCTACACCCCCCTAATATTTATATCCTAAATAAAAGAACTTTTTCCTAGAACCTACATCCATCTTTTAGGTTCAAGAGACGCATACTATAGCATAATCCAAATAATAGTCAAAATAAAATTTTAGTGACCATTATTTTCTTCTAATATTGTATTTACCGCTCCAATAACGTCATCTACAGTTATTGCATCAAGACACTGAAAACCGGTTTTGCAATTATGTGCTAAACAGTGAACACACCCTACATCCTTATGCAGGACAATGTTGTTGTCGCCTATAGGTCCCCACACCTGAGAGCTTAATCCTGGATTTTTTCTTCCAAAAAGCACAACAACAGGTACGTTAAGTGCGCTTGCTGCATGTACCGGCCCAGAATCATTTGATACTAAGCAACATGAATGTTTTAGCACTGCTCCCATTTGTCCAATAGATAACACTCCCGCGAGATTAATTACCCCTACCTCATGTCCTTGTGCAATACTGTCAGCAGTATCAATTTCTTCATCTCCACCAATAATAACAATACGTACAGAATCTCTTTTTTTGTAGTGCTGCACAACTTCCCTAAACCGCTGGAAGGACCATCTTTTAGAAGGACAACTTGCTCCGGGATGAATGCAAATAATCCGATCAGTTCTCTTTATCCCTTTATTTTGCAATAGTGTTCCAATAAATTGTTCATCATCATGAGAAACAACAAACAATGGCTTTTTTGTTGCTTGCGAGATATCAACTCCCAGTAAAACCGTTAATTCTAAGGAATAATCTACCTCATGTTTCTCCCCTTTATGCTTCCGATACGGAATCGGATGAGTTAAAAGATATTTTAGTCTCCTGTCATATCCCACCCTCTTCTTGATACCCGCTAAAAAGCTTAAGAGCACCGATCTGTTCGTGCTATGGAGAATAAGTGCAACATCAAATCTCTTCATGAAAAGATGCACGACAAAGCCAATATTATTAACCATCCCTTTATGTGCATATTCTTTATCATAAACTATAACTTCATCAATATCAGGATTATGTTTGACCGCATCGACCGTATAAGGCCTCACTAAAACAGCAATATACGAGTCTTTATATTGTTTGCGTACAGCATGAATTGCAGGTGTGCTCAAAAGCACATCCCCCATGCGATCCATTCTCACAATTAATATCTTTTTGCGTTTGTCTTTCATCTTGTTTTATATTACTCCGAGATTATGAACAGCATCAAACACTTCTTTAACACCTATTGACTTTATACATTCATGAGTAGAAAACTTACATTGTGCCAGTTTGCAAGGCCTGCAATTAATATCATGTACGATACAATGGTTTTTTCCGCGCGGGCCGTACCGCACATCATCAGAGGGCCCAAAAATCGCAACAGTTGGAACATCTAACGCACTTGCTATATGAAGAGGCCCACTATCATTTGTTACAAATCCCTTCATCTTACTCATTATGGCAATAAGCTCACTTATTGATGTGTGCCCTATAAGATTAATACATTGAGGACATGAATCCATAATACTCTCACCTATATCACGCGCATCATTACCACCAATCAGAACACACCGCGCTGTGTATTGGCTTTGTATGTTTTTTATGAGCTCAATACATCTATCAATAGGCCATTGTTTTAATGAACTTGCCGCATGAGGACTGATCCCAAACACAGGTTCTGTCTCACCTACCGCATATTTCTGCCATATCTCTTTTTGAAAATCCAGAGCTTTCTCTGATGCAAATAGGCGAAAACATGGAGTTTCTTGTGGAGACACATTCTTCAATTTACGCATATGATCTATGGCCGCGTGCAAGCCCTCTTCTTTTCTTCTTATTAATCGTGTAAGAAGTGTGCCTTGAAGAAATATTGGTATAATGGTATGACGCAGATCGCATACAGCATCATAATTCTTTCTTCGCAGTGTCCGCACAAGAGTACACTTTTCTTTCAGTGAAGCTTTTTTATTATACTCGATAACTTCATCAACCAACGGATCACCGTCAAAAACCGATGATGCTTTAGGCCCGACAAGGATGGTAAAATGGGCATGAGGATACCGCTGGCAAAGAATATTCATGACTGGCGTCGTCAATACAACATCACCTACATTACTTAAAGTAATAAAAAGAATTTTTCGAATTTCTCTAACCATTAAAAGGGGTTTCTAGAACTTTTTTAACTTCTGCTACTACATCATCAACAAGAACCGATTCTATACAACGTAAATCATCGCAAAACGACTCATGACACGGCAGTGTACACCCAACAGAATTAACTAAAACAGCAATATTGCCTTTACCTAACGGACCGGTCAACTTTGGTTCTGTAGGCCCAAATATAGCAATGAGAGGTACTGCTAATGCTGCTGCAATATGTGTCGGCCCTGAATCATTACCAATATATAACCTCGATCTTTTGAGCAACGCTCCAAAAGATTTTAGGGTCGTTTTCCCCATAGCATTATAAGGAGGATTTTTTGTTCGTGTCATAATTATATCCGCAAGGTAAGCATCTTTTTGAGAACCGGTAAGTACAATGCGTACATTATACCTATCACTCACGATATCAATAAGTTTTGCAAAATATGATGCTGGCCATCTTTTACGGTCCCAGTTTCCTCCTGGGCCTATAAGAATAATACGGTCTTCGTTACTCAACCCAAGTTCTTTGATCAATTTCTCAGCAGCATTTTCATCCTCTTTGCTTACAGGAAAAATACAATCCCACGAGCGCGCTTTAATCCCACACTCTTCAAGAAGATTAAGATGATAGGCTATCATATGCATATCTTCG
>Ga0222678_1000948_pt1 | contig 11575 bp, 11 predicted proteins | sample AntAcemetagen937_FD_179801 | JGI IMG/M metagenome (GOLD analysis project Ga0222678, IMG submission 179801) | Saline water microbial communities from Ace Lake, Antarctica - #937 | ecosystem: Environmental > Aquatic > Non-marine Saline and Alkaline > Saline | place: Antarctica: Ace Lake... | reverse complement strand
ACTGACAACATAATAATTATCCTTTAATCGTACTTCTGTGTTCTGATCCAGGGGTTGAATAGCTCTGGGGTGGGCTACTGGATCAAGGGAGCGGGCCTGTACTTTTTATAGAGCTTCATCTCATATAACCATATAACGAAGGTGATTCAGCGTACGGGAATACATTACACACAGAGCCTGCAACGGTCATAGTCAGTCATAATAAAAATGTGAGAGCGACCCCAAAAACAAGCTTAATGTTATATGTAACATGTTTATCAGGTAAAGTCAAGACAAAAATAAGAAGAATTATATGGATATTTCACTTTTCAATATCAATTAGATGAATTAAATACAAACAACATAACCAAACTAACATCATAAATATAGAGACTATGATAGGTTTCGGGTTGTAAGGAAGTTCCTCTTGGGCTAATAAAAAGGTAACCCTGCGTCCGAGATTTTGTGAGGATTCAAAGGTTATTGTTGACTTTTCTCCCAGGCTAATAGTGAATATTGGCGACTATGTGTATCCCAAAAAATACCACCTGCATTTCAGTTTCCGATAGGTCTTTTGCCACAATCTTTAATGTTGACCTCACAGCCCAAAAGGACTATTCTTGTAGAAAAATTTGTGGGGAATCATGTTTTATAAGCGCTCCGACCGGGTTAAAATCAAAAAAGTCGGCAACAATAAGGCCTTATATGTGAGTGACCAAAAGGGCATACATGTCCTCAATGAGACCGCACTATTTATTTGGGAGGTTCTTCAGGCGCCCTGTACATTCGATGAACTCCTATATATGCTCAGTGAGGTCTTTGAAGGTGGTACTACCAAGATGAAAGAGGACCTGCACGAGATTCTAGATCTGTTTCAAAAATACGATCTGATCGAAACGGAAACATGAAATCCTTTTTGCTCTCCTTTCCCAGACTTCAGATCTCTGTGACAGTCCCTGATGAGATTGCCGGTGACATCCAAGAGGCATTCTTTCATTCCATACATCCCGGCACAAATCTACCTCTCCAGCACGAATATGTCATCGAATCCACCCCCAATGGGCTTACCCTCCTCAAAGATGGGCAATCGAAAGGAGTGTTTGCGTCGTGGATTGATCTCATATGCCGATTGGAAGAGGATATCGAGAATACCCTGATTCGGGCCATAGGCAACTGGGTAGGATTTCACGCAGGGGCTGTGATGATAGGAGACTCTGCCTGTGTCATCACGGGAAACCCTGATACCGGAAAAACAACAGCATCATTCAACCTGATCGAAATGGGACATATGTTTTTGTGTGAGGAGGTCTGCCCGGTGGATCCAAAAACCCTGCTTGTCTACCCCTATCCCCAAGTCTTGAGCATGGACAAGGTCTACGCAAAAGAATACCTTTTGTCGGATACGGTTGAAAAGGGGGAATTAACCCTTTTCGATTTGGATATGGCTCGCTACCGCCCTTTTCAGGCCGGAAAGGAGCCGTTACCCCTAAAGACCATCATCCTGCCAGCATACGACCCTTCCAGCACCCCCGGGATCGAGAATCTTTCTCCTGGGGATGTGTTGATAGAGCTTCTCGGCTACTGTTTTCCACCCAATACCGGGGAGGAATATCTTTTTGATTCTGTTATACGGATTTGTGAAGAATCAGAGATCTTTCGAATACGCACAAATGACCAGTATTCAATGAGGCAACTCCTAACGGAGATATTTAGTTAAATGTCGCCCAGTCAAAAGAGTATGCGGCTTCAGGCCATGAACTGGTTATTTGCCGCCATTCGTTTCTGGCTCCTTCAAGACCGGGCACAGGCATCTGATTTTCCAAATGGAAATGATTCGAATTGGAACATAGTAGGTCAAATGGCCTACTTTCACAACCTTGAACCAGTTCTTTACTGGATTGTCTCAAACAATAATTCCATGGGAGATATCCCTGACTGGTTGAAACAGACATGGGAGAAGGCCTATTTTGAGAACTTTCTCATAAACGAAGAATATTTTGGTGCACTAAAGGCATTTCTGGACGAATCTGCAATGCGAGGAATACCCGTTATTGTTTTGAAGGGGCCTGCTCTGATCGGGCGTATCTACAAAGACCCTGGGCTTCGTACCATGTCTGACCTGGATATTTTTTGCTCCCCGGGCGATTTGCCACAGCTCGTAAATATAGCCCTTGATATGGGCTACAGGGCATTCGACCCCGGTGATGAGGCGATTTTCTCACATCATGTCGCCCTCCTAAGGCCAGCCTCCCGTGGGCCGGATAACATGAAGGACAACGATTTTGAGGTTATCCTGGAATTGCATTTTATGCCATATGAGGCCATAAGGGATCATCAGGGTTTCATGCAATCGGCATGGAAGGGAAAGAAGTGGATAAAGATCAATGGGTTCGAATGCCATGTGCTATCCCTTGAGATGGAACTCGTCTTTAATGTTGCACATCTTGTCCAGCATCAGTTCGATGTTTCTTTGAAACATTATCTCGATATTATGGGACTTCTCATTTTTTGCAAGCAGGGGCTCAACTGGGACCAACTCGATTCTTTGCTCAAGAATACCGGCCTCGAACAGGAATTTATGCAGACTGTCCTATTTCTTTCCCGTGTTATAGGCCTCCCCTTCTCTTCCAGTCCATCATGGCTCAAGAAAAGCAAGTGTGACCAACAGGGATTAGACTCCTCATTTCATCTCCTGATGGCCCTGCTGGATCAAAAACGGCTGATGGATGTAAAAGGATTTATATGGAATTTCCGGCTTGGCCTTTCAAACAGAAAGAGTTTCAAAGACAAAACAGCTTTTGTGGGAAAGACCTTACTCGCTTTTTTAGGACGACCGGCGTATCATTATCGGTCTTGTTCAATGGGAGATCTTTTTTGCGGATCTTTGCGCCGGCTCCTCTTTTATACCAAACGTATTATATCGACCCTCAAACACCTGCCTGAAATAATTTTTTTTAAAAAGCGGTCCTCCTTGCCTGCTGAAAGGGCTGATGCAAAAAAGAGACTCATGATCCTCCTTTTGAGGAAAATCGATACCACACGGTAGTAAGCGCTGGAAAGAGAGAGGAAACGCGGGGGAATAAGGAGGTCTGGGTATTTGTGAGAATGGGAAGGAATTTAGTTACAGTGAAACTGTGAGAACCCCGCTTAGATGTAAATTGTAGCTCGCAGTCAAACCGGCAGTACCGCTTAGAGTAAGTAGACCATTTAGTGTGAAATTAAAGGCTTGTTGATAATCGGCTGTTGAGTCAACTGTAAGAGAGCAACCTTAAGGCATTACAATGGTGACATCTGGCGCAGATATTGTAAAATAACCACCTCCTCCACCAGTGTCAGTGCTAGTAAGTTTATTGGTTAAAGTAAACCTTAATGTCGGTATCCAAGACACGCCGGCGACGACTACAACAGATGGGCTAATAGTCTGTTCTGGCAGCGTAACGGAGGCATTAAGGGATCCCCAGGCAGGATTGTAAAACGTGTAATAAGCTACGTTTCCGGCTGTTGTTGTACCTACACTGGCAGTGCCAGTTGTTTGTCCAGGCCAGGTGGCGGCTGTTGTGTAATAATGGATTGCACCATCTGTGAGGTCACCCTTTACGGGGAATGCGTTTTTAATCGTGACCCGTATTAACGAATAGGTCCCAGCCGGCAATGTGATATCGTCGATTCCGTCGAAGGTCCCGCCTGTACTAAGGTCGATCTCAGATGTCCCTGACCAGATCTCGACATAAGATGTGCCATTATGCATTTCAATCTTTGTCACGGTGACCTTAAAAGAAGTTGGGGTGCCGCTGGTAGCCGCGTTGGCCCATTCTTCAGATGATTGGATCAACATAGTAAAGACAAAAGATAGGATAAGAAGGAAACGTAATCCCAGACAAAGTGCCCTTTTCATAGCTCTCACTCCTTTGATATAATGTTTATCAGAATACGGCTGGTCCACAACGACTAATCGCTGTCACCCTTTAGGGAAAACGTGCCTGCGTTAGTGCTATTTGCATAGGCCTCTTTTGTCCCGAAGAAACTCCTGACCGCTGGCTTCTTGTAGGCAATATAACCCGCAACACCCGCGACTGCTGCAATCGAAGATCGCTTGATCGCTTTTTTGCAGAAATCCCGGCGATCAATGGAATCTGCTCGGGTGTCTCCTGATTCCCCTGCTTTTGGCTCTTTCATCAAACCCTCCAGAGTTAAGTGTTTTTTTACGACTGAATATAACTTTTACAGAATATTACTGACATTGTCAATAACAACATAACGTGCATTAAGTCAGCATAGCACATTCGCCAAATCCATGGAAGGGTACCAGCACAATTGTTGCAGAATACTCCAAATTTAAGGTCCCTACCTCTCACCGGTGACGGCAATGAAATCAGGAAGTGGCGTACTAATATTCTTTCCCGGAATTCTTGAAGAAGTCAACTAACTTTTGCCTGTATTTATGATCATACTGTTTGTGTGTGAATACATCCAGATGGTTACATTCCTTGATGGTCCACATTTGTTTTGGTTCTTTTGCCTGTTTGTAAAGCCGTTCACAATGGTGATATGGGACTATTGAATCCGAAGCGCAATGGATCAAGAGAAGAGGAACGGGCGGAAGCTGATCAATCACCTCCTCTGGACTGTAACAATCGCTTACTGCAAAAAATGAAACAGGCCATATCTGCATGGACAAGCATGGTATTTGTCCGATATTTTTCCGGACACTTGAAATCATAACATCCCGGGCTTCAGTTCTATAAGAACAGAATGTTCCTTCAAGTGCAATGGCACGTATTCCTGGAAAATCATTATTAGCTATGGTTGCAACTGCATTGGCTCCACCAAGGCTTTGCGCAAAAACGAATATCTTACCGTTATCAATATCGTGTCTCGATATTATGTACTCAATAGCAGCAACACAATCCTCGTAAATTCCAACTCTATCCGGGATGCCTCCGGATCGACCATAACCCCTATAATCAAACGTAAAAAGATTGAAACCGTGTGATGGCAACCAGTAGATTTGTTTAAGGTAATAAGTCAAGTTTCCATAATTGCCGTGAAAATAGATTATAGTTCCGATCGCATCTCCGATTGCCGGAATAAACCAGCCGTATAACTTTGTGCCATCTTTACTGCTGAATAGTACTTCTTCATATTGAAGGTTATAATTGTCAGGAGCCTCATAGATGATATGGTTGGCTTGGTAAAACTTTTGATCTAAGCATCCAAAAAACAAAAGCAGTACTGTAGCAGAAAGTATGGATAGGACATTCCTCAATCTATTTAGAGGGTTTCTTTGTGAGAGATATCGCCTATCGACAAATTTCATTCCATAAGGCCTGATGATCAACTCCAGATCATGACGGATAAGCGAGATGTGCCTTTTTGTCAATTCAGGGACGATTCCCACATATTATGTTTCTTTCCAACGCGCTCGGATGCTGAGATACGTGCATGAACCTTCTGTCTCATCCGTCCCAAGAGTTAGCAACAATACCAACCGAAAACATGCGTTTTGTCAAGGGTAATCTAAGGCTTAAGTTACTAGCAGCAAACGCAACCTGATCCTACAAAATGAGGTTTAGATATCACAGGATTTGACGGCCTCTAATTATTCCAACTAAGTTGGAAGTATTACAGTTTGACGGCAACGCGAATCAGTTCCGGGCAAATTAGTGAAGCTGTTTGCTCGTTGGCTTGGGTCGGCTGGTTAGGTCTTATCTGCAAATTGAACCACGTCAAGGGCTGACCAAGTTTCAAACGGCAAATAAGAGGGAAAAGTATTCAAAACGAAACCATCGAAGATTATTAGTCTTGTGAACCGAAATTGGCATGAGCGATCCATAGCCAACCGGTATCAGTTTTCAAAAAAACAGAAAGTCGGTTCCCTGATTTAATGGAGACAGGTTTACCCTGGAGTGTTCCTTCCGCAGAAATGCGATAAGATATAAGAGTGACAGGTCCATTCCGAGTCACCGTCAAGTCATTTAAGCTATATTTATTGATGTATAACCCACCAAGAAATTTTATCTCTTGGCCTCGGTCACGTAAGCCCTTTTTACTCACAGCTTGAAATCCAGGGGCAATCATTCTATAAATCTCCTCCATTTTCCTTTCTTTCAAACCAGACCACAGCTTGTTCACTAAAATCTCCCCCTCTTTACTATCAGAGCAGATCACTTGAGAAGGTGAGGCTATAAGAAAAATAATGGAAATCAGAAATAACCACACATGAGGATAAATTAGAACGTGCCTTCTCATCTTAATCATAGGATTTCCCTCCTTTATCAGTTACCTATTTCCTGGTACTATTCAAGCTCAAATTTCCCTAAATTCCCTTCAGGGTCAGATCCTGCAGGCGCCCCCTTCGGCCCCCGATTATTGGCTATTCCTTTCGGTCATTCGGATACCAAAGGAATCGGGCGATCTTCCATGAGTCATCAGTTTGACGTCTGAGCAGCCATATGTAATTGCTGGATTCACTCTCCAATTTGACGGTTTCCTTTTTTGGTTTCCAAACCGCCTTGAACGTTGCCCGGAGTTCCGCCCAATCGCCGGTGATATCAATGCCCTGCACCTTGATCGAGCAATGGGTCGGACTTGTGTCTCCCAACAGTTGCGTGAGCAGCTTCTCCACTTGGGCGCGGCCGACGCAGACTTCCTGAATCCGGCCGCCTGCCAGGACGACGTCGTCAGTGTAGAAGGCCAGATTACGTTCAACACTCCCTGACAGGAGTGCCGGAACCCAGCTGCTCGCTATGCGCATAACCTGTTCCCTATGGTTTTCTTGCACAGTCTGTTTCTCCGCTCCTCCGGCCGCCATAGCATGAGCGCTTATCACACATGCTGCAGTGAAGACCAAAATCGTTGCTCTTCTACCTCGCTTCGTCATTCCGGTGTCCTCCTTGTTCTTTGCCTACGATAAGTGATTATATGGGGTCGGTCAGTTTTAGCTCATTCAATCGTGGGAAAGGGGTACGTGCATGATCATTCAGTCTCATATTGGCTGCATATTGTCAAGAGTGCCAGACGTAAGTTAGCATTTTTGCCTGGAAAATCCAACGCGCACTTTATATAGGGATCCTTCACTTTTAGATTAACAAGCTGAAAAGGGCATGACCACAAGAGTTGGGGGGGAGTGTCGAGCTAACCCTAAAGGGCTCACTCTCCCCCCAACATCTATCCCTCGGAAAGGTACCAGATGTTGACGCGTTTAATCATAACATCAGAAATAACCTGCTGGTATGGAACGTAGCGAAATACCAGTCTGGTTCATTTTTGTTAGGCTCTTAAATCTATCCATTTCTTTGCAATGTGTATGTGTATCATTAGGTTTAGCTTGTTTGAAATGTTCTATGTCAAGGGCTGACCATCAAGATACTCCCGCCTATTAGTTGTCTTGTTCTTCATTCTCAGGTAGATTTTTCAAGTCGTGAATTTACTGATGATTTTGAAAATCCAATCAAGTTTTCCCATCATAGAAGATAAAGATGGTATCTCATTGTAATTCTTCTTGATTACCAGGGGACGTCATCGGGAAATAGTATTCTAGTAATGCCTGTGAATATCTCAAAAAGACAATCCGGGTCATTTTGAGAAAATAGAATAATAGTCGCTTTTTTTTCCGGCAAATAAAACATGACGCTTACATAGCCCTGAATGCCGCCTGTATGGCCAAGGAAAGGTCCCATGTAAGCAATACCCAGGCAGTATTTTTCATATGGTATATCACCACCATACCCACTCCAGGTAAGCCTCTCCTGCTGGGTTTCAGGCTCAAGTAGCTCCCCTTCTGCCAAAACCTCAGCCCAGACATGAAGGTCATCAAGTGTAGAAATCATAGCACCTGCCGTCCATGCAATTGATGGATCAAAGAAAGTCATGTCCTGCAAATCTCCGTCTTTATTGGGATCCCAGTAACCGCACATATGTTCATCGGGTATCTGGTAGTCAGTAGGAAATGACGTATGTGACAGATTTAGCGGTGTTATTATTCTGTTCTCAATTTCCTTCTCAATTTTATTTCCTGTGACTTTTTCTATGATCATTCCGACAATAATTGTATTGACGTTGGAGTAACGGTATCCAGTGCCAGGCTCGAAATATGGGTCATGTCCTAAAGATATATTCAGAATCTCCTGAGGCGTCCATTTCTTGAACGGATTCGCAAGAAATGTTTCGAGGAAATTTGGATCTTTATCTACCTTGAATAGACCGCTCGTCATGTTCGCTAACTCTCGAACAGTAATATTAGCAAGCTCTTGCACGCCGGGGAAGTAAATATTCAGAGTGTCATTGAGGTGTATTTTTCCCTCATCAACTAACTGAAGCAGAACTGTAATTGTGAATGTTTTTGTTATGCTTCCGATACGAACATAATCATCCCTTTCGACTTTCCTTCCTGTTGTAATATCTGCATAGCCCTTCGCCTTTATCCATGTTCCCTGACTAGGAACCCAGACGCCTGCTATCACGGCGGGCGAGTTGTATTGAACCATGTTTTCGTCGATAATCTCTTCAAATTCAGCCACTATCTCAGGGCTGAAAGACTGGACATCATTGGAAGGGCTTCCCCCGCATGAATAAAAAAGCAAAGAGATAAAAAACAAGAATGATAAAAGACAAGAATGTTTTTTTGAGATTATCTTCATAATATTTCAATCTCCTTATCACGTTATGGAATTAAATAAGAGGAAAGTCACCGTCATGTATTCGGGAATTTGAGACGCTTTCATAAAACACTCGGCGATTTCTTTTGCCCCCTCAGGGGGGTATGAGACATTCGTAAAAATAACCATGGATAGGTCTACCCAAGTCTCCAGATTTGAATGAAAATCATGCTAAATTGATGTAATGTCTCTGGTGATGAAAACAAAGTTTTTCAAGATACGATCTAAACCAAGAGAAGAGGACCGATGGGAATGCAAAGGCTCATTACTCGCCCGGCGGCGCAATCATCTTCAGATACCAGTCGGCGACGGAATCCGGAACAATGACGTCAGCTAACCAGGCGAAACCCTGCTGGTTGGCCCAGGAGTCCGAGCCGTCCTGGCTCTCCTTGTTCATCAATACGACGACGGTCGCCTTCTTATCTGGAAGGTAGTACATGTCGGACTGCCAGCTGGTGTTCGATCCGTTGTGCCCGAGCCACCCGAACAGGTCCGCCATTCCTAGCCCCCACCTGATCTGTCCACGCCCCTTGGGGACGTTCACGTACTTCATCTGCTCCCGGTGCATCTCCGGACTCAGCAGATCGCCCTCGGCGAAGGCCTTTGCCCACTTGTGGAGGTCGCCCACGGTCGAGATCATCGCGCCCGCCGTGAAGTCCCAGGACATGTCCATCTTGGTGACGTCCGTCGTGCTGTGTCTTTTGCCTCGTCTTCTGTCAACTGTTTGGGGCCTATTGCCTTTTTAGCAGCGTAGAGCAGCGGATCAGTCCCATCCAGATGCTTTATTATGATGGCATCAGTCTCTGCTACGCCCACCGCTTTAAATGCGCTCCATCTATGCACACCATCTAACAGGCGATATCTACCGGGCTTGTCAGGATGGGGCTCGACCTCGATAGGATCAAACTTGAAGCCATCCCTGATATTCTCCGCAAATATGCCGACCCGCTTCTGGTCAACCACTTTTCGTGGATAGATCTCTTCATCTAAGATGATTGAGCAAATGGGAATTTTGGTGAGCATAATGGGAAAAATACTGAATGTTCGGAGAAAATGCAAGGGGTTTGATCTGGCATTTGAGGATTTCTATCTTCCGGGCGCATATCATCCGGTTTCAGTGGAAATTAGCAGATGAAGAACGAAGCAGGGGTAAAAGAGCAACTTTTCAGACACGGAACCGGTTTGGACTGCCAGATATAACCCTCCGTTTTTATGGGGATAGTCTAAATTCAACTGTTATATAGGTAAGCTTCACCTCAGTTGACATGGGATCAGGGTGGTTTTATGCCTTATTTCCCTTCCAAAACCTCCTTGAGTTTTTCAGCAAAAGGTGCAATCGAAAACGGTTTCTGGATGAATCCTTCGGCACCTGCATCAATGATATCCTGGGCAGGGCCATGTATGCTGTAGCCGCTGCATACGATCACTTTCATATCTGGTCTTGCGTCCATGATAAGAGGATAAACCCTGCCGCCATCCATATCAGGCAGCTTTATGTCGAGGAGTGCGAGGTCAATCTGGCCATCAAAGGTCTTGGCAAGTTCAACGGCATCTTTCCCTGTCTCAGCCACAAGCACACGATAGCCAAGTCTTTCCAATATCTGCCTGAACAGATCCACCAGTTGCTTTTCATCCTCAATAACCAGGATGGTACCCTCCCCCATGGCCAGTTCGGCCACTGGTTCTGGCATATCCTCTTTCTCTTCCTCTGCCTCAACGGCTGGGAGATAAATGCGGACCACAGTGCCTTTGCCCGGTTCTGATTCAACCATGATTGCGCCATCGTGGCTTTTGATTATGCCATACACAGCGGCCATGCCCATTCCGCGGCCCTGAAATTTTGTGGTGAAAAAGGGCTCAAATATCCCATCTTTTGTTTCCTCATCCATGCCCTTACCGTCATCCTCGATAGTGAGACAAACATAGGGACCAGGTTTAAGATCATGATGCTGTTTTGCGAAGATCTCGTCAACATCCTTGTTTTCAGCAGTTATTCTGATAAGGCCCTCATTTTCTATGGCCTCATTTGAATTGGCCACTATGGCAGACAGGACCATCTGCATCTGGGCATGGTCGGCCCTGATATACGACACTTTCGGGAAATGGGTTTCTACCCTGATTTCAGGGCGGAGGTCATGTTGCAGTATTGGCAGTGTTTCTATTATAAAATCATCCAACTTCAGATCTCTTGGTTGATATTTCCCTCCCTCTGCATAGGCCAGCAACTGGTCGGTCAAACGGGACATGCGATGACCGGATTCATACATGGCCTCAAAATGTTCATCTCTCCTCTCATCTTCAGGCAAATCCCACTTGAGCAGCTCAATGGTCCCCAGAACGCCCATCAGGGCATTGTTGAATTCATGGGCAACACCGCCGGCCAATGTGGCAATAGCCTCCATCTTAGTGACTTGTTGGAGTTGAGCTTCCATCTTCTTCTTATCGGAAATATCCCTGACAACACCCCTAAACCCTATTGGTTCACCCTCTGTATCCCTTCTTAGTGATACAGAAACATCTACTATTCTTTTGGTGCTGTCCTTTCTTATAACAGGCCAGTGAAAACTTTTGTCAGGTTTTCCGGTAGTGTATACTTTGTTGAAGGTTTGATATATTTTCTTAGCATATACTTCATCTGTGTACTGGCGGTTGTTCATACCCATCAATTCATCTCTTGAATATCCAGAGATTTTACACATTGAATCATTGAAGAATGTAAAATTTCCACCGAGATCAATTTCATAGTAGCCATCTTCTATACTTTCGAGGATGGTTCGGTATTTCTTCTCGCTCTCCTGCAACGCTTTCTTTGCCAATTTGCGGTCGGTGATGTCCGGAGCTATACAAACTATTCCCTGGATTTTGTTCTCTCGGTCATACAAAACAGAACCTGACAAAAGGACGGGAATCTTGCTTCCCTCTTTCGTTGAATAAGTAGT
>Ga0222678_1000935_pt1 | contig 11655 bp, 6 predicted proteins | sample AntAcemetagen937_FD_179801 | JGI IMG/M metagenome (GOLD analysis project Ga0222678, IMG submission 179801) | Saline water microbial communities from Ace Lake, Antarctica - #937 | ecosystem: Environmental > Aquatic > Non-marine Saline and Alkaline > Saline | place: Antarctica: Ace Lake | collected... | reverse complement strand
CTTGATAAATCTTATGTGAAACCGTTTTCCATTGAACATGGGAGATATGTGAAAATATCCGTTACTGACACAGGAGTTGGAATGGATAAAGCAACCCAGAAAAAGATATTTGATCCTTTCTTCACCACCAAAGAGATGGGCAGGGGCACCGGTCTGGGATTGGCTTCGTCATATGGAATAATCAAAAACCACGGTGGATTCATCAATGTCTACAGTGAAAAGGGTCATGGAACCACCTTTAATATCTATCTGCCTTCTTCTGAAAAAGAGGTCAGTGAAGACAAGAAACCATCCGGAGACCTGTTAAAGGGGTCTGAAACTGTTCTTTTCGTAGACGATGAGGATATGATCATTGAAGTTGCCGAGGTGTTGTTAAAGGAGCTGGGTTATAAAGTCCTGATCGCCAGAGGCGGAAAAGAGGCCGTTGAAATATATGAAAAGAACAAGGACCTGGTTGATATCGTGATTCTGGATATGATCATGCCGAATATGAGCGGGAGTGTTACTTATGACAGATTGAAAGAGATTGATCCTGATATAAAGGTGCTACTTTCCAGTGGATACAGTATTAATGGCCAAGCTACCGAGATAATGGATCGAGGCTGCAATGGCTTTATTCAGAAGCCCTTCAAGATGAAAGAGTTATCACAAAAATTGAGAGAGGTTTTGGACGAGAAATAGGATGAAATATGTGGCTATTTCTGCCAACCTCCGATGCAGGACTTCCTATATTAAGTGCGCGTTGGATTTTCCAGGCAAAAAGGCTAACTTACGTCTGGCACTCTTGCATGGATTTGGTGGATCTGCTATGCTGGGTTCATGTACGTAAGTCTCACCTGAGGGCGCTGCCAAATACCAAAGGAATCTTGACCTTTTCCAAGGCTAAAATCGTTGGCCATGAGGCCGTTATGAAATCCGATTCTTCTTGACATAAGGTATCTTTTGTCGTTTTGTCAGTTGTAGATATTCTCACCAATCATTCAACCTTTATCCAGGAGGTTATGTATGGGAAAACTCCTCAAAATGTGCCTACCCATCTCCCAACAGGAGATTGTCTACTCTGTTGGTAGCCTGGATACGGTGTGTGTGGGACGATTTTAACCTTCTTTGAGATAAGATTTGTTATTTAGATTGAAGGCCATTAATCCTTGAAGGAGCCAACATCAGGAGGTCTATGATGTGTACCAAAATGAGCAGATATTTTTTCTTGATCGCGGTACTGACTATCATCACAGGTATCGTCGCCCACGCTGCTGCTGAACCCCGTCGTGGAGGGGAGGTGGTCATTTCAGTTGGTACAGGCACCCCAAGAGCGTTCAACTCTGCTGTAGCCACAGGCTATACGACCGGCATGGTCAGCACGCAACTCTTTGCCAGTCCCCTGCGTTATGATGAAAACTGGAATCCGAAGCCCTATCTGGCCAAGAGCTGGAAAATCTCAGAAGACGGCCTCTCTGTCACACTCAATTTGGTCAAAGGCGCCACATTTCATGATGGTCGGCCCATCACTTCGGAGGACGTGGCCTTTTCCGTGATGACGGCCAAGAAATACCACCCATTTCAATCTGCGTTTATTGAAGTAGAAAGGGTCGATACCCCCGATCCTTACACTGCCGTCATTGGCCTCAAACATCCCATGCCGGCAATTCTCCTTGCCATGAGCCCATCTGTCATGCCCATTTTTCCAAAACATGTATACGGGAACCCTCAAGACCTGAAAGCGGATCCTGCTCAGTTGAAGCCCGTAGGATCGGGGCCTTTCAAGTTCGTAAAATACGAACCCGGTAAATATGTATTAATGGAGCGAAATGAGCACTTCTTCATTCCGGGACGTCCCTTTCTGGCCAGACTCGTCTTCAGGATAGAGCGGGACCCCGATGTGCAAATGATCGAAATGGAACGGCAGGAAGCCCACCTGATGCCTTTTTTTACCAGCCCCCGAGGCCTTGCCAGGCTGAGTAAAGATCAGCACCTGGGGATCACGGACCAGGGCTATCAGGCCATCGGTGCCATCAACTGGCTGGCCTTTAATCTATTGAAAAAACCCCTGAATGACAAGCGCGTCCGACAGGCCATTGGGTACGCGGTTGACCGTGAATTTATTACGGGCTTTTTGCATGAAGGGAAATCCAAAGTTGCTACCGGTCCCATAACCCCGGACAATCCTTTCTATGAAGTCAACGTCCCATCCTATAATATCGATCTGACCAAAGCCGATAGACTCCTTGACGAAGCGGGATATCCCCGAAAAACTGATGGCAGACGCTTTGGCGTCACTTTGGATTATGCCCCGGCCCTGCCCAGTCATCAGCGGGACGTGGCGTTGTATATAAAAAGGCAATTAGAAAAGATTGGGATCCATGTCACCGTCCGAAGGCCGGCTAATTTCTCAGAATGGGTAAATCATGTGGCCAACTGGGACTTTGATATGGCCATGGACATGGTCTCCAACTATCCAGACCCGATCCTGGGGGTCCAGAGGACGTATCTGTCCAACAACATCAGAAAAGGGGTGATGTGGTCCAATACCCAGAACTACCGCAATAAAGAGGTGGATGAGCTTCTTGCACAGGCCGCAATGGAATTGGATTCAAACAAGCGAAGAGTCCTTTACAGCAAATTCCAAAAGGTCGTCACCGAAGAGCTCCCCATATTCTGGATCAATGTGGTCTCATTCCATACCGTGTATAATAAGGGTTTGGAAAATCTTCCCCTTTCCATCTGGGGTGTCCTCTCACCATTGGACGAACTCTATTGGAAAAAGCCTCCGGTTTTTGCGTATGTTTCAACCCCGACACTTGAAGCCCAAAGTTCCCCGCTCAAACAAATGGGGGTACGTGCCATTACTCTCATTAAGGAGCGAGGGCTTTACCCGGCACTTGAGGATTTTACGGACCCGAATCAGGGATTCCTCGACCTCAATGGATCCGGGCTCCATATTATCGGATTCACAAAAAAAGGGATTGTTTTCCTTGATAATTCTGGCCAAATGAAAGCGGGTATGGATATAAGCGAGATCTTCGATCTTGAAGGCAGTGAGCTGCTGCCGCAGTTTCTGGATGCCGCCAAAGGCAAGGAGGGCGGTTTTTTGAAATCCGCGGGGGTCTGGCCGCACCCCAAGACCCATGAAGTGGGACCCATGTCGGCTTGGTGCGGGATGCTAACGGACGAAGACGCCATTTGTATTCTTGAATGGGAAAATAAGTAAGGAGAACCAGAATGGGTTTCTTTCGTGATACTTCGATAAGCAACAAGACCCTGATTTCCCCGATCATTATGGTGGCGGCGCTCGGGGTCGTACTTATTCTCGGAATTTATGGCCTGAATAAACAGCAGTCTGTTCTCAGTCGGGTCAATGAACTCTCCCTCGACAGGACGACCCTGGTCAACGAGGTCATCTCATTGAGCGAGCGTGTCCAGTCGAATCTGTTCCGCATCTCAGTCCTCAAATATATGAAACTTCCTGACGGGAAAATCCAACCGATCCATGAGGAATTGGAACAAGGACTGAGCGATCTGGGCGTAATCTATGGGCAAATTCTCAACAAATGGCCCTTGGATCGGGGGGAAAAGGAACTTCTTGAAAAAATGCAGCTTCCCCTGGATGCCTTTCAACGGAAGACCCGGCAGGCCCTTACCGCTGTTTCCAAAAACCCTTCATTCGGCGTTCTTATGGTACGTTCGGCCGCTGTACCCTTTGCTGATTTTAAAAGGCTGCTTTCTCAATTTCTGGATTACCAGAAGAGAAAGATAGCCCACGCTGAAATCGCTTCCAGGGAAACAGTGGAAACACTCAAGACAACAATCATCGTCATTGCACTCTTCACGGCATTCATCGCCATACTCATTACCGTATGGATCGGCACCCGCCTGATTTCACGCCCCGTACGCTCAATAACAGATGTGATGGGACAACTTGCGGGGGGGAATCTTTCCACAGGAGTTGGGGATCTCAATCGCAAGGACGAGATTGGAGCCATGGCCAGGGCGGTGGAAGTTTTCAGGAAAAACGCAATTGAGAAACAGGCGACAGAGGAAGCGCTGCGGGACGTTAAGAGGAGAAATCAAGCGTTGCTCGACCACTCGCCAGTTTGTCACAAAATGGTAGATCTTGATTTTAATCTGACATACATGAGTACAAATGGGTATAAAATGCTGCAATTTGCTGACAATGCTGATGTTTATGGAAAACTGTATCCATTTGAGTTTTTTCCTGCAGCGTTCCGAAATGAAATGACAGAAAATTTAAAGAAAGTAAAAGAGACAGGCGACACGATCACCATGGAGGCATTAGCCAATGATATTGAAGGAAATGAAGTATGGCTTGATTCGACGCTCTTACCCGTTTTGGATGATGATGGAAGAATTGATTACATAACGGTCGTATCTGCCAATACAACCCAGCGGAAACTGGCTGAGAAGGAAAAAGAGCATCTTGAGGGGCAGCTGAACCAGGCCCAGAAGATGGAGGCTATCGGCACCCTGGCTGGTGGTGTTGCCCACGAATTCAATAATGCCCTGATGGGGATTATGGGGAACATTGAACTGCTTAAAATGAATTTTTCTGAAGATGAAGGAGTCGACAAACACCTTGAGTCAATGAAAAGTGCCGGTCATCGCATGTCCCGTTTGACGGCCCAATTGCTGGCCTATGCAGAGGGAGGGAAATATCAACCAAAAGATCTGAAAATGGATGATTTTGTGATAGAAACAGTGCCGATCCTCCAACATGACCTCAAGCCCAATATCAGGGTGGAAACACATTTCCCAAAAGACATCTCATATATTAAGGCCGACAATGCCCAGATGCAGATGGTCCTGTCTGCCATATTGACCAATTCAAATGAGGCCATGGAAGATGCGGGTCTTATCAGAATATCTGCTGAAAACAAAGATATTGACGAGGATTTCACAAAACAGCATCCTGATCTTAAACCAGGGTATTATGTTTGTCTCACTGTCGAGGATGACGGTAAGGGTATGGATGAGGAAACAAGAAACGGCATATTTGAACCCTTTTTCACCACCAAGTTTCAGGGCCGTGGGATGGGGATGGCGGCAGTGTATGGCATTGTGAGAAATCATAATGGTTGGATCTCTGTGGACTCTGAATTGGGAAAGGGAACTACCGTCCAGATCTATCTGCCTTCTATCGAGGGAGAGATAACAAAACCAAAAAAAGCCAAAGTTGAGGTATCTACAGGAAGTGGTACAATCCTGATGATTGAAGATGAAGATGTGGTTATTGAAGTTACCCAAATGATGTTAGAGATGTTAGGTTACCGGGTTATGGTAGCCAAGACCGGGAAGGATGCTATTCATATAACCGAAACCTTTGATGGCCAGATTGACCTTGCACTACTGGATATAAAATTACCCGATATTGATGGGAGAAATCTCTATCCGCTTATCATGAAAGCCAGATCAAATCTGAAAGTGATTGTTTTCAGCGGTTATTCAATTGATGGTCCTGCCAGAGAAATCTTGGATGCAGGTGCTCAGGATTTTATCCAAAAACCGTTTTCGATCGCCACATTGTCAGAGAAGTTGAAGGAAGTATTGGAGGGGAAATAACCATAGAATCAGTCCGATTTTCTTGAAAGCCTGATGCTACAATTCCTATATGAACCATCTGTTTGATTTTCCAAGAGAAAAGTCAATGATTGGTCTGGTAGCTTTGCATAATACTGACCGATGTGCGATGCTAACATCATGCTCGAAACCCTGACATGGAACGTCACGAAAATTCTGCTGTTTTTCCTTCATCTGTAATATATCTTTGGAGCCACTTTCCGTCGCGTCTTTTTTGGATACCATTACTATGGTAATGATAAACAGATCCGTATAATCACTTGATGGGTCCGGCGCTTCGTGCCGAACCCATCGGGGCGCGGGTGGCGCCCCGTTATTATGTGGCATATTTGAAATAAGTACACTGTATGAGGAATATGCCCAGTAGGGATAATTAATGAAAAAGACAATTTCAAAGGTATTCAAATTTGTATTCAGCTTTGTACTCATCTCTGCGGTGATTTATTTCGGAATTGTTACTGTTCTAATGATAACGGGCAAACCTAAAAAACCTGATCTAGCGCAGCCTGGCCCGGCCTTCGATGAATTGTTTTTCGATTACTCAAGCCTGCCAGAACTGAAAAGCATTACGGCTAGAGACGGCACACAGTTAGCGTACCGGCACTATCCGGCTGATTCAGATAGGATCGTCATCCTGTTACATGGCGCAGGCTGGCATAGCAGGTATTTCCTACCATTAGCCGAGTTCATAAGCTCAGAAGGTCTGGCCCAGGTTTACACCCCGGATTTGCGGGGCCATGGGCTCAACCCTAAAAGACGAGGGGATATAGGCTACATCGGCCAATTTGAAGATGATCTGGCTGATCTTATCGGTAGGATCCAGAAAGATAATCCAAACTCAATGTTGATTATGGGCGGCCATTCATCCGGTGGTGGGCTAGCCATACGCTTTGCAGGAAGCCAATACGGGAAGAAAGCCAAGGCCTACCTGCTCATCTCGCCCTTCCTTAAATATAACGCGCCAACAACACGGCTTAATTCGGGTGGATTTGCGAAGCCCTACACCGGCCGCATCATTGGGCTTGTCATACTAAATAATGTAGGGATTCATTGGTTCAATTATATGACTGTCATGGAATTTAACATGCCAGAAAGAGCTCGTGACGGAACCGAAACTCTATCGTATTCTTATCGTCTCACCACGGCTTACGCCCCTCATGACTATGAAAAGGATCTCAGTGCCATCACCCAACCCCTGCTTATCGTCGCCGGCACAAAAGACGAAACTATGATCTACTGTCAATATGAACCTGTGATTTCTCGATATACAAATGTTCAGGTAAAACTATTGCAAGGGGTAACGCACATGGGCGTGGTTGTTTGTCCTGAAATCCGACCCGTTATTAAGGAATGGCTGGAAGGTCTTGGTAGGCCATAGTATTTCGCCACATAACCACGGGCTGAACCAGGACTGGCAATTCATTTCCTCTTTTTTGAAGAAGATCATTTTGATTTACTGGTGCGAATCTGGGAAATTGGACCATAAGAGAAAAAACATTGGCTTCAAGACTGGCAGATGTATTGTTGAGTTCATAATTTTCAAATTTTCTGTTTACAAGTGCTCGAAAAACAGCTTAAATTGGCCCAAAGTCCACGAAGATAATGCATGAAATTCTTTGTGCCATTATTTCGGACAATGTCTTTTTAATCTGCCTGAGCGATGGATAGAACGCAATTCGTTATGTCTATATTGAGGAGTGTGATGTGGAAAATGAAAGCAAAAGTCTGTCTGCAACGACTGGGACAAACCCAAGGAAGCAATGACCGCTCCGGAATATAAAACCATAACCCATAATTACCCTTACATCCTGAGAAATAGAGTTGTTTTTGAGGAAGAACTGGCGATAACTGAACCGTGATTGAGGTTTTAGGAATGAAATTTTCAAATAAACTTTCTTTAGCTATTTTGATAATCGGTGTGATCGTTTTGATTCTATCATCATTCACGCTATACAAATTCAGCTATAACTCGATTGTGAAGTCACAGTTAATGGTCACCAAATCCATTGCCGATGAGGTTTCAGGCGACATTGATCTTCTCCTTTTTGAAAAAGTGAAAACGGCCCTGACCTTGGCCAGTGCGCCCATCATAAAAAAAGCTTTGGAGACCAGTAATCTTTTCTATTCCGATCTATCGGCTGAAAAAAGAAAAGAATCCATAAAACGCCTAAATGAAAAATGGAAATCAACAAAAGACCCTGCTGACAATTTTATTCTAAAATTCACTGACAACAAAGTATCAGACTTTCTAAAAAACCAACAGCGCATCCTTAAGGGCGAGTATGGGGAAATCTTCCTTACCAATAAATTTGGCGCTTTGGTTGCATCAACTGCAAAGCTGTCAACACTTGCCCACGGGCATAAATACTGGTGGCTGGGGTCTTACAATAAAGGAGAGGGGGCGATTTTTTTTGATGATCGCGGTTATGATGACAGTGTGGGTGGATATGTCCTGGGCCTTGTTGTCCCCATCAGAAAAGGCATGGAAATAATCGGCGTATTAAAATGTAACCTCAATATCCTCGGTAGTATCAGTGAATTGATGTTCGATGAGAAAAATCAATTACTCGGAAAACTCAAGTTGGTCCGCTCCGGTGGGATGGTTGTCTTTGAAAAAGGTTTTGAACCCTTGAGTACACAGGTTCATGGTTCCATTTTTGAAAAATTAAAAAACAAGAAAAGCGGATCGTTCATCATTAACGACTCCGAGGAAAAGTATATCGTCGGGTGTTCGGAAATTGAACTGACAAAAGGTGGGGAAGGATATGGTTTTGGGGGAACCTTTGAATCGATTGATCATAAAAAAGGGAACACAGGTGAGTCATGGTATGTTGTCTATTCTCGTCAAATGAGCGCAGCCCTGATGCCATTCACTCAATCGATCAAAACCATTATTTTGATAGGTATGGCAATAATTGTGGTTTTAGTGTTGATCTCTTACCTGTTTGGTCGGAAGATCGCCAAACCGCTTGCCATGCTCAATAAGGCCACTGAAAAGATTGGAAAAGGAGATTTTGAATACAGAATTGATGAGAGGCGAAAGGATGAATTTGGCGCTTTGGCCCGCTCATTCAACAGCATGGCAGGTAAGCTTCAAGAGACGACCACATCCGTAGCGCTGCTTGAGAATGAAATTAAACACAGGAAGCAAATAGAGGCAGATTTGAGGAAGAGTGAGGAGAAAGCCGACGCTGCCAACAAAGCCAAGAGTGATTTTCTGGCCAACATGAGCCATGAGATCCGGACGCCTATGAATGGGATCATCGGTATGACGGAACTGGTCCTGGGCACCGACCTGACCGGAGAACAGCGGAAATATTTAGAAATGGCAAAGATGTCAGCAGATTCGCTACTGGCACTGATCAATGACATTCTGGATTTTTCCAAAATCGAAGCCGGAAAAATGGAGCTGGAAGCAATCGATTTTAACCTGCGCGTCACACTTGAAAATGCTGCCGACACCCTGGCGTTGAAGGCCCACGAAAAGGGTTTGGAGTTGGCCTGCCACATCCGGCCGGATGTGCCCACCGCTTTAATCGGCGATCCGGGCAGGCTGCGCCAGATTATCGTCAATATAGCGGGGAATTCTCTTAAATTTACCGAGGAAGGCGAAATTGTAATCCGGGTTGAAGTGGAATCCGAGTCGGACGATTCGGTGAATCTCCATTTCATGATATCGGACACCGGCATCGGGATTCCTCAGGACAGGTTGGATTCAATTTTCAAAAGTTTCGAACAGGTGGATGGTTCCACCACGAGAAAATACGGTGGTACGGGTCTGGGGCTATCCATAACCAGACAGTTTGTTGAGATGATGGGTGGAGAGATCCGTGTGGAAAGCCCGAACAGGTTCCGATTGGAGGAGGATTCCGACACCCGGAACCGGGAACCCCGTATTGGCGGTCCGGGCAGTATTTTCCATTTCACTGTCCGCTTTGAACTTAGCCGCTCGAAAGGCATCAGTGTCCCGCGTCCCAAACTGCAAGATCTTTCGGGAATGCCGGTTCTGATTGTGGACGACAATTACACCAACCGTATCCTGCTCCAGGAAATGATAACATCCTGGGGCCTTGTTCCAACGATTACAGCCAATGGTAAGGAAGCGCTTGATCGTTTCAAAAGGGCTTTTGGTTCCGGCACGCCCTATCGATTGATCTTATTGGATATGCAGATGCCGGAGTTAGACGGCTTTGATGTCGCCAGAATAATCAAGGACGATCCTTCGGGAAAAGACGTGAAAATCATCATGCTTTCTTCCATAGGGCAAAGGGGGGACGCCAATCGCTGCAAAGAGGTCGGCATCTCAGGGTATCTGGCCAAACCCATCAAGCAATCGGATCTGTTTGATACCATCATGATGACCATGGGGCTTTCCCAAGAAGAAACGCCGGCGGTCATCACTCTCCACAAAGTTTATGAAGAGAGGGAAATTTTCAATATTCTGCTGGCTGAAGACAACTTGATAAACCAGACCCTGGCCATAAAGCTTTTGGAGACAAGGGGACACCGGGTTACCCTGGCATCCAATGGAATAGAGGCTGTTGAGGCGTTTAAAAAGGGTGATTTCGACCTGATTCTCATGGATATCCAGATGCCGGAAATGGATGGATTCGAAGCCAGCCGGGAAATAAGAAAACTTGAAACTGGTGATCCTCAACAATCGCCAATCGCCAATCGCCAATCATCAATCCATAGTATCCCTATTATCGCCATGACGGCTCATGCCATGACGGGGGATCGGGAAAAGTGCATTGATGCGGGCATGGATGATTATGTGTCCAAACCGATCAAGCCGGAAGCGCTTTACAGTGTCATCGATAAAGTTGCCCGTAAATCGCAGAGTGGAAAAGAGCAAAAACGAACACAGCCCTCTCAAGGCTCAAAAACCTTTTCTCCAAAGACTTTTGACCTGTCTAGTGCCATGGAGAGATTTTTAGACGATGAAGATCTTTTCCATGAAATCGCTGGTCTGTTTATAGAAGACTGTTCTGATCATATAGCCAAGATCAAGGAAGGAATTGCAGGAAACGATGCAGGTATCCTTGAGAGAGAAGCCCACAGCTTGAAAGGTTCCGTAGGCAATTTCGACGCCAACGAAGTATACGAGGCGGCCTATCACCTCGAGAAATTAGGAAACGAAGGGAAAATGGCAACGGCGGAGGAGGGACTGTCAAACCTTGAAAGAGCCCTCAACGAATTAATATCTGAAATGAAAATCGTTTTGCAGGAAATGAAAAAATGAAAATTCTGATCGCTGAAGATGATCCAATATCCAGACGCATACTGGAAGCAAATTTACTTGAATGGGGCTATGAGGTGAGGGAACCACCTTTCATGTGTATCTACCCGTCATTTTGGAGAAGGAAAGGGAGGAAAAAGAGTCTGAAAAACCCCTCCCCACCGGAAGCGAGCGTATTCTATTTATAGACGATGAGCCGGCACTGGTAGTGATAGGAGGTCAGATTTTAGAGCGGTTGGGGTACAAAGTGTCTTCAAAGACAAGCAGCATAGAAGCCTTAGAGCTGTTCCGGGGCAAACCCGATAAATTTGATCTGGTAATCACCGACATGACCATGCCCCATATGACAGGTGACACATTAGCCCAGGAACTGATGCAGATTCGGTCTGATATCCCGGTTATCCTTTGCACCGGGCACAGCAGACTGGTCTCAGAAGAGAAGGCAAAGGATATGGGTATCCGGGCCTTTGTCATGAAGCCTATCTCAACCCGGGTTATGGCAGAGGCGGTTCGGGAGGCCCTTGGGGATTGACTATTGACTATTGATTACTGACTACGAGAAGGGATGGAAACTTAAGAACTATTGAACCATTATTGCAGGAAGCCAAAGAATTAGCTGCCATTTTCATGGCATCCAGGAAAACAGCCAGGAAATTGAATACCGAAGATCGAAAACGGAAGACAAGCAGTTTTGATCAATAATCAATTAAAATGGGGATTTGCTGATGACGACAACAACGACTGTTGAAGAAATGGATCAAGCCACGGGCCTTCCGGAAGATACCAGAGTACATTCAACTCGACCGACAACCTATTTCTGGGTC
>Ga0222678_1000923_pt1 | contig 11739 bp, 12 predicted proteins | sample AntAcemetagen937_FD_179801 | JGI IMG/M metagenome (GOLD analysis project Ga0222678, IMG submission 179801) | Saline water microbial communities from Ace Lake, Antarctica - #937 | ecosystem: Environmental > Aquatic > Non-marine Saline and Alkaline > Saline | place: Antarctica: Ace Lake... | reverse complement strand
TCTTCTTCCATTCAATTCGCTTATTTTATTAACTGTCATTTTTAATGCTCTTTTTAAATACATACATAGTATAGTGATTTTATTTACCAAAAGCAAGTAAAAAATGATAATTCTTTTTTTAATCATCTTTACCATCTTTACAATTTGGACACACTCGATGATGCTGGTACTTTGGAAACCAGCTTGGTAAATAATCCAATTCATTTTTGTGCGTTGGCGAGTATACAATTTGGAACACCCTTCCGCATTTCTCACAATAATAGAGTTCGTGTGTTTTATAAGTTCCATTTTTCTTATCTCGCTCTCGTCTGTTTTTTTTGTTTATCTTTTTTGTGTCGTGAAAATTCTCGTTGTATCTATAAAAATATTCTTTAGTCATTACATATACTCATTTATAAATTCTTCTAATTCTGTTTCGTTTATGCCTTTAAGAAAGTATCTAATAATTACATCTCTACTCCCATCACGAAATTTCGTAAACTCTACTTCATCCATGTTTGCAAAGCTGATAGAGTTTGGAATATAGGTTATCTTCCCACCAAGTGTTCTATGCTCTGTTTTATGTCCTGTTTGAAATTTCAACTCGTCTAATATAGCTTCTACTGTTGGATACTGTTTTTCTATATCTTCTGGTAAGTTGTAGAGTACAGCTCTTAACATAGCCATAAATCTGTTGTGTATTCTCGGACAGCGTATTTTTGTAACTTTAATTTCGTAATTTACATTTTCTTTTAATCGTTCTATCTTTTCCATATCGCTTTTAGCAAATGGTGTTAATGATGATCCCTGTCTTTGTATTGTAATCATTATTTATCCAAATATTTTATTAAAAAATTTAAACCGTCTTTCCATATATTACAATATTTCTTTTCAAATGATTCAGAACCTATAGTGTGTAATTCGGTGTGATGCTCACGGCAGAGCGGTAGAAGTTTCCAGTGCTCCAGTAGAGGCTTCTTCCTATCACGCCCCATACCTAAAGGGGTAAGGTGATGAGGATCGGATTTTCTACCGCAAACAGCACAACCAAATTCTTGTTTTCTAAACCAATTAAGATAATCCAAACTGTTCAGAATGGTAAGTCATCGTCTATTGGTTCAAGTTCTTCTACTTTTTCTACCAATTCATCAGCATCATCTTTTTTAAAGTATCTTTGTAAAACAATATCTAATTCATCTGCTCTTGTAGATGTCTCTGGCGTTGTCTTGATTGTCTTAAATGTGGGTACATAATAAGTTATACTTCCGTTTTGTGTTTTCTCAGATTTAGATATTTGTATAGCATTAGCGTAGATATTACCGACATATTGAGTATATTCAATAAATGGTGATAGCGAAGCTCCGTGAAATTGGAAATTAACAATCTCAAAATCATCGTCTTTTTTCATCATAGCATATACTGAGTTAGTAAACTTCCCACCTATTTCTTTGATTTGTGTTTTAATGTCTTGATAAAATCCACTTGCTAATTCGCCACCACCATTTAATTTAACCACTAACCTTTCGTTGGCGAGGTTATGAACTTCATTACTGTAAATACCTTTCTTTTCTGCTTGGTGGTATCCAGTAATCTTAGATAGAACGTCTAATGGTAAAAATGTAATTGGATATTCTAATTCTACTTTTTCTTTTAAATTCTTATCCCAATAATAAAACTTACCTGATGTGCCAGACAAACTTATAAATTTGTTTGCTGGATTTGATGTTGTTTTCGTGTCTTGTGTTCTACTCATTTCATCTCCTTTTTTAATGATATTGGATATTCTAACACCTTAGGCTTTTCGTTTTTGTGTGTTTCTTGATAAATAGCTTGTGTGTTTTTAAATATCTCAATATTATGTGGTATATTTTTTACTTCTTTTATTCTGTATCCTTTTTTGTTTGGTTTCTTTCGTGGTATCCATACAAGATATGCTTTTGGATAGTAATCTAAGTTGTATTGCTCTTTAACCATATACGAATATACTGATTGTTGAATAATTGCTGTATCGTGAATGTAGTTTCCTGATTTCCAATCGTAGATAATTAGTTTATCATCTTCCTTAGAAAGTAAATCAATTGTCCCTGCTACATCTAATGAGGGCGAATACATTTTTTTTTCTACATCTGTTTCATTATAATTAAAGTTGGTTGTTTTCCACCATTTATACCATAACATAAACCGTTCCCATACTTCCATATTGTAATCATCCCAAAAGACTTCGTTGTGTAATAAGAACTGTTCAATAGTATCGTGAAAAGCAGAGCCAAATTCTTTTGCTTGGTCAACTATTATTTTACTATTTAATCCTACAGTTTTCAACCACTGATCATATCCGTATCCTTTAGGATATGCCTGTAGAACCGTAGTAACACTCTTAGCATATTTGTCTAACTTTTTTAAATAATACCACCTATCATCAAAAATGGTGATTATTTGTTTATTAGCATCTACCTCAAAGTGTTTGGTGTATTTTTGTTCTTTTGCTTTCATCTTGTTCCCCTTTCAGGTATTAATTTACCTATTTCTCTTCTTTTACCTTTTTTCCTCTCGCCTGTTCCCACCACATCTTTTAAGCGGTTAAACAGAGTGTTCATTAGTTGAGTTTTATCTCTAACGCTTTCTTCATTTAAGTCCACTTTAGCTAATGAGTTTATTAAATCCACTATTAGATTAGTCATTTTTAATTGGACAAATTCACCCAACTCTTTATTGACTATTTTAACACCCTCTATTATCTTTGCTCTATTAATCCACCATTTACGTAATTCAGCTTCTGAAACATCCAACATTTGAGAAACCTTTTTATACTCTGGAATAAGATTATCCTCATCACTTATACGTGCATTCATTTCCATTATCTTAATAGCGATAAATTGGTTTTCTATGTTTCCACTATCTTGTTGAAAGTTTTTAAGTATATTAATTGAGAACTCTTCATCTTTAGCAGGATTGGTTATTTTGTTCTCTGGAATACTTATAGGGCGACCAGGCGGTTTTCTAATAAATTCTTTTTCTTTCATACTTTAAATTCTATTTGTTTAGCTAATCTTTCTAAATAATCAAATACTGCTCTTGAATTGCCGTGTCTATTTACAATCTGATTTACAGTTTGTAAAGTAACACCTAAATTGTCTGCAACTTCCTGTTGCGTTGTCTCAGCACTATCAAGTAAAAACTTCAATACTGCCTTATCTCTCCTATCATCACCCGACAATAACCAAGATTTTTTCCTAAAGTTTCCAAATTCTTTCATAATTTCTCCTATTTTATGTTATGTTTCTCTTTCAATGTTACTATAACATACGAATAATTTATTAAAAAAGCAAGCTTTTTCTCATTTTTTTATTGACTTATAGCTGAAATTGTAGTATTCTATAATAATAGTGGAGGTGGATTATTTTACAACCGTATCCAGGCAAACAAACAGAGGCAGGAATAAGTATAGCAGACAATCTTTTATTCGGTGGGAATAGAGGACCAGGCAAATCATTTACAGTTGCTTGGGCTGCAGCATACAAAACGAGAAAGTGGCATTACGAAGTAAGCGGGAAAGTCGCAACAAAAAAACAATATGATAAAGCTCAGCCTAAAAATAGGCAAGCTATTGTAGATAAAGTAAGTATTGATTATCCAGAGTATATTGGATTATTAATGCGTAGAACATACCCTCAGTTGTTAAGGAATTTAAAACCAGATTGTGATAGATTATATAGTGCAGAAGGAGCAGTATGGAAAGAGAAGAAAAAATATTATGAATTTCCAAGTGGAGCAAAGATATTTTTAGTGCATTGTATTAGCGAAAGATCATTAAACGATTATATTGGTGGTAACTATCATTTTATTGGAATAGATGAGAGTAATCAATTTCCTGAAATGTGGGTAACAAAGCTAAGAGGTTCATTAAGAACAAAAAATAAAGAGATAAAACCACAATTATTTATGGCAACAAATCCAGGAAATATAGGACACGCTTGGCACAAAGAACAGTTTGTAGATAGATGTAAACCAATACCAGCAGGAAAAGTATATAATAAAGAATTTGATATTGTATATACAGAATATAGAAGTAATAAACCTTATATTGATGAAGAGGGAAATAGTTTTCAGTATATTCCAGCATCGGTATTTGACAATCCAGAAATCATTAATAACGATAAAAAATATGTATTAAAATTAAAAGCTTTACCAGAGACATTAAGACGTATGTGGCTTGAAGGCGATTGGAATGCAGTAGCAGGTATGTTTTTTGAAAATTGGAATATATTACATCACATTATTGATGAAAAAGATTTTGTTTATGGTAAGGACTTCTCAAAAGATACACACGAACTTTATAGAGCTTATGATTATGGTTTAAAAGAACCTTTTGTATGTTTATTTATAGCAAAAGATAGCAAAGGGAGGTCGGTAGTTTTTGATGAAATAATCAGAACAGAATTAGTTGCATCGGCACAAGCAAAGTTAGTTAACAAGGTAGCAAAAGAGAAGTATGGGTTAGAGCCATCGGATTTTACAGATGAGATTGCAGATCCTGCTTATTGGACAAGACATACAGAAAAAGATGGTGAACCTTACAGTTATGCAGGTTTTTATTCTGATAACGGAATTCATATGACAAGAGCAATTAACGATAGACGAAGTGGTGCTGCTGTTGTATATGCTGCATTAGAAAATGAAATTGATGGAATAAGAATGTTACGATTTCGTAGTAATTGTGAAGAGACAACAGAATCTTTTCCATTATTAGCATCAGAGGATAACGATGCAGAATTAGTAGAAACACATGGGAACGATCACGCATTTGATGCCGTTAGATATTACAGTATAACAGTTACACCAATACCAGGTGCATTTGAAATCAAACCTAAAAGAGATTGGAGAGAGGAATGGGCTAATGAAGAAACTTACGAAGATGGAAATATGTGGGGGGCTTTATGAGAGGCGATAAGATAAGGACAATATATAATTACGCAGTTGATGCGTATGCAGATGCAATAGAATATAGTCAACGAGCTGTAAACTTTGTTAATAATGAACAATGGAGTTCAAGAGAAAAAACGTTAGCAAGAAAGCACAACAAACCTCTTTTAACATATAACATATTAGCAAATATTATATCAATTATAACTGGAAATGAGCAGTTAAATCGAAGACGAGCAAAAGTAAAAGCTGGAGCTTCTGACAAGGTGAGTTATGAGATGGCTGCAATTATACAAGGTCGGTGGAATTTACTTAATGACGAGCAGAACATAGAAGAAAAATTACAAACAGTATTTCAGGATGGATTGATTAGTCGTAAAGGCGGTTGGTTAGAAAGACGTATAGAGCTAAATGATGATGGTTATCTTGATTATAATTATCAAGTTGCAAATAATATGCGTATATATCCTGATCCAGAATGGCGAGTTGCAGATACAGAAATGAAACATTGCCGATGGATAATTAAAGAATCTTATGAAACATTAGATTATATAAAAGATTATTATGGTGTGAATATATCCGAAGATGATAGAAATTGGTGGACTAATCTTAACGATGCTATTAAGAGATTTAAAGATAGAGATTATACAGCCAGTTCTGGAGTAACTTTTGATAAACAAAACGATAGGTATCAATTAATAGAATTAGAAGAACGAACTGTAGAAAAAGTTTATATTTGTACTGACGGAAATGCAGTAATGGACATATTGCCAGAAGATTTTAAAAAGTTTAAGGAAAAGCATCCAGATTTACAAGTGCTTCAAAAAAGAGAAAAAGACAGGATTCACATTACAACAATAGTTCCCGCATTTAGGAATTTAGAAATATATGATAAAGACAGTTATTTACGCACACCAAATTTTAGTGTATTTCCATTCTTTTCATACAAATACAATATGCAAGCAACGGAAGTAGCCTCGTTAGTTGATATACTTATTGACATTCAAAAAGACGTTAATAAAGGCAAAAGCCAAATGCGAGATTATGCAACGCAAAATTTAAGTGGAGTTACTTATACAGATAAACGTGAAGCTCAAGCAAATCAAATATTAAAGAAAAGAGGGAATGAACCAGGTCTTGTTGTAGAGCTTAATAATTTAGACAAGCATTTACCCAGAACAACACCTCCACAACAAATGTCACCAGATGTAATGACCAACCCACAAGACAGTCTAATGTATGCAGATAGAATATCAACAATAAACGCAGCAATGCGTGGGCAAAGTGAACGAAGTGGTGAGAGTGGTAAATTATTCGATAGTAAAGTAGAACGATCTTCAGCTGCAATTAACCCATTTTTAAAAGGATTAAGTGCAACACGTAAATGTGTATTTAAAGATTATGTAGATAATTTCCCATTAGTATATTCAGAAGCTAACCGAATGACAAGACTTAGCGGAGCAGATAATCAAGATGTAGTATTGAATCTAACTTATGGAAATGAAGTTTTAAACAGTGTAGATAATTTATCCCTGTATGTTGAACTTGATGAAGGTGAAGACAACATAACAGCTAAAGAAGAAAACTTTGAGAAACAATTAGCATTAACAAATTTAATAACTTCAATTGATCCTGCTTATGTAGATGTACGGTTCTTAGTTGAGAGTGCACCAATACAACAAAAGGAAAAATGGATAGAATATATTGATAACGTAAGAGAAGCACAACAACAAGCACAATCAAAAGAAGATAAGAATACAGATCAACAAACAGATATAGAAAAAATCAATAAATTATTGGAGAATAGGAAAATAGAAAAAGAAATAAACAAGCCTGATGAGCAGGCGGGGAGTAAACAAAATGGAAAAAAATGAAGAAACCGTAGAAGACGAAGGAAGAATCGTTGAAGAAAACGGTGAAATAATGGTTAGGGAAGAAGAAAAATCAGCAGAAGAACCCGAATTAGACCCGAAAGGACAATCTGAGGAAGATAATTTAGAAACTGAGGAAACGGAAGAACCTAACAACAGTCCTGGTGAAGAGTCGGACAATTCTGAAGCAAAAGCTAAAGAACCTGCAGAGTCAGAGGGCGAGCCTACTAAGTTTAAAGGTAAATCTCGGGATGATTTAGTTGCTATGGTAGAATCGGGCACACAAACAATTTCAAAGTTAAGCGATGAAAATAAAAACTATCGCAGTAAATTGAAAGATATAGATGTTGACCCGCAGGAAGTGAAAAAGAAATTGTCAGCAGATGATTTTCGTGATCAGTTTCAAAAGGAAAAGAATAAGTTAAATTATTTAGACCCTGATATTGAGACTGCAGATTACGAAAAACAGCAGACAATTGTAAATCAATTAGAATCCGATTGGCTTGAAAAAAGACAAGACGAAATACTGGATAGAAAGTTGAACGACAACGAAAACACAGTATTTATAGAGAAACAGAAGAAAAAGTTTCAAGACGATGGAATAGAAGTTGAAAACTTTAATGAACTTACTGACCAAGCAAAAGAGTATGCGGTAAATGGTAGATTAAATGAAGGAAGTTATCAAAAAGCACTAATTGACAAATACGGATTTGAAAAAGTTTCAAGTTTTTATAATATAAAAGCTGAAAGCAAAGTCCGTAGCGACATTAAGAAAGCCACCACTAATCAAGACAAACGAATAAATGTCAATGAGAGTGGTAGAGGTGTTCGTAGTAAATTATTAAACATTGATAAAATGTCCCCAAGAGATCGAGCTAATTTATTAGAATCATTAAATCTTGCCGAATTACAAAAACTTGTAGATTTAAGAGAGGAAAAAGGAATAATGTAATAAGGAGGAAAATAAAATGGGAACATCAGTAACACAATTATCATACAGTGGAATTACTCCAGGAAACGAGAATGATTATCTAAGTAATATAGCGATTCTTGCAGAGCAAATACAGAAAGAAGCATGGTATGATACACATTGGGCTGCGTTAGCAGGATTTACAAATGTGGCAAGAGCAGATAAAGATTTGTACTCACCGTACAGTTATAAAATATCTGGGAAACCAATTGAAATTCTAAAAAACTTTAGTCCACAAGGTGGTTCAGACCACATTTTGATGCCTTTTGGCAGGCGACCAACAATCAATCCTGTCTTTGGTAACGAAATAGTAAAAGGAACAGGAAACGAAGCAAGTAAATATTGGTTAAGAGCATTTGTAAATGTAGTTAGAGGTGCAGTAAAACCTAAATCAGGTTTACTCTCTGAATACAGAACAAATCCATTAGGATTTATGAAAGATGCAAAACCAGATTTAGTTGAATTTTGGGCACAGTATTATAATCAGGACATTTATAGAGCATTCTATGAAGGTATTGGTTTAAACTTATCAACAGGAATTTATGATACAGCAGCTGACGATGACTATGAACGGGGATTAGGTATTAAAAAACGTTACCATCCAAATTGGGTTTCTTATAATGCTGGTGGAACAGCAATTGTTGATGTTGGGACAGAAGATGAATGTAAAACAGCGACAGAATTAGATACTGCTGTAGGTACAACTCCAGCTGTTATGGACGCAAAAGCACTTAAGCTATTAGCAACTAAGTTGAAATACAAGAAGATACCAAAGATTATAACAATTGGTGGTAAAAAGTATTGGAAAATCATAATGCACACTAAACAACTGGAAGATTTGGAAAATGATTCCACATATCAAAATGCAGTTAATACTGCATATACGGGCACAAAAGGAGATCATCCAGAGCTTAATGGTTTAATATCCACATATCGTGGATTTGCAATCTATGAAGATTTGGTTGGAATTAGAAGTTGGGAGGACACTAACGGTCATTTATTTGGTAGTGGAGCAGCTGATACTTTTCAAACATCACTTATACCAGTAGGCGTAAGTGAAGACAATTATAATGCAATTGTTGTAGGTAATAGTGCTATTGGATTGGCACGACCACGTGGAATTTCATTCACTCAAGAAGTAGATGATCACGAAGCAATTGTAGAACTTGCAACAACTTCAATTTTTGGAGCAAACAGAGTTGATATTTGCACAGCTGCAAATGTAGCGACTGTATTTGAAAGAGGATCAGCAACAGCAGATGTAGTAGACGCAACGGCAATGGAAAACACCAGTTCATTAGTGTTTATGACAGGATAACATAATTGAATAGAAGTGCCACGATTTTCTTTTAAATACTCTCCATATTTTGTTAATCGTGGTACTTTTTAGAAGGAGAAAAAATGAAAAAAATATTACTAATCGCATCTCTGATTTTTATGGTAATTGGAATATGTGGAAAAAATTTACACGAATGGACTGAACAGGAAATCCTTAACAAAGCATTAAGTGATTCTCTCACTATGGAAATTCATCAGTATTCCGAACAGGAAGCGTTAAATCTCGTATGGTCTGCAACAGATTCTGCTTTAATGGTTTCGTTTAAAGGTGATAGTGTAGGAATACTACGAATGGATACCTTAATAGCAGATAGTGCATATATAGGATTATTAGAAGCAGATACTGCTTATATAGGATTTTTGGAGGGGTTAAACCCAGATAGAGTAGTTACTGTAGCTAAATCAGGTGGCGATTATACAACAATCACAACTGGAATTACTGCCGCCGCTTCCGAAAGAACTGCTGGTGAAATATGGGCAGTATTAGTTTATCCAGGAGAGTATGATGAAGCAATTACACTTTCCGATTCTATAGACATAGTTGCTTTTAATCCTGAAAATACTACAATCCTTCGACAAGTTACAGATAATAATGTAGAATGTCATTGTTATTTAAATGTCAATATCAATAACGGTCAGGAAGATGGAACTCACGGCTTATATATTCAACACGGCAATTCTGTTATAGAAGTAAAAGGTAATATTTATGGTATGGGCATGGTTACGGGTGAGTCCGGAAGGGGTATTTGGAATGCTTCCACTGGGACTATTACAATTATAGGCGATATTATTATTAGTGAAAATGAAAGTGCAGTAGAGGAAGGTGGCGGGGCTGTCTATAATGCTTCCACTGGAACTATTAATGTTATAGGTAATATTATTGGTGGTGCTAATATTAATAATGGTGGCCAGGGTGTCGTAAATGGTACTGGAACTGTTATAGTTACAGGTAATATTACTGGCGGTGGTGGTAGTGTAGGTGGCGAGGCTGTCTATAATGCTTCCACTGGAACTGTTATAGTAAAAAACGGGACTATAAAAAATCCTGTTCAGCAAGTCATTCAATAATTAATAATGGCACGCTTACGCTTCAAGATGTTAAAATCCTTTGCACTCACGCAGATGCTAAAAGTATTTATTCTTCTTCTGCTCAAGATGTTACTTGTATGAATGTTCAGGCAAATCGTGATGACCACGCTAATATTACGCAATTAATTCCAAGTGGATTTACTTTTGATGATACAATAGACGGAATAAAAGCTAAAGATATTGAATCTACAGGAAATGTAGAAGGATTAACTTATGGAAGTGATGGTAGTGTTACAAACGCAGAATTGTTATATATTAATACACTTTCAAGAAATGCACAAGACCAGATTACAGAGAATGTAGATAGTTTAGCAGATCATCGAACAGACATAAATACAAATTCAACTAATATTACTGTTAATGTAGATAGTTTAGCAGTCCAAAGATCAGCTATTGATTTGAACACAGTAAAAGAAACTAATGTGGTTACCAATTTATCAGAGGGTACATCGACAGAGACTACGGTAGATGTTAATTCAAGTGATGGAACGAATGCAACTTTAGTTTCTGCTTCAACTTCACGAGCTGGTTTATTGACTAAGGCTAAATTTGATGAGATTGACGCAAATTCAACTAAGATTACTGAATCAACAACTGCAACTTCTCCGCTTTCAAAATCAACTTATGATATTTCAATTACCGCAGATGGAATAACCGATACGCAATTAGAATATAATACAGGTCAGCATCTCACAACAACTTCAGATGTAGAATTTAATTCTGTTAAAGTGGATGGAATGAGCTTAGCATTATGTCAAGGCGTTTCTTGGGATCAATCAGCAGATACTTATGAAAGATTAGGTTCATTAAAAGGAATAGCAACAAGTCAATCGGCTGGTAATGATTATCTTCCAATCCAATCGGATATAAAGCGATGTTTATTAAATGACGACGGAACAGTGAATTATTATCTTGATGTTGATAATTCATATATGAAGCAATATACAACTATTCCTTATTCCGATAGTATTAATTATGTGAATGGTGATACAATTATTGTAACAGGAGCAACTTTCACGACTTCCGCAGATACAGGAATGTGGGTTCATAATGTAGATTCAACTTATTATGCTCAAATACTAAGTATTGTAAATGATAACACACTTATATTAAGTAATTCAATATTTGTTGTTGGTGATAGTTTGAATCAATATAATGCAATATTAAATGGCGATGATGGTCAAGTAATGGCTCAGATTCCAAAATTCTATATTAAATACAATAGAACAGGAGATGTATTAAATTATTATGTTTCAATATATCATTTACCTGGTTTTGTTATTCATCCAGCATTTCTAAAAAATGGCGTAGAAGTTGATTATAGATATATCGGTGCTTATGAAGCAGTGCCTTACGATGACGGTGCAAGTGCCTACAACAATGGAACGGGAGCAAAAGCTACAAATTTTAATGGTGGAGCTGTTGATTTGGGTGCTGATAAAATTGGAAGTGTAGCTGGATATAAAGCATTATCAGATGAAACTATAGTTGAATTTCGGACACTTGCCAGAAATCGAGGTTCTGGCTGGGAGCAACAAGATGTGTTTTTAATCGGAGCAATTCAATTGT
>Ga0222678_1000920_pt1 | contig 11756 bp, 12 predicted proteins | sample AntAcemetagen937_FD_179801 | JGI IMG/M metagenome (GOLD analysis project Ga0222678, IMG submission 179801) | Saline water microbial communities from Ace Lake, Antarctica - #937 | ecosystem: Environmental > Aquatic > Non-marine Saline and Alkaline > Saline | place: Antarctica: Ace Lake... | reverse complement strand
AAGCAAATTCCACTTCTCGTTCCCAAAGCCCAGTTTGGGAACGCATTGTTATTGAAACCCTCTTTTTTACGTTCCCCAAATGGCAGGCTGTATGAAAGCTAGCGAAATGCTCAATATTTTCTTAACCCCCTCTATATCCCCCTATTTAGGGGGAGAATCTATCTTCTTTTGCCGTAGGAATTTCCCTTCCCCTTCGATAGGGAGAAGGGTTAGGGATGGGGGTAATTATAACTTAAAGAAATCCGTTTTCACACAACCTGAGGGGCTTGGCAACGAGGTTAAAATGATATAGGTGGTTGATATTGTATAAATGAAAATTACTTTTTTGAATCATGACAATAAAATAAATGCAAAAGGTATCTTATGAAAGAAATACTCGTCGTCAGTGACACTCACAGAAATTACGATCTCCTTCAGCATGTGTTGGATAGCAATATTTTTGCTGATGTGATCATCCATCTTGGAGATAATTATGATGATCTTGATTCCTGCGTTTATAACAGGAGAGGAAGAAAAGTGTATCGCGTGCCCGGAATTTTTCATCCTGAATATAAAAACGGGAAACTACCGCATGTGCTGGAGTTTGAAATTGAAGGAAAAAAGTTTATCATTGCACATTCTCCCGATGATCTGAACAACTCCGCTGACGTACTTCTCTTCGGGCATACACATAATTGGGAATGCTCTAATAGTCCTTTTGGTATTCGATTTAATCCAGGACATCTCAGAGCACGGAAAGATAAACGACGCATCGCCACATACGGCATTATCACCATAAAAGAGGAGATAACTTTTAAAATATTTTCTTATGAGAATGAGCCCATACTCGAAGCGAAAATTTAATGATTGAAAATAATTGAGGAGAAAAAATGAACAAAAAAGAAAAGTCTCATCCTGTCAGCAAAAAGAAACAAACGGTTGGTATTATTGTATTTAGCATAATGATTTTACTTCTTACCGGCTGTTTTAACATCACCCAACACATTTCCAAAGAAGGAAATGATCTCAATGTATTTATCAAATTTGCAGTGAGTAAAAGTATATTTGAAATGTCCAGCAGCATGGGAGGTAAGAAATCCGATGACAATCCATGCGAAGATATATTCAAATATAATGAAGAGAGTATCATAAACGGATTTCCAAAAAATATCAAAGCGCGTTTTGTGAAAGCGGACAACGACCTTGAATGCGGTTATGAGATGTATATGAGCGTGGACGTCAAGAGTAAGGATTACAAAAAACTTAAAAGATCGAATGCTCCTGCACTTTTCCCGCTTGTCGGAGATGGTGAGATCTATATCAAGTTCCCACAGGGTGAAGAAGACGGTGGTGGTGATCAGATGAGCGCTGCATTTATGTCCACTGCTTTGTATCGCTTGACCGTAAATCGTAATGTTATTGATGAGATAGAGTCTGTCACCTTCAAAAATGCAGATGAATCCTATGATATTTCCTACATCGAACTGCCCGATATCTTTATTATTGAAGTTCCTCTTGCATACTGGATCGCTTCGTCTTCCACTTGCGAGCTTATCATCAAATAACGAATGAAAGGAAATATAATGAATACGAAAAACAGTTGTATAAGAAAATCAATGTTTCCACTTCTTTTAGGAATGCTGATCTTTTTCATTGGATGTTCTGTTCCACAAATAAAATTGCCTTCAGCTCTTTCCACGGATACTTCGATGTACACGGTGAAAGGACGCTACGGTTTCAGCTGGAATAAGGTCATCACTTATGGTGAATATAAGACCTCAAAATTCAGCAAGGGATGGACTACAACAGAATCAAATTCGTCTGACGTTCTTCAGATGAAGTCCGCAAAGCAAAAATTCAATTTTATCCAATTTACACCCGATGGGACTCAGGCAGAAGTGGTCTGCGCAGGTCAATTTGAGGAATCTGACGTGAATGTTCTCAATGATTTTTTCTCGATTGGATTATCTTACAAGAATTATTTTTACGGAAGTGTCCTGCTTGATAAGGGCATGAATATTTGGAATTTTGTCGTTAATAATCCTGATAATATTTCTCCGAAAAACCTCGATATGGGTGAAGCAAAGAACGATAAGGAAGAGGTGATAAAAATAATGGGCATTCTGCAAGTGGAAGGGCACAATTTGCCGAAAATATTCCAGGGTAGTGTGTACGGATATGAGTTTGTGTATCAAGGAAATACGATCGGTGCGGTTTCCACTATAAATGCCGGAGCGGTTTGGATAAAGAATGGCATTTCAGATGATCTTAAACTCGTGCTCGCAGGCATGTCCACCAGTTTGCTTGTTCGGGATGATCTCGAGGAGCAAAGCAGTAATGAGTAGGGCTGATTATTCTTAATCAGCCGCAGATATTCTTATAGTTCTTTTAACTTTGCGAAAGGAGTAATGAGTGGAGCTTTTAGTTCAAAGAAAGTAAACCGCAGAGAACACAGAGCACACAGAGAGAAATTTAAAAAAATATTTTTTTGAGTTGATTATCCTTAATCAGCCGATATGAAATATATATTTATCTCGCACCTAAGTTGTACTTGGATGCGCTCTGCCGTTATGTTCATTTCAGGGAGATGAACCTTCATGTGGAGACTTGAGACATGTCAACTGCGCTGTAGTCCCGGAGATGAAAGCGAGTCGCAGAGCATGTCTTAAGTTGGAAGTGTTTATGAATTACTTGTCACAAGCTCTTCGACTTATGACAAGATAATTAGGAGAGTGTAAGGAAACTGGACTTGAGAGGAAATGGTTGAGCCATTCTGAACTCCATCCGCCTACCGGCGTGATGAAGTCCAGTCTGGAAGTGGTTAACTTGAATTATAAGCCGACGGTCGGTAACTCCAAATAAAAAACGGATGTCATTCCCAACTTGCCTGCCAAGGCGGTGCTTGCGAAGACTGGATCGGGAATCCAGTTTTTAACAAATTTGTTTGTTAGATTTACTTGTATTATCTCAAAACCCTTATCGAAAATGCAACAGTAAAATATTAGTCCATATAAAATTTATTTAATTTTTATTGCATTTTACAGTTAATAAATAAGAATTATTTATTTTTGGATTTTTCATAAAATGCATTATTTACATTGTTTTAATCGTTTAAATTTTTGGTGTCTACCGAGTGCTGAATTTATATCTTCTATTGAAATTTTTAGTTCGTGAAACAAGTAAACTGTTAATATCAATCTTATTCTTTCACTTAAATCAAATAATTCTATAGGACTCTCTACAACATACTTCGATTTTTTATTAGAATGAACTAAAAAATTTCTAGTAACTTCGACTTTTTTCGAAAAAATTTCTTTATCAATTATATAATCGCCAAATATTTTATCAAAAGGTTTATTATTTAAAAGTTCATCAATTTTATATTTTATATCTTTGTTTATATTAAATTTTTGTTTAATAAATCCCTCTAATGAAAGGTATAAAGACAAAAAATAAATATTTGGTTTGATAACAGATTCGTAAAATGTTTCAAAAAATAGTTTAAAGACATTTTCAAATTTACTACTTAAATCAAACCAGGTATTAACTATATACTCAAATTCACTTTCTAATTGAGGAAAAGAAAAAAGCATATAATCTGACTGAATATTATCTCTTATTTTTGGCTTTAAAGATGATCTTTCATAAATTATAATTTCCTCATCGAATTTTTCATTACCATATGCTTTATAACCTTTTTTTTCAATAGGATATCCAATTACTAGAATCAAAATTTTTTTTAATATATTAATGTGTTTTTTATACCAAGAAAAGTTTTTAGGCTGTTCAGAAGTTAATATAAATTTAGAAGAATATTGAAAATTAACATTTCGTATAGTTGCATTTACTTTTTCCCATATATATGTAATTTGTAAAATTGAGTTGATTGACTTTATTTTTACTTCATAATTTTCTGGTGGAGTATAACTTATTAAATAATTTTCTAATTTGTAACCCTCTTTATATTTTACTTTATCCAGTAGTGGTTTTTGAGATAGCCAATCCTCAAGATAAGTATAATTTATACTTACTGATGAAAATATTATATCTCCCTTTTGTTTAAAGTGTTTCCCAACAAATACATATCTAACACTTAAATTTGTGCCTTTAAAAAATGGTTCAAAGTCACTAATCTCATTTGTTTGAAATAAAGTGATATCATTACCATCAATATCTTGTCCTAAAATTATTTCATAATTTTTTAATCCAAAATCTTTAATAGTTTTAAAAGAACCAAATAATTCTAATATAATACTATTAGGGTATACTTTCAATATACCAGGAACTTTTGGGTTTTCATTATTAGGTAACCACCAATAACCTTTAATTATAGAATTTTCAAATATCATTAATTTTCCTGTTTTCTAACAAATCCTATTATAACCACCATAAATTTAACGCATCATTTTCCTTAAATTTAAATACGAACAATTTATTCCACATTCCCCTCATCATCTGTCTTTATCAGCCATACATCATAGTCATATAATGATTTTGTAGAACCTGTTATGATAAAACCGCCGTCATTAGTCTGATATACTGATTTGCCATAATCAATATAACTTCCGCTAAAGGTTTTATTCCATTCTTCATAGCCCAATGCATCGGTCTTTATAAGCCAAATGTCGCTACCGCTTGCTTCTTGTAATCCTGTAGAACCGATTATGATGAAACCACCATCATTAGTCTGAGATACTGACTCGCCCTCATCTTTAGAAATCCCATCAAAGGTTCTATTCCATTCTTCATTACCAATTGCATCTGTCTTTATTAACCAGACATCACGACCACCTGCTCCGTATGAATATGTAAAACCAGTTATAATAAAACCACCGTCAGAAGTCTGAAATACTGAACTGCCATGATCAGTAGAACTTCCTCCAAATGTTTTATTCCATTCTTCATTGCCAAGTGCATCTGTCTTTATTAACCATACATCGTTCCAACCTGCTCCATATGACGAAGTATAACCTGCTATTATAAAACCACCATCAAGAGTCTGAGATACTGATTCGCCGCCATCAACTGAACTTCCACCAAAGGTTCTACTCCACTCTTCATTTCCAAGTCCATCTGTTTTTATTAACCATGCATCATTATCACCTGCTCCAAATGAGGAAGTAAATCCAGTTATTACGAATCCATTATTGCTTGTTTGTGCCACAGAATAAGCGTAATCCGAACCTGAACCTCCAAAGGTTTTATTCCATTTCTCATTACCCAATTCATCTATTTTTATTAGCCATGCATCAGAACCACCTGCTCCGAATGAGGATGTCCTGCCTGTTATTATAAAACCTTCATCATCTGTCTGAGCTACTGAATAGCCCTCATCTGTATAAATTCCTCCAAAGGTTTTATTCCATTCTTCATTGCCAAGTGCATCTGTCTTTATAATCCATATATCATTACTACCTGCACCATATGACTTTGTCCAACCTGTTATTATAAAACCACCATCAAGAGTCTGAGATACTGATTCCCCGCCATCACCTGAACTCCCACCAAAGGTTGTTGTGAATGTATTAAATGTGTTAGATATTTCTATCTCAGACTTAGGAGAAATGCAATCTCCATAAAATGAGTAGATTCTATAGTAATAACGATTTATGCTTAAATTTATATTTTCATCTATCCATTCGGTAGTATTTTCATCAAGTGTTGCATATTCATTAATCCAGTTTTCATATCTTATTTTCTTATCAATTTTATAGCCCTCTTCACCAATACTAATATCATTCCAGGTTAATTTAACTGAATTGACAGATAAAATTTCATATTGTAGGTTTGAGGGTGCAGGAAAAACAATATTACTATTTGATTCAATCTTTGTAGAATTGTATTCTTCATAATACGCATAAATTCTATAATAAACTACATTATAATTTCTTCCCAAAGTAGAGTCTGTCCAAGTAGCAATATTTGGATCAATATTTCCAATTTCATTTATCCAATCTTCATCATCGATTTTTCTGTCTATTTTAAATCCCTGCTCGAACTGGCTGCTGTCTTGCCATGTCAGTTGAAAAGTATGGACATTCTGTTGTGTGCAGGTGAGGTTGCCGGGTGCCGGAAGTGTGTTTATATTACCCTCAATAAAACCGGAAATGTCATCCTCAAAATATGCACAAATTTTATAGTAATTTACGATTCCGGGAATGACGTTTGTATCTATTATCATAACTGTAGGTGAGATATAATCCTGAATATCAAATAAATCCCATACTGCTGTTTCACCTCTTCTAGCATATAATCTATACCCATCTTCATTGTGGCAATTGTCCTGGAATGTGAGTTTTACCTGTGTTGCGCTGAGGGCTTGCATTTGTAAATCTGAGGGTGCAGGTAAAAAGGGTATGAAGGCATTTTCTGTGGAATCGGAATAGCTAATACCGCTAACTGCAAATACTTTATAATTACATGTGTCATATAAAGCTGTGGTATAATCGAGAAAGTGTGTAGTATCTGCGGGGACATGGGCATAATTCATTTGCCAGCCCTTTTCATCAATTTTTCTGTCTATTCGGAAATACTGTTCCCCAATACTGTTATCCTGCCATGTAAGTTTAAGCGTGTCCTGTGTCATTTGCTCTAACTGTAAATTGGATGGCGCTGAATTTGTCGAGAACCACGCAATGGTGTCCGAGTATGCGGAATAGTTTTCATCATCAAATGCCTTAATTCTGTAAGAGAAAACCGTATCAGAGTTTGTGGGGATGTTGTCTGTAAAGGATGTTATATTTGATGCAACTTCTCCAAAGTTTTCCAGCCAGTTAAAGGCACCCATTTTTCTGTCGATGAGATATGCAGTTTCATTTGTCGAATTATCAACCCAGTTAAGTTGAATCTTATTATTTTCAACGAGACTTATTGTGAGATCAGTTGGTGGGAGGAGCTGTTCTTCCGGTGAAGTTGATTTTTTTGTGCAGAAAGTAATTACAACTAACGAAATTATCAGTAAAAGAATTAAAATCCTTTTGCTCATAAGGAACCTCCGGAGGTTTTTAATTTTTTCTTGATTAGTTAGTATAATTTATAGTTTTGATGTCAAATTATTTGGGATTTAATGTCGATTAGATTCCCGCTTTCGCGAGAATGGCAATTTTTTTGAGGTGTCATATAATATTCCATGGCACACTCACAACAGTCAGGGAGTGGTCCCTGGCTGCTCCAAATATATCCAAACTGAAGGCGAGAATGCGCATTCTCGCCTTCGTGTAAATTCATTAATCAAATTATTGATATTTATTAATGATCTTTTGCAATGTTCCGTCCTCTTTCATCTCCTTGATTATCTTATCGAAATCAGGAAGGATATGTACATAAGAAGAGTTTTTACCAATGCATAAGTTAAAGTGTATCTGGTCAAGTGGAGTCGGTATCTCAATTATTTCATCCTCTAAATTTAGCGCTTTGATATTGTACTTTGTGAGTAATGAGGTTTGAACAAATATATCTCCTTTACCGGATGCAAGTTCTAGTAAGACTTCCTTCATGTCGGGAAGCCACTCTATCTTACAATCTGTCAGATTTTCCTTCGCCCATCCACTGCCCGTATAATCCAGCAACTGGAAATTTTTTAGTTCGGAAATAGATGTGATCTTTTTTATTTCATTCAACTTTTCATTATTTCTCTGAGTAAAAATAACAGAGACATCAGAAAGGAGTGGTTCATTACTGATGTCGGTGTATAGTCTTCTTTCAGGAGTGGGGACTGTTATGAATGCATCCGCCATGCCGTCTTTTACTAATTGCTGAGCCACATCCCATGAATATTCATGATATACCACAGGTATTTCCATCCGATCATGAATTACTTCTTCAATAATGTCGATGTAAATTCCCTTTGCCTGTCCTTCGGAATCTTGCCAGCAATAGGGCGGATATTCTAAGAAATTGAATATCATAGGTTTCTTTGAGCATCCCGCAAAAGCAAGCAGGAAACAAATTAAGAGAGTTATTACAATTTTTTTCATTTTCGACCTTCTTTTTTGTTATTATTTATGATCCTAAAAGAGTGTTGATCAATTTTTATTTGAGATCATCCATACAAGTGCACGTCCGTAACCTTTGCGACGTGTGAGATCGATTTCTTTTTCAAGTCTCTGAACCCATGCTGGACACGGTCGTTCATAGGGGAGATCAAGCTTCTCTCGAAGTTCAATCCAGGTGAGTCCTTCGGGATTTCTGCACAGCTCTTTTTTTATTTCGTCTCGAAAATCAATAAATTTCATTGTTCTTATAAAAGTAAAAGCAGTACAGTATAGACTCCAGCACCAAGTGCAAATGGCCAGAATCTGCTCTGCTTTTCTTCGGGGAGCTCTTCTTTTAATACATTGAGGATCACGCCGCCGGCGATGAATGCAAAAAGAACTCCGGTCATAGCTTCGCTGATCTTCATGGAGAGTCCTATGGTCCATCCCACAACGATCGCTGCACTCAATAACCATCTTCCATATTTTTGATATGTGTCTTTATGAAATTGTCGTAATGCATAGTCGTTCACAAAGAAGTGCAGTCCCATCGCAATAGAAAAGAAGATCAATCCGTACAAATCCTGTTCCTCTCTGTGAACCAGCAGGTAGCTGATGAGTGCATTGTAGATCGCGAAGGAAGTCATATGCAGCCAGAAAACACCTGTACTGGTTGTGGTTTTAGTGTGTCGGATAGGGAAGTCCTGTTTTGATCGTGAAAGTTTTGCCCCTCTTTCCAATCCATAGAATACTATCAATCCGAGCAATGCAACTAGATAAGCATGGTGCTCGATAAATGGGATGAATTTCCATTGTGATGTGATATGTCTTTGAGCAAGCTCCAATTCAGGAAAGATATGTATGAACACATAGGCGACTGCAATGCCGCCCGCAAAGGAAAGCCATGCACTGCGGGGTACGTCTTTTGCTAAATGAAATCTTTCAGCAAAAAGATGAATGAGGACAAATACAGCAATGATTATTGCCTGAAGCCAAATCATAGTTAAAATTCTCCTTTGTTCAGCATATTATATTTAATTTTTTATAGAACTGAGTTAATGAATATCGATTTTTTTTAAGGCAGAAATGGGATATTTTAAATTTTAATTCTATCTTTTCGTTTCGGTTAAAGTGAAGTGATATTCTTCGCTGAATTTTGATTTCATTCCGAGAGCATTCTGAGCTTTCACTTTCCATGTAGCAGCGCCGTAAATGAGGAAGGAGTTTGTGTATGTTGTGTTTGTCGTCGTATTTACAAATGGAGTATCATTTATCGTGATATGGATTTCATATTGGAAAGTTTGTGGAAGTGCTGTCCATGAGAAGTTCATTGGATTTTGCTGCTGTGAATTATCGGGAGGGGTAAGCAGTTTTGGCACTATGTATGCTTGGTCAGAAAGCGAGACATTAATGGATTTTGTTGCCGTGTTATTATTACCATCCATCGCTTCTACTCTTATTGAATGATCTGTAGATTCTGTCCACCAGTAGGTGTGCCAATCGTAACTACAGTTATCTTTATCGGCCAAAGTTACTACGCAAATAGAATCAATAAATATTTTTGTAGATACGATACCAAAGGTACTACTATTATTTTCAATTGAAACCTGAATTGTATAAATCGAGTCATTGATCGTCTCATTATTTTGAGGTTGTATGAATGTAATAGTAGGTGGATCATCTGAACTTGTGCTTGAAGAGCACGAGATAATAAAAATGAGACTGAGTAATGCTAATCCTAAAATTATCTTATTCATGTTATACTCCAGTGTAGTGATAGCAATTTTAGGGTAGCATATTATAAAAAGGTCAAGAAAATAGAAAAATATGTAATTCGCTTATGAGGAGAAAAGCGCGCCCGCCCCGATTCGAACAGGGAACCGTCTGATCCGTAGTCAGGTGCTCTATCCAGTTGAGCTACGGGCGCAGAAGATTGTATAAAATATGATTGGTGCAGAAGAGGGGACTCGAACCCCTACATCCTTGCGGACACAAGATCCTTAGTCTTGCGCGTCTGCCAGTTCCGCCACTTCTGCACGAGAAAAATTATCAGTTTTGAGTTCCGGATTCTTCCGGTATCACCTCGAAACCTTCTGGTAATGTTGCGGGTACTTCCTGTGGTGTCTGGTCGCTTTCATCGATTTCCTTTTGAAGCTCCTCAGAAACCTGTCCTGATTCTTTTTGCAATTTAGTTGGCTTGAGGGTCAATGCGAGTAGAATGGTAAGCACCATAAAAGATACTGCGAGAACACGGGTTGTTTTCTTAAGGAAATTGGAAGCGGTTTGTCCGCCAAAAAGCGTGTCTCCACCTCCGCCACCAAAAGCACCACCAAGTCCGCCGCCTTTGCTGGACTGCAAAAGCACCGAGACGATCAAGGCAACACAGACGATCACATGTATTATAAGTAATATCGTGTACATAAATTTTAACCTAAGTCATTTTTAATGGAACATAAAAGCAATAGCTGGCATTTTACTGTCAAATTATTTAAAGAAATTTGAGAGTATGTCAAGTGGAAAATATTTCTCTGATTAATGCTGAAATTATACAACGTTGGATCAATTTCCGATATGAGTAACATCCCAGAGTTTCTAATGTTAATCGAACATTCTACTTTAGAAATTTATAGTTCGTGCCGATCTTTTCGTATACTTCTTCGATCGTCTTTGATGCGATCTTTTGGCTGTGGGCAATACCCTCAGCCAGAACATCCTTAACATAACTCATATTATTAAGAAGGTCTCGCTTTTTCTCTCTGATCGGAGTAAGTTCCTGAGCGATATTTTCAGAAAGGATCTTTTTGCACTGAATGCAGCCGATCCCTGCAGTTTTGCATCCCTCTGTACAATAGGCAATTTGCTCATCGGTTGAGAAGAGTTGATGCAAGGAGAAAACATTACACACTTCAGGATCACCCGGGTCAGTCCTGCGTACTCTTTGAGGATCAGTAACTGCAACTGAAAGTTTTTTCCATATCTCCTCAGGAGTATCATCAATATATAGGCAATTATTGAGCGATTTACTCATCTTTGCCTGTCCGTCCAAACCTCTCACTAGCGCACCTTCACGAATTATCGCTTTGGGCTCAGGGAACACCTCTCCAAAAGTGCTGTTGAATCTACGTACGATCTCGCGCGAAAGTTCAAGATGTGGGAGCTGATCTTCGCCGACAGGGACTGCTACAGCTTTATACAGAATAATATCCGCAGCCATAAGTACCGGGTAGTCCATCAGACCCATATTGATATTATCTTTGAATCGCTTTGATTTATCTTTAAAAGTCGGCACTCTCTCTAACCATGAGACGGGAGTAACCGTGTTTAAGATCCATGTGAGTTCAGTATGTTCTTTGACCTTTGACTGGATCATGAGCACGCATTTTTTTGGATCGAGACCTGCAGCAAGATAAGTAGCAGCACAATCTATCACACGCCCTTCCAATCCTTCGGGATCATAGGGAATGGTCATAGAATGGTAATCAACGATACCCCAGATACAGTCATACTCATCCTGAAGTACGATCCAGTTCTTGATTGCTCCAAGGTAATTTCCAATGTGCAATTTTCCACTGGGCTGTATGCCGCTGAATATTCTTTTTCTCATGCTGTTACTCCTGATGTATTCACTTTTTTACCGGATGTGCGATGAGATCATATTCGAGACTATTTACGATTTCCACTTCAATTATATCACCAACATTGGCATCAGCTTCCTCAAGAAAAACAATACCATCAATATCCGGTGCATCGAATTCGGAACGGCACTCATAGATTTTAGGTTTGATTTTCTTGTCAACAATAACG
>Ga0222678_1000897_pt1 | contig 11946 bp, 16 predicted proteins | sample AntAcemetagen937_FD_179801 | JGI IMG/M metagenome (GOLD analysis project Ga0222678, IMG submission 179801) | Saline water microbial communities from Ace Lake, Antarctica - #937 | ecosystem: Environmental > Aquatic > Non-marine Saline and Alkaline > Saline | place: Antarctica: Ace Lake... | reverse complement strand
AAGGGATGTTGTGCAAGATAAGCTAATCAGCCTTGATGCGGGGAAAATGGGATATTCTACCGCTGAGGTGGGAGATTTGGTGGTGAGTTGTTTGGGTTGAAAACATTGCTCCTCACTAAATGCACTCTTTCCAGGATAATAACATGAATTCCCTCAGTGGCTTAACAGCAGCCTGTCCCCTTGGACACCTTGAGTTTCTCAACACCGCTTCTCACATTGGTATCCGACTCGATCACACAACAACATGAAGACGCATCCCGGCCCAGGACAGAATTGATCACGGCAGCGGCACAGCCCACACCCGCCTGGACGGTCACCGCCTCTGTGGGGCAGTTCTGGGCACAGGCCCCGCACTCCATGCAGAGGTCTCGGTCTTCGATCCTGGCGTGTCCGTTATTCATGCTGAGGACCTCATGGGGACAGACTACGAGGCAGATACCGCACCCAACACATTTTTCCCGGTCAAGATTCAAGGTGACAACGTCGCTGAGATAAATCATTCTTCCCATTTCAGAAACTCCTTATATGACAAACAGCGATCCAAACCATAAAAATAAACCTGCTGCACCTGCGGCAATCTCTACGGGCACTGCCCATTTCATCTCTTTTTTGACACCCGAAAGGGATGTATAGGTGGAAGCACCTGTAAAGTTCATGGCCAAATAAGCTGCAATGGCAGGGATTAACAAGAACCATGCTAAGGTTTCAATTCTGCCTTGCCAATTATTGAGATTTTCCGGTCTGAGTGCCGTAAGTATGATCGCTGTTATAAGACCCATGGCCATGCCTTTCAGGGAGAAGGCGCGGCCCGGAAGCCAGGGCAATAGTATGGGTGTCAGAACCGCACCTGCTATCACCGCACTCAGCAAAGCAATAATAGCAAATAGACCATAGTCTAATGCGCCGGACCAGAATCCAGTCTGCCCGCCCAAGCCGCCGACAAAGAAAAAGAGAGGGAGTATGATAAGTACCCATTTGAGGGTGCTGACCAACTCCACAGGGATAAGAACAGTTCTTTCCCTGATATCAAAGGTCTTGAGCCGCATCTCGGGGGTTGCTTTGAGTCCTGCATCTAAAAAAGCAGGCAGGTCCGTTGCATTGATAGGGCCATATATAACCTTGAAACCTGAGAGTTTCTTTACCAGGTGGGCTGCAATTCCGGGTCCTGACAGTTGCGGCAGAATCAATTCCCGATGAGACACGATCTGCACCAGTCCATTGGACTCGATACGCCTGACCAACTCCTCTGTGCCGAATGTCCCTTTCCCTGCTGCGCACCAGACATTGATGCCGTTGGTGTCCAGCACCAGGATCCATGCATCGCGGCCGGAGAGGGCCTCGCGGAGCCGGTCAAAACTCATCTTATAATTGGCTGTGACAAGGATCGGGGTATGCTCGTCAGGATTCCCGAGGGCATACAATCCAGGTTCAATGGTATATCGCATGCGACCCACGCCCCACCGGGCCTTAATGGTTCCCCGGTAATCGGCCCCCGACAAGGTAGAGGAAATCCGGGGGACAGTCCCCGTCTTGGCCTGAATAGAACCCACCACAAATGGCTGGTCAAGACTGGGAGGACTCAACTGAGCCTTATCTCCGTTGGGTCAGCAGTTGCCTGTGAGGGCTTGATCAGCTTCGAAATCTATTGTCTTCAGCATCACAAGGTTATCTTTTTCCTGGCTCATACTTCAAAGTCCCCTTCATAATCGAACGATTTGTCATTTCTCAAGACAACAGACCTAAAAAACCATGGGAACATATCCATCTTTTAAGAAATCGGAGATTATCGTGCCCACGTATTCCACCTTAAGGCCAAGATCCTCAATCTTTTCAGAGATCCCTTCACGGTCGGAAATAAACTTGCAGGCGATCGGTTTTTCCACAGCCCCAATCTCCTTCGCAGTCTTGGCTATCATTTCGTCTTCAACAAGGAGACGCTCTGATGGGCCAAAAAAGACCACCTTGACTTCGTCCATCCAACCCTCTGCGAGTGTCCTGCTTGCATACATTAAGCCTGTTAACGCCTTCTCGTTTTCACCGGTAGCTATAATCACCAACAATTTAGAGCTCATAGTCATCTTCCTCCTCAAGTATTAAATCTTTATGGTTATTATTTATTCCCCTTTGAGCGACCGTTTTATGAGGGCAAGATAATATTCCATGATGCCCTCGACCGAACAGTAACAAACGCGTGGCCCATCAATCTCTCCCTGTATCCAGCCCGTCTCTTTTAATACCTTCAGATGCTGGGATACACTTGATTGGGCCAAAGGAAAGGCGTTAACTATGTCACCGCAAACACACCTTTCTTCAAGAGGTTTATTTTCGAGCATACGAACTATCTCTACTCGAACAGGGTGGGCAAGTCCTTTGGAGAGTTCGGCTAATCTTTTCTTACGTGCTTCAAAAGGAAGTTGCTCCACCTCATTTGGGTCCACTGGATTCCCTTTGCATGTAAACTTAACTGGTTTCATGTAGATATAGAGTTCCTTAAATAATCGTTTATCGTAGATGTACGATAATAAGGCGTAAACATTCTTCTGTCAAGCACATTTTTGTAAATCCTGAAAAACGAACATGCTATTGACCGTCATACCCTGGTTGTTGAATGAAGCTGAGAAATCTCCTCCCTGTGATTTACCGATGACCATACGCTCTCAATTTCTGTTGTCGAGGTGGGATTCTTTCCAATTTTTTTGCGATATGATACCCTCGATCCATAACACCAGTTTGTCCTGGCGAGAGGATCATGCTGACAAAGGGTCTTTCAGCACCTTTGCCGTCTGAGAGAAATATCTTTCTTGGAATGGTGTGGTTCAGGTCAAAACCGAGCTGCCTGCCGATTTAGCCTGGGCAAAGGGATCACCGAATATAACGGGCGCCTTTGCACGTTTTTCGGCGGCGATTGATAGGGCTGGTAGAGCCGTAGTTCCAGAAGATGTGCGTGACTGCGTCAATAAACATGTGCAGGCTTGGGATGGCAATGATCCGGGTCTCGGTCGGCTTTGGGTTGAGGAGGCTATAGACGGGTTGGACGAGAAATCAAAGGATATTGGACGACTCGTTTTGCTGACTGCACTTGCTCCCTATCAGGTCGATGAAGGAGTGGTTAAGGCCTTCACCGCCCACATCATTGGAGATGCCAGACTTCTCGGTGCGTTGGCCTGGGGTAGTTTCACGGCTGCGAGAAAAATCGGCACATGGCTACCTGCTTTTTAATAGAATCCCAATGTGTTGAGCCTGATCGCTATAAAAGGGTTGATGCCTCGGCGTATTTTGAAGTACAAGGAGTTTACAAACTGAGTTTTGCCAACTGTTTTGTCGCGGAGGATATAAGTATGGAAATGAAAATGTCAGTTGAAGAGGCCAAGCAACGTTCATTGGAGCTCATGTTCCGGGGATATCACTGAGGGCCTTCTATCCTGCAAGTTATGTGGGAGGTATATGATCTGGACAATGAAGATTTTTTATGGACCGGCATTCCATTTATGGGGGGTATAGGTGGCTATCAGAATGCCCCCTGCGGGGTAGTGTCGGCATCGGCCGTGTGTCTTGGGCTGCGGTACCGCTGCCCGCTGAGCGATAAAGAGCGGGCCAAACAGGCCCGTCACGCCGTGCGCACCTTTTCGGCGAAAATCGTCACGGAATTCAACGGGCATTTCGGGGACATCACCTGCCAGGGGCTTATCGGTATGGACTTTTCCAAACCCGGTGAATACCAGAAGTTTCTGGAATCGGGTATCTGGAAGGACAAATGCGTAAAATATGTCGAGTTCATCATTGAAAAGCTTTATGAGATTGAGGACGGCAAGGCACTGTTTGTACTGGCACCGTGACACTTTGAATGTTCGTTAACCAATCCGGTGGTTCAATCTCCCCGGATAAACCTGTTGAGCCCGTCTTTGAATACTTTCCATTTTCTGGCTTCCGAATTCAGGTGATTAGGATTGCAGTCCCGCAAAGCCCCCTGTGTTAGGATAGTTGAGGTCATGAAACCCTGCTTCTTTGCAAAGACTTCTTCTGAGGGCCAAGTAACGTCCAAGCCCTTTATATGATTATCAAATCTACGCTTGACTCTTTCTGCTGCTTATTCCATAAATCCGCAATGACTGAACATCAAAATTGAATGGCAAAAGTTGATAATAGAAAAAACTGGCTCAACAGGGCTCAAAAACTCGGTGAAAACCTGGCGTAAAAGAACAGTGAAGGAGAAAAGTTATGTCAATACTGTTTGAGAAGACGAACTTCATAGGGCTGCGTTTAGGGGGTATGAGTTAGCATGGGTACTGGATTTGAAGAAATAGATTACATACATGAGCTTGCCGAGAATTTCTATTTTGTTCAGGGAGATAGCCGGGGGCTTTTTCCTCATTGCAACGGATACCTCCTTACGGGCGAAGAAACCGTTTTAATCGACACTGGAATCGGTAAAGGGAAGATCAGGGAGATCGATGAAAAGAGCCGGATCGATGTTGTTATCATCACTCACTCGCATCCGGATCACATTCTCAACTGGGATCTGTTGGAAGACCGGCATTTGCTATTGCCCCAACAGACCCCTGACGCGGTCTATGATCTTGAACTTCTTGGCCAAAGGTTTGCCGGTACATTGGAGGGCGGTACAAGATGGGTCGAAGTCTTTGGCCGCGGACTGGGGCTTGTCCCGTTGAGAGAACCTGACGGAAGATTCGCTGACGGCGACTTGCTGAAGATAGGCGGCGCTGAACTGGAGGCGATCCATGCGCCCGGCCACCTGGACGATCATTACTGTTTCCTTGATAGAAAGAGTGGAATCCTAATAACAGCAGATATTGATTTTTCGTCTTTCGGGCCGTGGTACTGCAACCCCGAGGCAGATATTGAACTTTTTAGGGCAAATATCAGGAAACTTATGGCATTACCCTATTCTCAGGCCTGCTCATCACACAATACACCAATAAAAGGCCGTGCTGTTAGCGAGTTTGAGGCCTTTATGGCAGGTTTCGATCGCCACAGACGTACTGTGCTGGAACTCTGCCATCCTTCCACAACGGTTGAGGAAATCACGGCGAAGTCTCCTTTTTTCAAGGGCCGGTTTCTGGATAGGGTGATCCAGAGAACATTCGAGGGGAACATGATCAAAAAGATCCTGGCCCTTCTCGTGAGAGACGGGGCTGTTGAGGAATCGGTGGGGCGTTTCCGGCGGGTTTAAAGTGAGTTTGACTCAATTGAGACGATATTTTGCTGTCTGTTGCCGGAATACAGACCGCGTTAAGTGGTTGAGTAGTTGAGTGGTTAAGTGGTTGTAATAGCGTAATTTTGTGTTGTTTGGCTGGAAATTGGACATTCAAAATGGTCGCAGTCCTGTTGAAGCAACTGGCATTTTTCCTACTCAACGACTAAACCACTCAACTATTTGACGAGATCTGGAACAGGTGATTGGATACAACATTTACAGTGAGGGAGAGTTCAAACATGAAGATCTTTAAACCTGCTATCATAACCTTGATCGTGTTAGCGCTGGTTGTTGGAGGCCTCATCGTGAAAACATATTACGATGCAGGGGAATTCAAAGAGATTAACCCGCACTTCAAAGCTGAATGTAAGGCCATATCCGGTGTTTTAAGCTCTGAAGACATTACCATTGATCCGAAAACCGGTATGGCCTTTATCTCCTCCGCCGATCGAAGAAACCAATGGTCCAGCAGCAGTCATGTGCAGAAGGGAGCAATATACGGTCTTGACCTGAATTCACGGGACCCTGAGCTGGTGAACCTGACAGCGGACTTTGCAGAGGAATTTAATCCCCATGGCATAGGGTTATGGATCGGGAAAAATGGAAAGTCCCTCTTTGTGGTGAATCATCGTCAGGATGGCCACTTTGTGGAGATATTTGATTTCAAAGATAATAGACTAATCCACCGCGAGTCCATTCAGGGGGCCCTTATGCACAGTCCCAACGATGTAATCCCCGTGGGACCCAGAGCCTTCTATGTCACCAACGATCATGGCAACAGATCAGAATTGGGGCGTGTTGTAGAGGAGTATCTCCAATTGGCCAGAGCCCTTGTACTTTACTATGACGGGGATGATTTCCGTATTGTGGCCGAGGGACTTGCCTATTCCAATGGTATCAACCTAAGCCCTGATGGCAAGACGATTTACGTGGCAGCAACCGTGGGACAGGAGATTTGTGTGTACGATCGGGATAAGGGCACCGGAGACCTGAAGCTCCGGCATACCATCGATCTTCGAACCGGACCTGATAACATAGAAGTTGATGAGAGCGGCAACCTTTGGATCGGCTGCCACCCCAAGCTTTTGACCTTTGTAAAATACTCCAAAGACCCACAGGAATTGTCTCCCTCCCAGGTACTCAAGGTAACTGTCCAAAAACCTGACTCATACACCGTAGACGAAATCTATCTGAACAGTGGTGAACCCCTTTCAGGTTCCAGCGTTGCAGCCGTCTATAAAGATACCATGCTTATAGGCTCGGTTTTTGACGCACGCGTCCTGTTATGTAAGTTACGACAGTGAGGCCAGGGAGATGGCGCGACTAATCCATATTTTTGACTTCCTTGGCCGTAGAAGGAGCACCGTTGAAAAACCGAAACAGCCATGCCCTCATCAAATCCATAACCGCAAACAGGACAAGTCCCCTTGATCTCTTTCACAGTGATATGCAGTTTGTTCATATGAAGAATTCCTCGGCTTTTTGTAAGGATTCCTCAGGATCCAAAGATGGCCTTAATAATGGCAGATTCCATTTTTTGAGTAGGTTTCCAGCGGAAAACGCTGTATCGAGTTATCGTCATTAACAAAAAAAATCCATATAGTCGTACCCATAGTTCTCCAATGTGACAGGCAGTCTAAAAAGGCAGTCCAATTGCATTGCAGAGAAACTTGACAAAAGGGGTTCCCTTTTTGCATATATCGGCGAATTCCCTTGGGAATTCAGGACTCGTGACAGCCTTCTGAGTCAGGGTGGTTATTCCTATAAAGTCCTTCCTTTTAAGATCTCCAATTAGCGGATGATCAGGGTCATAACCCTTTGGGCCCCGACGAAGGGAGTCCCCTGATAGGTTAAATATGCTCCGAAAAGGTTTTCCCTCCGCAGCCTTTTTCCAGCCTGACGGATTTTCAATAATTGCATCGCGGATCTTCGCGAGTGTCGTATAATCGGGGTGCCAGATGCCAACGCCGGCAAACACATTGCGCGGTTCTAAATGAAGATAGTATCCGGGGGCATGAACGTCCTTTCCCTGTTTGTGGCGGAGCTGGATGCCCGTGTTATTCTTGTAAGGGCTCTTGTCTTTCGAAAAACGAACGTCTCTGTATATCCGGAACAGCGAACCGCCTACTGGTCGCGGGTCCGCAGTAAACTGCCTGCTGATCTTTCTTAGAAGCGGCTGAAAGTCAATGATGAAACGGATGGCCGGGTCCTTAACATGCTCCTCATACCTCTTTTTGTTTTGTTGGAACCATTGCCGGTTGTTATTCTCGGCCAATCCCTTTAAGAACGCAAATGTTTCAGAGCTGAAATAACGATTAGTTACCATATTTTCCTCCCTACAACGTGGCGGTTGCCATCTCTTCACCGGGCCATTGGAAAAGGTGTTTCAGTCGTTCCCAGAACTGCCCGCCCAGGATAAACAGGCCCGCGATGAAAGCCGCTTCTCCTGCAACGAGTGTCCAGGCCAGAAAGTTAATCTCCGCTTCCCTGTGGGAGAAAAAGAGCAGGTAGATCAGCACTGCGTAATAGGGCAGGGTGCTGGCCGCCAGCAGGGTTACACCGAAGCGGTGCCAGTTCTGACTTAGGGGTCGAGGCTTATGTGTCCGTTTGAACAGGGCCATGACCTTTTTTTTCAGAGCGGCCAGGAACTCCTTGCCCAGCAGTGCCGCAGCGCATAGGAAAGCAATTTCCCCCGAAGCCAGGAAGACCACGGCAAAGGCCCCTGACTGGGCCAAACTCATGCCCATGAAAGGCATAATGGCAACGATGATGATGGGCAGTACGCTGTAGACGATCAGGGACAGGCCCAGGTAATATTTCCAGTCTTTTTTCATGCTATCCTCTCCTATTTTGCTTTGATATAGGACTCAAGCACATCAATCCCTTTATCTTCAAACATTTTCTTGATGTGTTCAAACCTCTCCTGATCGTAAAAATCGCGCATGGAGCTGTCTTTGGCGATATCTGTCTCTACCCCGATCTTTTCAAACTTGTTCAACCAGGTTGGCTTGTTCTTCATCAGTGCGGTTCTCTTTATGCCGTGATCTTGGTAGAACCAAGGCAGGGCCTGCATCTTGTCGTCCGTATCGGTGATGCTTGGGATCAGCGGGCTTGGGTGGGCGGTTGTCAGTTCGCCGGTTCGACGTTCGAACTCTTCAGTAACGAATAGACCCCCAGGGGTTTCTCAATACCCTTTAGATGAACAAGCCCCTGGTCAAATACCGGCCACAGACCATCGATCATTGTCTTGGTTTCTTCCCCTATCAGGATATCGCCTCCCTTTGCATAATCTGCGAGGCGGGCGGCGAGGTTGGTCACCGGGCCGCTGGCAGTATACGTCATGCGGGTATCGAGAGAGCCCTTAAATGTGGTCATGCCTACCAGGGCAATACCTGAATTGATGCCGATATTGACACTTACCGGTTCAAAATGCTCCCTAAATGTTTTGTTTATTGCGCCATTTCTCTCGTGGATATCAAGGCCGGCCTTCACTGCATTATAGGCATTTGTCTTGGCATCGTCATTCTTGAATATGATCATAAGCCCATCTCCCGCAGTTTCGTTGATGTCTCCACCCGATCTGTGGATGGGATCCACAAAACTCGAAAACATTTTTTCAACGATCTCATTGACCTCGGTCTCTGATCGGCTTGCGCTGAGCTTGGTGTAGCCCTCCAGATCGAGAAACAGGACAGTGACTTCCTTGCTTTCCTTTTCCTGTTTCAGCATTTCAGGGTTTTTCTCCACTATGCGCCGGACAGACTGGGGTACAAATGGTGAGAGATGGGTGAGCATTTGGCTGATCCCGATTTTTTCCTGGGTTATCTCCCAATGTCTCTTGGCGGCTGAAATAGCATTACCGGCTATCTCGGAGAGGTCCTTTATCATGTAGAAGTCTTTCCTGGTAAAGCGGGTACCGGGTTTAGCGACCACACTAATAATCGCCAGGATCTCATCATCAACAAATACAGGGATAGCCGCTTCCGGGCCGATTTCCACATGGGTGCCATCGGGTCTTGTGACAGGTTCACTCTGAGAGGTTACAACCCCCTTTCTCCGGGTTATGGCCTTTTGGATCACGTGGCGCTTTCTCTTGCAGGAGATACAGTTAACCGGTTTATCATACAGGGCGCATTGGAGAGGACGGGTATATTTCTGGGCGTCAGGATCAAGCATGAGGATACATGCCTCCATGGACGTTGGAACCACCTTCCTTGCCTCTTCTCTCAGCCTTTCTAAGATCTTATTAACTTCCATTGTTGAGGCGAGCTTTCTCCCAACACGGCGCTGGGCCTCGAATCTTTCCTTGTAATATTTTTTCATCTCATGTCCTTAGTACCGTTTACATGTTTTTGCCCGGGGTGGATTGTGGAAGGTTTATTGAAAAAGATGAACATCGAACATCGAACGTCCAACATCGAATTTTGAATGGAAAAAGATAAAGAAACAGAGTTATCATTTTGAAAAAAGGCTCCTTAAGAAACCCAATATTCCTTCCCCGCTAAAGACGGGATCTTCGATATTCCATTAGTTCATTATTCTCCCGCCAAGGGGCGAGAAGATCGAACCGAACTAAGTTCGATATCTGTGATGAGTATCAAAACGGCTGAAAAAACAAGGAAATAGTCATTCAGAGTTCCACATTAGTTTTTCATTCGATGTTGGACGTTCGATGTTCGATGTTGGACGTTCATCTTTCAAAACAAATTAGAGTCCCTTCCAGGACCGACTAATCTCTTTGACGATCTCTGTTGTGGAGAATCAGGGTGTTTTATTCCAGATCCTTTCCATATCTTGCAAGCTCCTCCAGTCCGCTAAGGTTGAGGAGTTTGATATTCCTGTCTTTTACTTCGATTAAGTTCTGGCTGTTCATCCTGGCAAATATCCGTGAAAGGGTTTCCGGTATTGTACCGAGAAGGCTTGCAAGCTGACCTTTTGAAATGTTGAGACTAACAAAATCATCCCTCTTCTGTTCATCTGCCAAATAGACCAGATATGAGGCGAGACGTCCCGGAACCTCTTTGAGCGAAAGATTTTCTATCTGAACGGTAAACTGACGAAGCCTCATAGAGAGAACCCCAAGCATATTGAGTGCAAGAGAAGGGTTTGCCGTTATAAGGTCAACAAATGCAGATCTGGGGAAAAAGATAATACGCGATTTGGCAATAGCCTCAGCGCTTGCCGGAAACTGCTGACCGGAAAACACAGGGACCTCACCAAACGGTTCTCCAGGGCCTAAGATATGCAGAATCTGCTCCTTCCCTTCTGGCGAGGACTTAAAGATCTTAACCAGTCCGATTGCAACTAAGAAAAAGCCATAGCCATCATCCCCCTCAGAAAAGATTATATCGCCCTTTTTGAAATGCTTACCAACAGTGATCCCTTCTATCTCCCTGAGCTGATTTTCAGGTAGGCCTCTAAAAAGGTGGGCTCCAGAGATAGTATTCATATTCTCTTGCATTTGATCCTTCCCTCCTCAAAAAGGCCAGAGACAGCAGCCCCCACCCTTCCTGAACTCTCCCTCACAGGAGGCCAATTGGCTTTTATACTTGTTCGCCCTTTTTTGAACCTTGTCGGCGACCGTCACTAACCACCCTTTTTTCTTATAGCTCTTTCTGTTAAATCCTCCACGACCTTCATGATAGGCTAAATAGAGGTTGCGGGCATTACCTTTTGAGATTCCACACTTCTTTGAGCTTAGATTGCAATACCACCCGACAAAATCAATGGAATCACCAAAATCATCTCTATCTGCCCATGAATTACCAGTGCTTTCCTTGTATTCCTCCCACGTGCCATCCAGTGCCTGGGCATATCCATAAGCGGACGATGGCCGCGGCCCCGGGAAAATCCACAAACAGGTGGTGCGTGGGGGCTTAATATCATCAATATACTTTGATTCCTGGTGCAGGATTGCCATCATGACGGGTATCGGAATGCCCCACGTCTTATATGACTCAAAGGCATCTTCATACCAGTCGGAATGTTCTCTAAAGATCTCACACACATTATCTATTCGTTTGGGCTGGGGCGTGCCGGCACACCCATGAAAAAGGAAAAATAGGAGGCATCCTGCTAACAGGAGAGAGGCGAAACACCAGGTTTTGAATAACGCCAACTGAAACCCCCTATCGAACTATGATTGACTGGATGCTGGATGCTGGATGCTGGATACTGGATACTGGATACTGGTCGAAGATCCCAACTTTAGAAGGGATGACGGATACTTGAAACTCGAAAATAGATACTTGATGCTCCCCCTTCAACCTTCAACCCGTAACCCGCAACAAAGCCCAGAGGTCGGAGGTCGGAGGCCAGAAGTCAGAAAACGAGTGTCCAGTATTGAAGGCGTAAGGCTCAAGGCTCAAGGCGCAAGGCGCAAGGAAAACAACCCGTAACTTGTAACTTGGCGCCCTCGGCCCTTCAATCAACAATCATCAATCCAAAGGCCCGCAACCCGCAACAATCAACCAATACCCATCCGCAGATTACGCAGATTAACGCAGATTATTCAAACGGACTATCCAAATCATCGTGCATCGTCCATCCTGTATCCAGTACCCAATACCCAGTACCCAACACCTTTTTATTAACCCATGAACGGTTACGCTTGACCTATTGGTAAAGGACATTTACCATATATGAATGCGTTTTGCAAAGGTCTCGTAACAGGCTGAAAACACGGGATTGTTTTTTCTCTTACCAAAATAAAGTGAGATTTAATCATGCAA
>Ga0222678_1000883_pt1 | contig 12078 bp, 12 predicted proteins | sample AntAcemetagen937_FD_179801 | JGI IMG/M metagenome (GOLD analysis project Ga0222678, IMG submission 179801) | Saline water microbial communities from Ace Lake, Antarctica - #937 | ecosystem: Environmental > Aquatic > Non-marine Saline and Alkaline > Saline | place: Antarctica: Ace Lake... | reverse complement strand
GATCTGAAAAAGGCGATAGAAAAAATGGCCCCGGAGGATATATATTACGAGCATAATGAGAGGTGGGGAGACGGAAACGGTTACTCCCATGTCCGTGCGGCTATTTTTGGAGCATCGTTACATATACCGATTGTTGAAGGCAAAATGACTTTGGGCATGTGGCAACAAATTGTGCTCCTTGATTTTGATAACAGACCCCGTGAAAGACGTATTGTGGTTCAAGTATGATGCCCATGTAAAAAGTCTCCAAGGCCGTCACTCCCGCGAAAGCGGGAGTCTCCCGCAGCGGGATTGATTTTACTGGATTCCCGCTTTCGCGGGAATGACGATAATGGGTGCTTTCCGACTTTTTACGAGTTTGTCAATTATGTTTGCGAAAGATTTTTCATATAGCCATTGTGCGCAGAAATTTATTCACCACGAAGATCACGAAGAACACGAAGAGACCCTAAAACCATTAGAAACTCATTTTTCGTGCTCTTCGTGTGCTTGTGGTAAAATCTTTGTTTGGTTCCCCGCTTATGGTTTCATGAATGCGAGATCACCGTTTCACTAAGACCGGCTTTGCCAGGTTAGGCACTTATTTTGGATAAACCTGCAGTTACAGACGGCTCCACTATCAGCAAGAAAATCAGCTTTTCGGACAACGAATTGATGCGAAGCTTGTGCGGAGAGCAGAACACGCATCTTGGACTGTTAGAAAAAAAGATCGGGGTTTCTCTGAATCTCAGGGGAAATGTGGTGCTGCTCAAAGGTGGAGATTGGGAGGTCGAACTCGCGGAAAAAGTCCTGAACCAGCTCTATGGACTCTTAGAGGCCGATTACCCGCTCTATCCTAATGATGTGGAATACGCAGTCAGGATTCTGAGCGGGGACCGGTCGGCTGACCTGAAAGAGATATTCAAATCAGAAGTCTATATCTCATCCAGGAAAAAGATAATAACACCTAAGACAATCAATCAGAAAAAATATATTGATAGTATAAAGAAGTTTGATATTGTATTTGGAATTGGTCCGGCCGGGACTGGAAAGACCTATCTCGCAATGGCGATGGCTATATCATCCTTGGTTAAAAAGGAGGTAAACAGGGTTGTCCTGGCAAGACCTGCGGTGGAGGCCGGTGAACACTTGGGTTTCTTGCCTGGAGATCTTTATGAAAAGGTGAATCCCTACCTCCGGCCGTTGTATGACGCCCTTCATGATATGATGCCTTTTGAAAACGCATCTCGGCTGCTTGAACAGGGGGTGATAGAAGTAGCGCCACTCGCCTTTATGAGGGGGAGGACCTTGAATGATTCATTTGTAATCTTAGACGAGGCCCAGAATGCTACCCCCGAGCAGATGAAGATGTTTTTGACCCGTCTCGGTTTCAGTTCCAAGGCCGTTATTACGGGAGATGTTACCCAGACAGATCTTCCAAAAGGAAAAACCTCCGGCCTTATAGAAGCGAAAGAAATCTTAGAGGAAGTCAAAGGTATCCGGTTTGTCTATTTTTCAAGAGAAGATGTAATAAGGCACCGGTTGGTCCAAAAAATCATTGATGCCTATGAAAAAATTGATAGACTGAAACGTGAAGAGTGAAACGTGAATCACGCATCACGTTTCACCGGCAAAAGGTTCGTTTGAGAATTCAATCAATCCGGACTTTTTGAGAACTTACGTGTCACTTTGTTATGTCGGTGAATAGATTGGATAAGTCGAAATTGAAATCTCTTAATAGAAGAAAAGCCTCCTCTTCCGGAAGGAAAAGGCGAGACGATCCTCTTGTCTGGTTCCGGCCTGAGGCGAAGAGGTGGTATATCCTGCTCAGCCTGAGCATAATCATTCCAATTCTCCTCTTTCCAAGCATTTTAACCCCTCCCAAGGCATATAAATTAGGGGATGTGGCTGATCGTGATATCAAGGCCTCTCGGGAATTTCTTGTTGAAAACAGTGAACTGACTGAGAAAGACAGGCAGGAAGCCGTCAGAGCTGTTTTATCAGTATACGATTTTGACCCGACCGCAACTGATGTTGTTTCTAAAATAAAAGAGGCCTTTGAAGCAGGGAGAGAGTATTTAGCCAAAGCCCTTGAACTTTCCGACGACAGTAGCGCTGTAACATCTGAAAAGACTCCCAGCGACCATAAGGAGGCTGAAAACGCCTTCAAGAGCCGTTTTTTTGAAATCCTTGATATCCCTTACAGCGAAAAGCTTATCGATATTTTCATTAGAAATGATTTTTCCCCTGAAGCGGAAAAAGCAGTGATCGGATTGGTCACTGATCTTTTTCACAGCGGGGTCGTCGGCAACAAGATGATGCTGATGAGCCAGAGTGGTAAGGGGATTATCCTCCATAATATCCACGATGGAAAAGAGGATAAAGTCCTTGATCTTGAACGATTCTACGATCTCAAGACCGCCGGAGCGTTCATAAATGGGCAGGGCAAGGTCCTGACCAGGGGAATAAAGCCCAAAGAACTTGCCAAGGTGTCAATTGAATTAGCTGCCGCCCTGATCAAACCAAATCTTACCTTTAACAAAAGGGAAACAGAGTTAAGAAAAGAGAATGCTCGTAAATCAGTCAAACCCTTTTATTTCAAGGTGAAAAAAGGTGAAATGCTTATCAGGGAGGGTGAAAGGATTACGCCCGAGCATCTTCTCAAGCTTTCTGAGCAATACAAGTTCTTAAAACAGAAAGAGATGTTAGGCCGGGTCCCTGCAATGGCAATTCTTATCGCTCTTCTTCTCGCGTCCATGTACTTTGTTGGTCTGTTCAGCAATCAATCATCCGGCCCCGAGGTAAAAGACCTCCTTTTTAATTCAGTCACCCTGTTGCTTATTTTTCTAATAGTAATCGCCTTTAATTTCGTAGCCTTCGAAATTGCGCGAGGCTATCACTTTTTTTCCCCTAAGGCCTTGCTATTTGCCGTACCGGTTGCGAGCGGCGCCATGCTTATAGCCATCTTCCATGGAATAGGCGTAGCAGCAAGTTTTTCTCTCATCATTTCGGTTTTGGCTTCTATTGTTGTAGACGGTGGGATGGAGTTCTTTGTCTATTTCTTTATCAGCTCTCTCGTGGCGGCATACGGTGTCAGACAATATAGAGAAGGGGGCGCTCTTATAAAGGCCGGACTAAAAGTAAGTGTATGTAACATGATTCTCGCCCTTTCCATAGAAGCCTTATACGGTTCATTTTTTACCTTAGAGGCCTTGATAGCATTTTGTTCAGCCCTAATCGGCGGAGTTCTCGTTGGAGTTGTGGCTACGGGAATCCTGCCCCTGATCGAAATGTCTTTTAGCTACACCACGGATATTAAACTTCTTGAATTGGCTAATCTGGATAAGCCTCTCTTGAGAGAACTCATGGTCCAGGCCCCGGGTTCCTATCATCACAGCGTTATTGTGAGCAACATGGTAGAGGCGTCGGCCCGGGCGGTCAATGCCAATCCGCTTCTTGCAAAAGTGGCTGCCTATTATCATGATATAGGAAAGACAAAAAAACCTCTTTATTTTGTCGAGAATCAGAGAGACCGAGAAAACAAGCATGAGAAGTTAGCCCCTTCCATGAGCAGCCTGGTACTCATTTCTCATGTCAAAGACGGCGTTGAGTTGGCAAAGGAATATAAGTTGGGAAAGGAAATAATTGACATTATCAGACAGCATCACGGGACATCGCTGATTACGTTTTTTTACGAAAAATCCAAAAAACAGGAGGAGAAGAAGGGCGGGAAATACCTTCAGGTAGAGGAAAAGGATTTCCGCTATCCCGGACCCAAGCCTCAGACAAAGGAGGCCGGACTTGTAATGCTTGCAGACGTTGTAGAGGCTGCGTCCAAAACACTCGTGGACCCTACTCCGGCACGGATTCAGGGAATGGTCCAAAAAATAATAAATAAGATTTTTTCTGACGGTCAATTGGATGAATGCGAATTGACCTTGAAGGATCTTCATGAAATTGCAAAGAGTTTCAACAACACCTTGGGCGGCATTTTTCATCACCGTGTTGAATATCCTGAACCAGTAGAGAAGGTCACCCCTGCCCATGATCGAGAAGCCGTTAGGGGGGAAAAGGGAGGGCCTACTAAAAAGGGAAAAAATGGAGATACAGATAAGCTCCCATCGGGAAATTCCAGGGTTGGAAAAGGGGAAGATAAGAGGGAAGTTAGCGAGAGTCTTAAAAGACTTGGGCTGTCATGACAAGGAACTGAGTATTCTCTTTACCGATGACAGTCACATGGCGCAACTCAACTTTCGCTATTTGGGGAGGAAAGGACCCACAAATGTCCTGGCGTTCCCCATGGCCGATATGGATACGCCGGCTAAGCAAACACCCGCAGTTGAATCTGTCATGTTAGGTGATGTGGTTATCTCCATTGATACTGCGCTAAGTGAGGCAGATGAATTTGGGGAAACAATTGAACATACCATAGACCGGTTGCTTATCCATGGGGTCCTCCATCTTATGGGGCATGACCACGAAGGGTCCGAGGCTGAGGCTTTGCTTATGGAAAAAGAAGAAAAAAAGTTGATGGGATTAGTTGAACTAAAGTTTAAAGTGCCTAAAGTTTGAAGTGCCTAAAGTTAAGGAACTTCGTGACTTTTTTAAGGGGACTGGCTTCATCAAGACCTCCGGGATAAACCAGGCAAGAAAACGCTCGCAACAGAAAGTCAAAGATTCCGACTGGTTTAGCTGCCTCGATTTACGCAAGCAGATTGCTCAATAAATACCTTGTAATGGAACCATGTACTATTTTGGTTTTGGATTCATAGGGAAGTTATTTCATCCAGGTACTATTAAAATGTCAAACAACACCTTTAACTTTAGGCACTTCAAACTTTAGGCACTTATAATAAGGGAGAACGTATGGCACGTTTAGCGGTCAATGTGGATCATGTGGCTACTGTACGACAGGCAAGGGGGATTGATGAACCTGACCCTGTCTTTGCAGCCGGCCTCGCCGAATTGGCAGGCGCGGAGGGTATAATCTGTCATCTTAGAGAGGACAGGCGGCATATTAATGACAGGGACCTCAGACTGTTACGACAGACCGTAAAGACAAGATTAAATATGGAAATGGCTGCTGTGGATGAGATGGTGGATATCGCCCTTGTCACCAAGCCTGATCTGGTTACTCTTGTCCCTGAGAAGAGAGAGGAACTTACGACAGAGGGTGGCCTTGATGTCAGGGCCCAACCGGACCATTACAGAGGAACAGTGGAGCGTTTAAGAAGGGGGGGAATTCAGGTCAGTTTTTTTGTTGACCCGGATCCCGGACAGATCAAGGAGGCCCAGGAGTGTGGTGCAGATATTGTGGAGATTCATACCGGGCATTACTCTGAGGCAAAATCAGAATTAGAGGCCATTGAACGTTTTGGGCGTGTTGTCAGGGCGGTGGAATCCGCCGCTAAGCTGAATCTTGGTATTAGCGCTGGTCATGGCCTCAATTATCTGAATGTCAAAAGGTTTAAGGACCTCTCTCAAATCGAAGAGTACAGCATTGGTCACAGTATTGTGGCAATGGCGGTATTAATCGGCTTTGAGGAGGCCGTTCGAAAGATGCTCGATCTGGTCAAAAGTTTTTGAAATGATCTATGGAACCGGTATAGACCTTGTCAGCATTAGAAGAATTGAAAAAGTAATCCGCAAGTGGGGCAACAGGTTTGTCAAGAGGGTATTTACGGCAGAAGAGACCCGAATCTGTTATAACCGGCCTTCGTCCTACTCGGCCTTTGCCCTCCGGTTTGGCGCCAAAGAGGCCTTTTCCAAGGCCCTGGGGCTGGGCATGAGGAAAGGGATAAGCTGGCGGGATATAGAAGTCTTTAACAACTCTTCGGGCAAACCAGGTCTGAGACTTTATGGCGTAGCATCTGAAATCTGTAAAGAGAAGGGGATAAACGGCATCCATCTGAGCCTCTCAGACGATGGTGAATACGGTATGGCTATGGTGGTGTTAGAGGTCCTTAGAAAGGAAAGCTAAAAAATGTTGAATGCAAGCGATATTATGACTACCGATGTTATTACCGTCAAGAAAGACACCTCTTTGAAGGATCTGGCCAAGATCCTTTACAAAAACCACATAAATGGGGTGCCTGTGGTTGACGATGATGGCTCCCTCCTCGGGATTATCTGTGAAAGTGACCTTATTCGCAAAGACAAGAAGCTCCACATACCAACAGTGGTAGCCATTTTCGATGCGGTAGTCTATCTCGAAAGCCCAAAAAGCATCGAAAAAGAGTTTAAGAGGATCAGCGCTACTACGGTGGAAGATCTATATACCAAGAAGGCTATTACTGTGGACGAAAAAACTCCCGTTGATGAAATCGCAACAATTATGACCCAAAAAAAAATTTACACTATCCCAGTCATGGACGGTGATCTATTAGTGGGAATTATCGGCAAGGCCGACCTTTTAAGGACGCTTGTAGCTTGAAAGAGGAATCTTTCACATGTCGGACATTCTCTGGTGAAGAGACTATAAATCTGGGGCTGAGATTAGGGACACTCCTTAATGAGGGGGATATTGTTGCCTTGGCAGGGAATTTAGGGAGCGGAAAGACATGGTTTACCAAGGGTGTGGCCCTGGGATTAGAGATCTCTTCTGACACTGTCATTACGAGTCCCTCCTTTTCCCTAATGAACGAATACCAAGGCAGGTGTGCGCTTTTTCATATAGATGTCTACCGGTTAGAAAATGTCTCTGACTTTCTTGGTGCCGGTCTTGATGAGTATCTTTACGGAAACGGGGTTACAGTGATGGAATGGGCCGATCGCTGGCCAGAGGTTTTGCCCGAGGGGAGTATAAAGATCCAACTTGTGATTTTAGATGAGTACTCCAGGGAAATTACCCTGTCCGGTTCCCACCCGAAGGTCTTGAGAATCTTAAAAAAGATAAGAGAAGAGGTGGAGTGAGAAAAGCATGGCATTAATTGTTCAAAAATACGGTGGCACCTCGGTTGGAAGCATCGAAAAAATAAAGGCGGTTGCCGAGAGGGTCATCGAGACCTCTACTCAGGGCAACCAGATGGTGATTGTCCTCTCGGCCATGGCAGGTCAAACCGACGGGCTTATTAAATTAGCTAATGATATGACCGAAGATCCTGATTCCAGGGAACTTGACGTGCTTGTGTCTACGGGTGAACAAATAAGTGTAGCGCTTTTTGCAATGGCTGTAAAAACAATGGGTTACGATGCCCGATCCCTCCTCGGTTTTCAGGTGGCTATCCACACAGATCATTTATTTGGCAAGGCAAGGATTCATGATATTGAAACCAATCGTATCATCAGAAACCTGGATCAAGGCAGGATTGTGGCCGTAGCAGGTTTTCAGGGGCTTGATGGTCATGGGGACATTACCACATTGGGGAGGGGAGGATCTGACACCACAGCAGTTGCCTTGGCCGCGGCCTTGAAGGCAGATGTTTGTGAGATTTTTACCGATGTAAACGGTGTATATACAACTGATCCTAATATTTGCCCCAGGGCCAAAAAGATGGATTTTATCTCATACGAAGAGATGTTAGAGATGGCCAGCTTAGGCGCAAAGGTGCTGGAAATCCGTTCGGTTGAATTTGCCAAGAAATTTGATGTACCGATCCATGTAAGATCAACTTTTACCAACGAGAGGGGTACCATGGTGGTTGCTGAAACAAAAGATATGGAAAAAGTCGCAGTGTCAGGGGTCGCCTATAACAAAAACGAAGCCAGGGTGACTATTCGAAAAGTGCCGGATCAGCCAGGGATTGCCTCCAAGATATTTGATCCTGTTTTCAGGGCCGGCATCGTGGTTGATATGATCGTGCAGAATACGAGCCAGGGTGGCCTTACCGACCTGACATTCACCGTGCTTAAAACAGATTTCTATAAGACCATGAAGTTAGTAAGCGATATAGCGGCAGAAATCGGGGCCGAACGGGTCTTAGGCGATGAGGATATTGCCAAGGTTTCCATCATTGGCGTGGGGATGAGGACCCATGCCGGAGTAGCCAAAACGATGTTTGCTGCCTTGGCCAAAGAAAATATAAATATTTTGATGATTAGCACCTCCGAAATAAAAATATCTTGCCTTATTGAGGAGAAATATACTGAATTAGCTGTGCGTGTCCTCCACAAGGTCTTTGGTTTGGACGATGAAAAAGAGGAGACTTCATGACAATTCCGCCTCGGCCGGGATTGGCGTCCTTCTTCTGTTGTTTTTCCTGATTGCCATGAATTTTCTGAAAGGCTCAAGCACCCTGGCCGACTCGGGAAGACGCCTTTCGGGCGATAAGGTGTTTGCACAGGTCTCAGGAGATATCAGGTTCCCGGGCGTCTATCGGTTCGATGGCCCACCCTCTCTAAGAGAGTTGGTGAGTCGTGCCAAGGGATTAATTCCGACAGACAAAACCATTCCGTTTCCTGTGGGGTCCCCATTCAATTCGGGTTCTTATATTGAGATCAGGAACAACGGGAAGGAAATCAGCTTGCAAATTGGTGAAATGTCGGCTTTTTACCGGACGACCCTTGGGATACCGATTTCTATAAACAGTGAAAGCGCTGATGGGCTCGTCGCTCTTCCAGGGATCGGTTCCAGGACTGCGGAGGCAATCGTCGAAGAGAGGACCAGGAGGGATGGTTTTAAGAGATTGAGGGACATTCAATCTGCCCGGGGGATCGGTCCTGGGTTGTATCGTAAGATAAGGCCGTATCTGGTGTTATAGAGAAAAAGGTCTCGGCCCTTCCGATTATTAGGAGAGAGGAGATAAACCTGTTTTAAAATACCGTCATTAATTTAGGAATTTAGGAATTCAGGAATTCAGGAATTCAGGGGTTAGATTGGAGCAATTGTCTTCAATCCCTCAATCCCTCAATTCGCAATCCCTCAATCTTCCGTTTTTCCTGCCCAGGCGTTTCTTTATCCCCATGATGATATTAGGCATAGATACTTCCTGTGATGATACATCAGCAGCAGTGGTTGTTGATGGAAAGTCAGTCCTCTCTAACGTGGTCCATTCTCAAGTCGAGATCCACCATGCCCACGGGGGCGTGGTCCCTGAACTTGCTTCAAGGGAGCACATCAAGAATATCATGGTGGTGGTTGAGGAATCCTTTTTAAGGGCGGGGATCGGGATGAACGATCTGGATGGTATTGCCGTGACTGTGGGGCCGGGACTTGTGGGCGCACTTCTCGTCGGGCTTTACTATGTGAAAGGCTTAGCCTATGTCTGCGATATCCCCCTCGCAGCAGTTAATCACTTAGAAGGCCACATCCTGTCTATATTCTTAGAGGAAAGAACCCCTCCATTCCCCTTTATGGCCCTGACTGTTTCAGGCGGGCACACAAGCATATACCATGTGGAAGATTATGGCCGATATACCCTGATGGGTCAAACCCTTGATGATGCAGCCGGAGAGGCATTCGACAAGGTAGCCAAAATATCCGGTCTCGGCTATCCGGGAGGGGTTGCCATAGAAAGAATGGCCCTGGATGGTAAAAATGATAAGATTAAGTTTCCAAGGGCCTATTTGACAAAAGAATCCCTCGACTTTAGCTTTAGTGGTCTTAAGACCGCGGTTGCCCTATACATGAAGAAATGGCATGACGGCCAGGCAAAAGAAGATGAAATAACCCTTGCGGATATTGCAGCCTCGTTTCAGGAGTCGGTTGTGGATGTGCTTGTTCACAAGGTCATGACCGCAAGAAGAAAGATGGACGTTAAATCGGTTGTAATGGCCGGGGGCGTGGCATGTAACAAGAGACTGCGGAAGAGGTTGTCAGAGGTCGCCGGGGGTGAGGGCGTAGATGTCTATTATCCACGGCCTGAGTATTGCACAGACAACGGGGCCATGATTGCGGCGGCGGGCTATCACTCTCTGTTGCGAGGTGAAACAGCAGACATGTCATTAGATGTAAGATCCAAATTTCCCATTCAGGAGCTAAGGAACTGTCCGGAAATAACTTGAACATCTTACGCCCTGATTCAGGCCGCCTTTGGCCGCTCCTCAATCGCAAAATCCTCGAAATAGTACTACTATTTCTGCGGTTTTGCTCAATCGGAGCAGCCAAATCCAACCTAAATCAAAACGCAATCTTGTCCAATTTATTTCCGGACAGTCCCTTAGGATTGATGATTGATACTGGTTGCGAGTTGCGGGTTACTGGTTGCGGGCCTTAGAATTGATGATTGTCGATTGTAGATTGTTGTAGCGGAGAGGCATTAGGGTCTTGAAATTCAACAGGCAGGTCAAATATTATTACATCAGGTTTATCCGTTTAAGGGGCGACCCTCATGAACTGGCCCTCGGGATGACCTTTGGGATTTTCACAGGCATGATGCCGATTATGCCCTTTCAGATGGCGCTTTCAGTCGGCTTAGCCCTGTTGTTTAAGGGGAGCAAGATAACAGCTGCCTTGGGCACCTGGGTCAGCAACCCGTTGAACTGGTATTTTTTATACTATTTCAGTTACAAATTAGGGGCGCTTGTATTAGGAATCCATGGGCATAGCGCCACGTTTTCATCCATTATGACGGCCATTCGACTGGGGGAAGATGCAATGGTTATAGTGGAGAAGACTGTGGCGGCGGGTGGTCTCATGGTTGCCGCTTTTCTTGTAGGTGGCCTTATTATGGGAGTCGCTGTTTCAATTCCCTCCTACTTTATTTTCTTGTATATCTTCAAGCGTATACGGGTTTGGCGCGAATCAAGAAAAGGGAGGGGAAATTGGCGCGTTACAGAGCATTAAACCAAAGGGGAACATTTCGACCCAAAAAAAGGCTGGGGCAGCATTTTCTTAATGATGCAGGGATCATTGAAAAAATCATTGCTTCTGCACGATTCCAGTCGTCCGATGTAGTTCTGGAAATCGGGCCGGGGCAGGGTGCCCTGACCCTCCCCCTTTCTAAGACTATTTCACACGTTGTAGCCGTCGAAAAGGACATCCGCCTTACAAATTTACTTCAGAAGAAGCTCTCAAATTTGGGCATTTCTAATGTGACTCTTGTAAACCAGGACATCCTGACCTTCGATTTTAACGGGATCAAGACCCGACCTTCGGGCAAGATCCAGATCATTGGGAATATTCCTTATAACATCTCCTCCCCTCTCTTAGAAAAGGTAATAAGAAATCGGAAAGTTGTGACAAGGGCGATTCTTATGTTTCAATTAGAGGTTGCCAGAAGGTTAACCTCAGCTCCTTGCACAAAGGCCTACGGAGCCATGACCCTTCTAATTCAATACTATGCGAGATCGACCTGCTTGCTGGCTGTGTCCAAGAGCGCCTTTTATCCTGTACCAAAGGTCGATTCAATGATCGTAGAGATTGACCTGGAACGGCCGTATCCCAATCAGGGAGTGGATGATAATCACTTCAGGAAAGTTGTAAGAGGGGCATTTGCTCACAGGAGAAAGACGATTGTGAATTCTATGAAGGGATTTTTATCCTCCTGGACACCTGATCTGCTCATGGACCGAATGAAAACCTGCGGGATTGATCCCAAAAGACGGGCCGAGACCCTCAATATGGATGAGTTCTTGCGGCTTGCGTCTGTGCTTCCAATTGACAAGCGCGAAACAGGGTGATATTAAACCGATCTTTACCGCAACCGAGGGTGCCAAGACCGATAGAATTCTTTGAACTGCGAGGTTAAGTTTAAGCTATACAAATTAAGGATAACCTTTATTCACCGCAAGACGCAAAGGACGCAGAGATAAATGATTTTCTCTTTGCCGTTGAGACCCGCCTGCCTTGCCTGAGCTCGCGATGGCGGGCAGGGGACGGCAAAGAGAAACCACTCAATTTAGTTAGTCGTATCAACATGGCCTTTAAATTCACCTTATTTGCGTGTCCGGCTTAAATATTGATAGATAAAGCAATATTCAGGTATCTTAATTTATGGATGGCTATCTCTTATTGTTTTCCGGCCTCTCACCGAAAAACAATAAAAATGTAACCCTCTGCGATCTCTGCGGCTTTGCGGTGAAAAAATGGCTTTTGTTGAAAATCCTGCTGGTTATCTAACCGCACAGTTCGAAGGATTTTGTATGGAAGCTATAGAAACAGTTCAAGAGATGCAGCAAAGATCCGAGGCGTTGCAATCGGCAGGGCAGACGATTTCTCTG
>Ga0222678_1000879_pt1 | contig 12126 bp, 8 predicted proteins | sample AntAcemetagen937_FD_179801 | JGI IMG/M metagenome (GOLD analysis project Ga0222678, IMG submission 179801) | Saline water microbial communities from Ace Lake, Antarctica - #937 | ecosystem: Environmental > Aquatic > Non-marine Saline and Alkaline > Saline | place: Antarctica: Ace Lake | collected... | reverse complement strand
CAATAGGGCTCAAGAGTTCGGCATATCAGTAAAAGGGGTTATCCGCCCTGACATGAAGACCCTCATGAATAGGAAAGAGACCGTGATTTCAAACCAGACAAAAGGAATACTCAAACTTCTTGATCATAACAAGGTTCGTCTTCTGAGAGGGCATGCACACCTGAAAGGGCCTAACCTTGCCGAGGTGAAGCTGGAAAACGGCAAGACAGTTGAAGTCCCCTGGGACAGGTTGATTTTAGCCATTGGATCGAGACCGCTGAATATCCCGTCCTTTCCGTTTGATGGCAATATGGTTATATCCAGCAATGAGGCCCTAAATCTCCAGGAAATCCCTGAATCCATGATGATTGTAGGCGGAGGGGTAATCGGGTGTGAATTTGGCTTTATCTTTTCATCCCTCGGTTCAAAGGTGACCCTAATCGAGGCGATGGACCGTCTGCTTCCCCTTCCATCGGTTGATAAGGATTGCTCGAAAGTTATCCAGCGCGAGATGAAAAAGCGCAAGATCGATTTTATGGTCAACCGGACCGTTGAGAGAGTTGAAAAAGATGGAAGAAAAACCTGTGTGACCATCGGCCCTTCCCCGTTTGGCGAAAAACTAAATGAAAAACAGTTGACTCCCCTGGTACTCGAGACGGACAAGGTGTTGGTCTCTATAGGACGCGAGCCCAATACCGCCAATATCGGCATGGAGACGTTCGGGATTAAAACGGACAAAAAGGGATGGATCTTTGCTGATGAACGAATGCAGACAAATATCCCGGGTGTTTATGCCGTCGGAGACGTACTTGGACCTTCTAAGATAATGCTTGCCCATGTGGCCTCGAGAGAGGGATTGGTTGCTGCTGAAAACGCCATGGATGGAAGGATAGAAATGGACTATAATGTGGTGCCTGGAGCCATATTTACTATGCCGGAAGTAGCCTGTGTGGGACTGACAGAGATCGAGGCTAAGGAAAGGGGTTATAATATACGAGCAGACAGGGTCCTGTTCCGCAATCTGGGCAAGGCCCATGTAATAGGAGAAATAGCGGGCGAGGCAAAGATAATATCAGAGGCCGGGGATGGAAGGGTCTTGGGTGTTCACATGGTAGGACCGCATGTTACCGATCTCATAGCCGAGGCCAGTTTAGCCATGAATACGGGATGCACGGTTAAGCAATTGGCCGAGACATTGCACCCCCACCCCACGCTCTCTGAAATTATGTTTGAGGTATCGCTGAAGGCGCTGGACAGGTCCCTGCACGGATGATGCTGGTTCAACTTTTTGCTCACGCAAAGCCGCAAAGCTCGCAAAGAAACAATCAGATGAATTTGCTCAAAAACCTTCGCGCCTTGCGTGACAACTTTTCTGTTCCCTGTTCTTTACCTCCCTTTCTTTTTAAGTTATTATTGATTAAGGTTGACAAACTCGTAAAAAGTCACTGTTCCGTTTTCGTCATTCCAGCGAACGTGGGAATCCAGGAAAATCAATCGCTTCTGGACTCCCGCTCCCCGATCAGGTCGAGGACAAGCTTCGCGGGAGTGACGGCCTTGGAGACTTTTTACGAGACCATCAAGGTTGGAAATTCCAATTTGTGGGGGTGTAAAAAAATGAAGGTTCGGAGGTTGATAGTGGTTTCAGTGCTGGTTCAACTCGCATTCCTGACAGGGGCGAACGGAGACAACGGTTTTCCGGTGACTTCGTCTAATGAAGAAAGTGCAAAGGAGAGAGGCATGGAAGATAAAGACAGGTTGACCGAGGAGGAGGGCAAATATCTCCTGAGTGTTGCAAGAAAGACAATTGATCAGGCCCTTTCCGGGAAAGAAGGGCCGGAAATAGGAGATTCTGATCTCCCTGCTCTTTTTGATGAACAGAGAGGCACCTTTGTAACCCTGACCATAGGGGGGAACCTGAGAGGCTGCATAGGCCATATTATCCCGCAGGAAGCATTAATTGAAGGGATCAGAATTAATGCAATCAATGCCGCATTCAAGGACCCCCGGTTCAGGCCTCTTAATAAGAATGAGTGGAAAAGGGTAAAGATTGAAATCAGCATACTGACCGAACCCAAATCCCTCTCCTATTCCGATGCTGACGACCTCTTGAAGAAACTCCGGTCCGGGATAGACGGTGTTATCATCAAAAAGGGATATCACCAGTCCACTTTTCTTCCGCAGGTCTGGGAGCAATTGCCACGAAAAGAGGAATTCCTGAACCACCTATGTCTCAAGGCGGGTCTGGATGAAGATGAATGGAAAAAGGGAAGGATAGAAGTTTCTACTTATCAGGCCCAGGCCTTTGAGGAATAACCTCGCTCTGACCCCCATGAGCGCTAAGTTGTTTTGTAAGATTCACAGCTTACATTTATGCCGCACGGGGTTGTTTTGTAAGATGAACGTCCAGGTAAGCGAAGACTCCGACATCGAACGTCCAGGTAAGCGAAGACTCCGACATCGAATAAAAAAACCAGGTAAGCGAAGACTCCGATGTCGAACTCTGAACGACCAGATGTTTTTGTTTTCAGCCGTTTTAATACTTGCAACGAAAGTCTTAATTAATTCGTCTGTTTCCTGTGAAATATCATTTAGTAGTACAGGTTTTCTAAACTCTGTTTTTCATCTTTTCCATTCAAAATTCGATGTCGGAGTCTTCGCTTACCTGGACGTTCGATGTTCGATGTTCATCTTTTTCAGTTCCTCCTGGCCAAAATATAAGTTGGCGCTAACGGTCCTGAAACCCTGCTTTTAATGGAGAGCTTAGACCGATGAACCTGAAGCGATTGATCATTTGGAGTATCATCGGCACGGGCATATCATCTGTCACGACCCAGCTCCTCACCATCAGGGAATTCCTGACCCAGTTCAATGGAAATGAAATCATTATTTCCTTAGTGATCTTCTGCTGGCTGCTGATGACAGGGATTGGCGCCCTGACGGCAAAATTTGTCAAAGGGGGAGGCCTGAAGGTCTACGCCCCGCTGATTTTGGTCATCGCCATCTGGCCCCTCCTGCAGATTATCGGGATCAGGGGGTTCAGGGAGTTTTTCTTCATACATGGCGTTTCCCCGGGCTTTTATCCTATACTATTCTATATCCTGATTACCATTACCCCCTATTGCCTCCTCACCGGATTTGTTCTGCCCTATTCACAAAAAGTCCTGAATATCAGTCATTATCCCTTTGAAAGCGGGGACCTTTATATTACCGACAGTATAGGTGACATAGCAGGGGGAGCTATCTTCAGCTTTATCCTGGTTTACTTGCTCAAGCCCTTCCCCATTATTGCCATCACCTCTTCCCTATTGATATTAGTGGCCCTTCTACTCCTGCTTAAGCAAAGGCAGTACGTTCTCTTGGCAGGCGCCCTTATAGTTTGTTCAGGTTTCTATCTTTTTTCAAGCAACAGCCGTTTTGAAACGTTTACCCTCTCCGGACAGTACGGCGACATTGTCCATTATCTTGAGTCTCCATACGGAAGAATCGTGATAACAAAAGAAGGGTCTCAACATACCTTCTGGGAATCGGGTCTTCCCCTCTATTCCGATTCAAATATCATATCCAGCGAAGAGAAGGTGCATTACCCCTTATCTCAGTTAGACCGGGTAGAGACTCTGATGTTGGTTTCAGGGGGATTGGGTGAGACGCTAAAAGAGGTATCAAAATACCGGCCCGCACATGTTGACTACTTAGAACTCGACCCCCGCTTGACCGATGCAGCGCAAGATCTCGGACTCATCAAAAAGACCCCTTTTCTTGAAATAATAAACACTGATGCAAGACGTTATATAAAGACAACGACAAAGAAGTATGACGCTATACTGATCGACCTCCCCGATCCGGACACCTTTCAGATAAACCGCTTCTTCACCGAAGAATTTTTTGCTCTTTCAAAACGTATACTCAATAAGGGCGGTATTCTTTCCCTCAATCTGGAATACTCTCCCAACTATATAAGCGACATCGGGAAAAAGAAGCTCTCCACCCTTTATAACAGTGCACGAATGCACTTTAAAAACGTCCTTATCCTGCCTGGTGAACAGGCCTATTTTCTCCTGAGTGACAGGGAATTGCAGCCCGATATTCCATCACGTCTGAAGACGAAAAAGATCTCAACCTCTTATATCGAAGGTTTTTTCTACGGCAATGTGACCGGCGAAAGGATTAAACAGCTCGAAGAGGGATTAGACAGGAATGAGCAGCTTAATACCGATTTCGAGCCAAGACTCATAAATATTGTTTTCCAAGAGTGGTTTATCAAATACGGCACCCATCCCGGCTACTTTATTGCGACCCTGTTAGGCCTTACGCTGATCTACCTTGTGTTCATGAGAAGAGAAGAGTATCTACTTTTTTCAACAGGGTTTGCGACTATGGGGGTGGAAATGCTCATTATCTTTGCCTTCCAGGTCATTTATGGCTACGTCTATTTACAAATCGGGGCAATTATTACTGCATTCCTATTAGGGCTCCTCCCGGGAGCGATAGCAGGCAAGCAATGGCGAGTCAAGATAGGCCTCAAAATAACCGTTTCAGAAATTGCCATTTTGTCCCTGCTATTTATCTTCTTTTTATGGATTTCGTGTTTCAAAAGCGAGCTTCATCCGCTATACTTTCTCTCATTCTGCTTTCTCTTTTCATTTTTGTGCGGGTTCCAGTTTCCTGTTGCTGCAGAAATTATCGGGGAGGAAAAAAGTCCTGCGGCTGGTTGCCTTGCAGCGGACCTGTGCGGCGCTGCCGTGGGCACATTGGTTACTGGAACGGTATTGATTCCCCTGTGGGGCATGAGGTTTGCGGTAGTTTTTTTGATTTTCGTAAAGATTTCCAGTATTGTGCTTATCATGTTTGGCAGGAGAATCAGTCCATGAGAGAAAGTCGAATAGTTGAGTGGTTGAGTAGTTGAGTTGGAAAATAGATATGTGAAATCAACATATTAGATTTTCGATTGTATCAGAGGTCCAATTTTTTAGTGAGGCATATAAATTTACAGTAACATCTCAAAAAGTGGCGGTAACAGGTTCTGGATTCCAGCTTTCGCGGGAATGACGAAATAGAGCAAGTATCTGTCATTCCCGCGAAAGCGGGAATCCAGAAAAATGGCACAGCAGAGGATTTACCCCTACTTTATTGAGAAGATACAATTTAGATAATAACAACTTAACCACTCAACCACTTAACGAGGTCTAACTTTTTAGGTAAGCTATATGAATTCAGATAATAACAACTCAACAACTCAATCCCGCCTCAGGCGGGACTCCGCCCTGATTACTCGTAAGGAATTCCTCAAATCTGCCGCCTTAGGCGCTTCGGCCTTTCTGTGCGCAGGAACAGGCTACGGGTTTTTGGGAAAAAAGAACAGCAAGGCCGAGAGCGTGAAAGGGCACATCTTCAAAGGTGATGCCCCCAAAAAACCGTGGAAATGGTCTATCGAGGGCTTTTACTACACAACCGACGGAAAGGTTGTACAGTGTCATGTATGCCCTAACCGCTGCGTGCTCAACCCCGGCGACAGGAGCATATGCCGGTCAAAGGTAAATATCGGGGGAAAGCTATACTCCCTTGCCTACGGGAATCCATGTGCTGTCCATGTGGACCCCATTGAAAAAAAGCCACTCAATCACTTTTATCCTCGGTCACTCATATTTTCCATTGCTACCACAGGTTGCAATTTCAGGTGTCTTAACTGTCAGAACTGGGAGATTTCCCAGAAAAAGCCGGAAGAGGTGGAGCACCTTGAGCTATTCCCGGAGGGGGTGGTGAGGGAAGCCAAAAAGAAAAAGATTCCTTCCATAGCATACACCTATTCCGAACCGATTACTTTCTATGAATACATGTGCAATACGGCCAAGCTGGCTAAGGAAGCGGGAATCAAAAACGTATTGGTCTCGAACGGCTATATAAACCGGCAGCCCCTTCTTCGTCTCTGCAAATACTTAGACGGGGCAAACATCAATCTGAAATCATTTGACAACAATATCTACCGCTCCCTCAACGGAGGCACACTCCAGCCTGTCCTGAATACGTTCAAAACCCTTCACAGGGAGGGGGTGTGGTTTGAGATGACCACCCTTGTGGTGCCGACCTATGTGGACAAACCGGAGATGATCAAGCGTATGTGCGGTTGGATATTAGAGGAGCTGGGGCCTGACTATCCGCTCCACTTTTTGAGGTTTTTCCCACAGTACAAGCTGACACGGATTCCGGCCACGCCGATCGCCACACTTGAAAGGCTGAGAGAGATAGCCCTTGAGGCGGGTATTCGGTACGTCTATTTGGGGAATGTGCCAGGGCATAAGGGAACCCAGACTTATTGCCATAACTGTAAGAAAGTTGTGGTTAAGCGGAATGGATACCTGATAGAGGCGCTTAACATAAAGAATTCCCGTTGTATATTTTGCGGTACACGTATTCCGGGGAGATGGGCTAGGGATTGAGAATTGAATATTGAATATTGAAGATTGTTGGAGCACGGCGGAAATCCCGCCTTGACCAGATTTAGGGCGGGGATGATTGAGGGATTGGGAGGTGGGCGTAATCGCAATCCTGCCTTGACCAGATTTAGGGGGGCGATGATTGTCGATTGAAAATTTAGAAAAACCTGTATTTACCGCAAGACGCGAAGGACGCAGAGATAAATGATTTTCTCTTTGCCGTTGAGAGGCCCCGCAAGATCTGACGGGATTAGAAAACGGCAAAGAGAACCCACTCAATTTAGCTAATCGCATCAAAATGGTCTTTAAATTTACCTTATTTGTGTGTCCGGGTTAAATATTGATAAATAGTGCCATATTGAGTTATGTTAATCTATGGATGGCTATGTCTTTTTGTTTTTCGGCCTCTCAACGAAAAACAAAAAAAGAAGTAACCTCTGCGAACTCTGCGCCTTGCGGTGAAATGCCTAACCGCACAGGTCGAAATTCTTACAGTGGTGCTGAAACATGGCCCATTGCCCCTTGTTTCCATCCCAGGATTTGACCTCACATTTGCCCAAGGCATTCGGGCTGTTATGCCCGGCATCATTATCAAAATAGCTGAAATGCCTGCACGCGGCACACTGAATCAGGTCGTCTGGGTCAGGATTCACTTTCTTGTCATTTCTATTCATTATATACCCTCATACTTATGATACCTGAAGTTTGAAATTCGAGGTAAAAGTCCCATACTTCGGTTTCCAATCCCGCCCTGCGGGACTAATCCCGGCCTGCGGGACCAGTTTCCAGTTTCCCCGCTAAAGACGGGATCTTCGACAAGTTTCTATTCTTGGCACCCGGTATTCGGGGACCATCAGACCCAATATCAGACGCAATGTCTGATAGTCAAACGGCTTAAAGGCGCCTCGGTAGGCCACTACGGCCGCACACCCGCAGCGGGAACAATCGGCATTATCGCCATAGGTGCAGGCCTTGGACTGCCCATCTGATTTGAAACAGCGGACCCTTTGGCTAACAGGACATGCTGAATAACTGTTCCATTTTTCAAAATCGCCTTTGGTTAGCAATTGGCGGGCCATTGCAGGTGTAAAACCAACCTTTTCGCCATATTTTTTTCGTAAGTCGAGGAGCTGCTTAACCAATTGATTCCTCTCAGTCAGGGGTATGAATAACCCAGAATCATCTATCTCTTTGTCGGGAGTGTAGAACGAGAACCCAACACCTTTGATGGGAAGTTCCATCATTTCTTGCACAAAATCATCCAATCTCTCCTGATTCAATTTGGAGATGGTCATATGGACAATCGGAGGCTGGGAGGCCCTTTTCAGATTTTCCACGGCCCTGTGATAAACGCCTTCTCCCCTAAGCATGTCATTCAGATCCTTCGGACCGTCAAGGGAGAGTATCCATTGCCCGTTTTCCAGCTCAGGGAATCCGTTTACCCCATTTGTAAAGGCTAAGGTTGAATCAAAAATCCTGCTTGCCACCCTGCACATTTCCGGGCGGAGAGTCGGTTCGCCCCCATACAGGATAGCGGCCCTCAGACCCCTTGCTCTCAGATCCTTAAAGAAGATCATCATCTGCTCATCATCTAATTCAGGGGGGTGATCTTGTTTCCACCAGTAGCAGTGGACACATTTAAGATTACATCGATGGGTAATATCGATGGCTACAGTTGTAGGATGGCTCGTTAAGATCCACTTGGCAAGAATGATTAGCTTTGCAGGGGTTAATCGCATGGCGTAAGGGTGTTGAATTTTCCTTCATATTCATTAACAAAGCGCTTTATGGCCCCTTCATCCGCAAAGCTGTAATACCTGTTATTCCCTATGATGACGTGGTCAAGGACCTGAATTGTCAGCAGTTTGGCCGCCCAGACCAGGTCTCTCGTAAGCCTTTGATCCTCTGGCGAGGGAGTTGGATCACCTGAAGGATGGTTGTGAACGAACACGAGGGATGCAGCCTTGTATTCGAGTGCCATTGAAACAATTTCGCGCGGATAAACTGCGCTGCCGGTGAGACTCCCATGGAAAAGATCATGATCGGCAATAAGCTCGTTTTTACGTGAAAGGAAAAGGACTTTAAAGACTTCCTTTTTCAGGTCCCGCATGGAATGAAAAAGATAGTCGAATACAGCCTGAGAAGAGCCGAAAAACATCTTTCCGGAAATTCTGTCCTTAAGATACCTTCCTGCGACCTGGTGGACGAGGCCTAAATAAAGGGCATTCTTAGGTCCGATACCCTTTATTTTAGTCAGCTTTTCCGGGGGCGCAGATAAAACACCTGAGAGATTCCCGAATTCCTTCAGGGCTTCACGCGCCGGAAGTTTCTGATCTCCCCTCGGTGTCCCTAAGGTGAGGAGAAATTCAATCACCTCCTCATCACTGAATCTTTCAAGGCCACCTTTCAGGAATCTCTGTCGCAACCTTTCACGATGGCCCTTGCCTCTTTTTTGCCACTCTTCTTTTTCCATGATACTGGATGCTCGATACTGGATACTGGATACTGGATACTTGATACTGGATGCTCGATACTGGATGCTGGATGCTGGTTGAAGATCCCGCTATCGGGGATAAAGAGATTGTTCTTAATTCCTTAATTCCTCAATCCCCAAATTCGTAATTCCGGTTTATCCGGGTTAAGATTATATCTGCCAACTTTATCAAAGATGGAAGAAAAATCAAGGGGAAGGTTGCCTAATGAAAAAGACTGCTTAAAATTATCAAAATTATTCATGTTTTCCTGTTGAAGGAAAATAAAGTATTGATGGTAAAGAAGGTGTTATGCTATATTGTCAAATCTTGTTATATCGTTAAACCGTGCCAGATGGGGGTAGGCGATTATTGTTAGTTGACTTTACAGTGCTAACTACCTTAAATAAATAGCAAATGATAACTCCGGTTTGTCCGGGTCAGGAACGTCGCACTTTATCATGTTGTTTCTTAAACTTGTTGTATTCTTAGTTGTTTACGCCATAATACAATTCATAGACGCTGCAAACGCTTTTGCCTGGGGGCCCGGTGTTCATACCGCTATTGCCCTAAGCTCACTTGATTCTGCCACTCTTTTACTCCCTGCCATCGGACGGGTAATCACCTCATTCCCTATCGAATACATATACGGATCTCTGTCCGCCGATTTCTTCATTGGAAAGGGGAAAAGGAAGCGCTCAAAAACTCCGCATGCCTGGGAGGGCGGTTTCAAATTCCTGAGCCAGGCCATTGATGAACGTGAGACGGCATATGCCTTAGGGTTTCTTTCTCATCTCGCCGCCGATGTGGTGGCCCACAATTTTTTTATCCCGAATTTGTTGAGTGCATACCCGGGTAGAGGAAGAATGGGACATCTGTTCTGGGAGATCAAGTCTGACTATTTAATCGGGCCAGATTACACAAGAATAGCGAGGGGTGTGCTCGATATGGACCATCAGATATGCGATGATCTCTTGAAACTTGTTGCGGGAAGAAGAAAAAAAGGATTTAAGGCAAAAAAACGCTTTTTTGCCCAGACTGTCAAGTTTTCGGGTCGCCTTCACACCACCCACGATCTCTTTTTTGGAGGCAATACGGTTCGCTGGCGGCACTTCCATGGATATCTTGCCTTTATGTTTGACCTTTCGCAGAGTTTGGTCAACGATTTTCTGAAACATCCCGAATCATCCCCCTGTCTTCTGCATGACCCAATGGGCAGACGGAATCTGCTTCTCGCAAAAAAGAGAAGCGCCTTTCCCAGACTTCGACGGATACCCCGGCCTGTTCGACGGTTCGACGTGGATGAAGACCTGCTCTATCTATGAACACTATTAGAATTCTTCCAGAGAAGTTGGCTTCTCAGATTGCAGCCGGGGAAGTGGTAGACCGACCTGCCTCGGTTGTCAGGGAATTGACTGATAACAGCATTGATGCGGGTGCGGATCGCATTGTTGTCAGGATTGAAGGTGGAGGGAAGAGACTAATCAAGGTCACTGACAACGGTACTGGCATGTCTAAGGATGATCTCCTTTTGTGCGTGGAAAGGCATGCAACGAGCAAGATAGAAACAGCATCCGACCTTTTGAATGTGAAGTCTTTAGGCTTCCGGGGAGAAGCCCTCCCGAGCATGGCTGCTGTTTCCCGCATGCAGATTACATCCCTTCCTCAAGGCCAGTTGACTGGGCACAGGCTCAAGATCTCGGGCGGAAAATTGTTGGCAATTGAGGAAACAGGGGCTCCTGCAGGCACAATTGTTGAGATAAAGGACCTTTTTTTTAATATCCCGGCAAGACGAAAGTTTCTTCGTGCCGCCCGAACTGAAACAGATCATATTGTAGATGTAATATCCAGAGCCGCCATGCCGTTTCCGCGGATAGGCTTTAGATTGGAGGATGGCGCAAAGAAGATCTTAAATTTGCCGGTATCAGGCGACACCTTGTCTCGACTCTCCGGGCTGATGGGTCGAAAGGTGGGTGAAGCAATTATGGAGGCGGAAGAAAGATATGGCGATCTTTCAATTAAGGTTTATGCAGCGCCCCCGGACTTTGCAAGGAGCAGGGGGGATCGGCTGTTTGTTTATGTAAATGGCAGGAATATCCGGGACCGGTTCGTTACAAAAGCGATTATGGACGGTTATGGCAAGCGGCTGATGAAGGGGCGCTATCCTCAGGTTGCCCTTTTTATTGACATCGACCCTTTGGAGATCGATGTTAATGTCCATCCAACCAAACAGGAAATCCGATTTCGTAATTCTCGCAAAGTTTTTCAGGCCATAGTCTCTACTATTGAAAACAGGTTGGCACGTTTGCCTCATCCCTTTTCGGGGCAGGAGTTTATTGGTAGTGAAGCGGTTCCAGCGCGGAAAGGCCTCTTATCCTCTGTTTCCGATTCTTTTATTTCCGAGCCCCCATGGGAGTATTCTCCTGGATCTGAAAGAAATGAGTCCCTGGATCAGACAGTGTACCCGTCCAGGACAGCGCCCCTTGAGCAGTCAGTGGTACCGGCTGGGGCACGAATCATCGGGCAGTTGGGAAACACATATATTCTATGCCAGGTGGAAGAGGGGCTTTTGATTGTCGATCAGCATGCTGCCCACGAAAGGGTCGTATACGAAAATCTAAAAAGGTCCTTAGCTGCTTCGCGAGTTGAAATCCAGGGCCTGCTGATCCCCTATGAGTTAGAGCTGTCGACAAAAGAGAAAAGGGTGATTTTGGGAAAAGGGGACAGGTTGCGCGGTTTCGGGATTGAAATTGACCATTTCGGGGGCAATACCTTTTTGTTGAGGGCTGTTCCTGCCCTGTTAAAAAATGTGGACTGGAATTCCTTTATATCCGAGTTTGTAACGGAATTAGAGGAAGGAACCCCTGATGAGGATGTCCTATTAGACAAGGCCGTAACTTTAATGGCCTGTCACGGCGCTATCCGGGCTGGACAGCGTTTGAGCCATGAAGAAATGGTCAGACTTTTAAGCGAGTTAGGAGAGATGGACTTACCCACGAACTGCCCCCACGGAAGACCCATATTTAAGCGTTTTACCTATTATGAGATGGAAAAGATGTTTAAGAGGGTTGTGTAAGTAGGTACCATGTCAGAAGATAAAAGGCCAAAGGTCATTGTTATTGCAGGTCCCACGGCCAGCGGAAAAACGGCTCTCGCAGTGGCCTTGGCTCGCTCTTTATCAGGAGAAATTGTCAATGCCGACTCCATGCAGGTTTATCGAGGCATGGATATCGGCACTGCCAAAC
>Ga0222678_1000863_pt1 | contig 12227 bp, 5 predicted proteins | sample AntAcemetagen937_FD_179801 | JGI IMG/M metagenome (GOLD analysis project Ga0222678, IMG submission 179801) | Saline water microbial communities from Ace Lake, Antarctica - #937 | ecosystem: Environmental > Aquatic > Non-marine Saline and Alkaline > Saline | place: Antarctica: Ace Lake | collected... | reverse complement strand
GAACTATGTTATGCGATTCACCAACCAATAATCAGGATCTTTGTCCCTATGAATTGTTCAAATTCAAATAACGATAAAAGAGGGGACTTTCAACTAGAATGATATAATATTACCATTGGTATTAACAGCCTTATTCCTCTCTATGTCCTTTCTGATTTTGTGTAAAACTAAATATTTTGCAAACTTAGGTTGGTATTAGTTGAGAATATTGATTCCTGAAAAAAAGATTATATTTATGATAATCAAACTAATGAATTCAGACATATTAATGAACCTAAAGATAAAACGGTATTAATTAAGGATTGGTTTGAATTTTAAAGGGATAGTTTAAATAATCATTGCTAAATGATTAATATTGAAGATATTTAAAAACCAAAAAAGTTGATATTGTTGATTTGCTTTATTGATTAAAGTAGAAGATTTGCTGTGAGCATCCGCCAAGCGCCTCCAAGGCGCTAGGCGGGTTTTAGAAGGCTTTTATTATGCCAATCATGGAAAAAATATTTCATTCCAATAAACTCTTTTTTTTCTTCTGATAAAATTTATATGCTTTTGTGCCACCATAAGCTGCACCAAGGCTCAGAAGTATAAATAAACCACCTCCAATGGGAGCACCACTTTCTTGATTTCCTGTTAGTCCATGACCTCCTGCTGGTGGTGGTGGTGGAACATCCTGCGAAAGCAGTGAGATTGGCGCGATTAAACAAATTGTTAAACTTAGGATTGCAATTGCTCTTTTTATATTTTTCATGATTATAATTTACTATATGATTATTTTTCGATTGTTATTTGCTTCAATAATTTCTAATTTCTAATAAATATTTTTTTGCTGAATGCTTTGTTGTCACTAATAACATTTACAATATAATTTCCAGCAGAAACATTTACTGTAAGCTCTTGATGTTCGTTACCGGTTAATTGAGTTTCTACAAGTTTTTGCCCGTAAATATTTATTATTCTAATTGTACCTTTTTGATGCTCAGGATTTAGAATATTGATTGTTTTATCTGATGACCATATTTGGATTTTGCTTAATTCTGTTTCCGGTTCTTCAATACCAACAGATTTAAAATGCAGTAAAAATCGTTGCACATCATCTCCTTCTTCTGAAGTAAATGAATAAACAGGATTATTAGTAAGATTTTGAGTATTATTAGTTTTTAGATCAGTTAAGTAAACAAGATAATCAGGGATAAGATTCTCTATTCCTTCAGCTTCGATATAGAAAGTGGAAGAGGTGTTTTTTGTAAAATAAAGTGGAATACTCAGCTCTTCTTTGAGCTCAGGAAGTGTATTCGTAGAGAGCGCTTTTCCTTCGGCAACTGTATAGAACAGGGGAGCATATCCGCTCATAAAATAGGAGTCGAACTCAATGTCAATATTTTCAGTTGACAATGGATCAAATTTAATAATACTTTCCTGCGCTGTACCGTTTTCTGTGTCATGAGCAGTGAGTTTTATTTTATTGGTTTCCATACCTTTGTACCATGCAGTTGAAGAGTGAGTTCGATCTCCTTTATAGATAGTTAAGGATCCTATTTTGCTAGCCTCTACGTTCACAATAAAACCTTGCATAGCCGGGATGATTCCTCCTGCAGAAAGATCAGTATAACTGGCACCTGTGGCGCTCCATATTTTTGCTGTTGCATAAAGATTGGTCAGATTCCATTCCGTGTTGCTGTTCTTGTTCCATTCCAATGCACAGGGGTAGGGATTTCCAATAAGATGAGAACCCAGATAGGATGCATTTGTAGTATAGCTCAAACTCCCTGATGAAGGACTTGATGTTGTTAGAGCACCCGAAAATGTTTTATCCTGGTTTGTTGAATATGCTACTAAGTATCCTTTACCGGTTGTGAATGTAGGAAATTCATCATTGGAGAAAAAGGCTTCGCCATCTCCGCGATTATAAACATTGCTTCCATTCTTAATATTGATCCATAAGCCTAATGATTCGCTCCAGCGGTAGAAATCTACATCAGAACTCATTGTTCCATTTATGTTCACAAACCCCGGACTGATAACCTGATCTGTTACTGGTGAAGAGAGAAAATGCCAGCCATGAATGTTATCCTCTCCCCAGGCTGGGATATAGCGTTGAACATCAACATCACCTGTTGCGGTTCCTTCAACAATCAATGATCCTGTACCGGTAGCTGAAGAGTTGATTGTAAAAGTACCATAGTTAACAAGGTTGCCGTTAACATCAAGATCATTAGCTTCAGATATAGTGAGTGTTGCCCCCTCGGCAACAGTAAGTGCATTTGCAGCATCGCCGGTTCCATCAACTGTTACAGCATCGCCTGTGCTTATAATAACATTTTTGTCGGAGGAAGGTTCTACAGTAGCATCTGCCCATGTTTCTGTTGTGGAGTTATAAGTATCCCATGTGGTGATATCAGACCAGTTATCAGTTTTTGTTGAAATATAATCCCCGTTTGAAGGGATGGTTCCGTCATACTCATAGGCTCCTATGTCTCTGGAGCCGGTATAGGCACGATAATAGCCACGCTGGTCAAGATCCGTACTTCCATTAAAGGTATTTGTTCCGGCTGAATATGGGATTGCCCCGTCAGCAACACTTCCTGATAACAAAGCTAACGTTTGAGTAGGCCCTCCATTATCAGCCAACGTTTGAGTAGCCTGATCGGTTCCAAAAAGGTTAGACTGTTGACCAAGAATATTTCCATTCCCAGTACCGAATTGGTTCGATGCCCCTGCTTGATATTCAACAATATTATATCCATCGTCTGTTAGTGTTCCAGCGTAATAGTAGTAGTCACCTCCGGTTCCAGCAGTATTATTTGCTATAAGAGAATTTTTAACCGTCAATCCTCCACTAAATATATCTATACCTCCACCAGAAGTAATTGCACTATTATTTGCTATTGTGATATTTGTAAAGACAGCAATGCCCCCCCCATCACTAGCCACCATAATACCGCCTCCACCATAATTACTAGCGGTCTGTGAATTACCACTGATTGTTGAATTATTAATAGTAAGTGTACCGTCTGAGTAAAATGAAACTCCACCACCATACAATGAACAAGAGTTACTATTTATTGTTGAATTTTCTATAGTAACTGTGGCAGACTCAAGTATACGAATACCACCCCCATGACTAGTTAAAGATTCATTGCCAGAAATTGTAACAGATGTTAATGTCGAATTACTTGCAGTTGATATCCCGCCACCATCCCCTGTACTAGTATTATTTGAGAATATTGAATTGCTCATTGTAATAGTGTTTCCAGTTCCGCTGGAAAACCCACCACCGTAATTAGCACTAGTATTTCCACTGATTGTTGTGTTTGTGATTTCTACGTTTGAACCAACATCAGTAGCAACTCTAATTCCTCCACCCCAAACAGTCACAGTATTGTTCGAAATTGTACAATTGTTTATGTTAATATTTCCACCGGCAATTTGTATTCCACCCCCATAAGCAGCTTTTGAACCGGAAACTGTAACTGATTCAAGGTTAAGAGTACCGGCGGCAAAATAGATTCCTGCTCCATAACTTGCTGTACCGGTAAGTGAAGAAATATCCCCCCCCTTGATAGTCATATTGGAAATATTGACTGTTTCGCCGGAGGCATTGATGTTAAATACCCTCCATGTGGAAGTGCCAGGTTCTGTTACCTGAACTGTAACTTCATCAGCAGAATTTCCTGTAAAAGTCATAGCATCTGTAACGGAGATTTCATTATCAATTTTGGTTATACCGTCTGCAAAAGTTTTTGTTGAGCCTGTTGTGCTTCCCGTAAATGAAAGAGTTGAATAATCCACATAATCCACAGTCTGGTCTCCGCCATCATAAGTAACTGTGCTAGTAGATTTTGTAAAAGCTCCAATACTGGTAACAATTCCACCGAGTTTTAGATCTCCAGCGCCAGTAAAGGTAACTACTCCACTGCTTGCATTAAAAGTACCGTTGGCATCGAAAGTGCCGGTTGAGACGGTAATAGTTCCATTGTTATCAGTTGCTCCTGTTATAGTAGCAGTATAAGTTCCTAATGCAAGCGTTGTTCCTGAGCCTATTGTTAACGCTCCACCTACATTTGTGGTTCCTCCTAATGTTTTTGTTCCGCTGCCTGATGTTGAAAGATTATAATAAGTATTTGCCAAAATGCTTTGGACTCCCTCTTTATCATAGCTTACTGTGCCTGTACCTGCTGTAAAAGTTCCAAGACTTGTAACAGTTCCACTTAGATTTAGATCTCCAGCTCCCGTAAAGGTAACTGCTCCACTGCTTGCATCAAATGTTCCATTGGCAGTAAGATCATTGCCTTCTGAAATTGTTAGTGTTGCCCCCTCGGCAATAGTGAGAGCATTTGCAGCATCACCATTTCCATCAACGGTTACTACATCGCCTGTGCTTATAATAACATTTTTGTCGGAGGAAGGTTCTACAGTAGCATCTGCCCATGTTTCTGTTGAGGAGTTATAAGTATCCCATGTGGTGATATCAGACCAGTTATCAGTTTTTGTTGAAATATAATCCCCGTTTGAAGGGATGGTTCCGTCATACTCATAGGCTCCTATGTCTCTGGAGCCGGTATAGGCACGATAATAGCCACGCTGGTCAAGATCCGTACTTCCATTAAAGGTATTTGTTCCGGCTGAATATGGGATTGCCCCGTCAGCAACACTTCCTGATAACAAAGCTAACGTTTGAGTAGGCCCTCCATTATCAGCCAACGTTTGAGTAGCCTGATCGGTTCCAAAAAGGTTAGACTGTTGACCAAGAATATTTCCATTCCCAGTACCGAATTGGTTCGATGCCCCTGCTTGATATTCAACAATATTATATCCATCGTCTGTTAGTGTTCCAGCGTAATAGTAGTAGTCACCTCCGGTTCCAGCAGTATTATTTGCTATAAGAGAATTTTTAACCGTCAATCCTCCACTAAATATATCTATACCTCCACCAGAAGTAATTGCACTATTATTTGCTATTGTGATATTTGTAAAGACAGCAATGCCCCCCCCATCACTAGCCACCATAATACCGCCTCCACCATAATTACTAGCGGTCTGTGAATTACCACTGATTGTTGAATTATTAATAGTAAGTGTACCGTCTGAGTAAAATGAAACTCCACCACCATACAATGAACAAGAGTTACTATTTATTGTTGAATTTTCTATAGTAACTGTGGCAGACTCAAGTATACGAATACCACCCCCATGACTAGTTAAAGATTCATTGCCAGAAATTGTAACAGATGTTAATGTCGAATTACTTGCAGTTGATATCCCGCCACCATCCCCTGTACTAGTATTATTTGAGAATATTGAATTGCTCATTGTAATAGTGTTTCCAGTTCCGCTGGAAAACCCACCACCGTAATCAACACTAGTATTTCCACTGATTGTTGTGTTCGTGATTTCTACGGTGGCGTTGGCACTACCTCCAACTCTAATTCCTCCACCCCAATCAGTTACAGTATTGTTCGAAATTGTACAATTGTTTATGTTAATATTTCCACCGGCAATTTGTATTCCACCACCATAATCTGCTTTTGAATCGGAAACTGTAACTGATTCAAGGTTAAGAGTACCAGCGGCAAAATAGATTACTGCCCCATAACTTGCTGTACCGGTAAGTGAAGAAATGTCCCCTCCCTTGATAGTCATATTGGAAATATTGACTGTTTCGCCGGAGGCATCGATGTTAAACACCCGAAATATTGAAGTGCCTGGTATTGTTACCTGAACGATAACACCCACTCCGCTACCGGCATCATTCGATCCATTGATGGTCAAACTCTCTGTAATGGATAGTTCGGATAAAATGCTTATAGTTTCATTACCTGAAGCTAGATTGAAAGTTATCTCATCGTCATCACCAGCTGCTATTATTGCCTGTCGCAGTGTTCCTGCACCAGAATCGCCATTATCGGTTACAACTTGGTCTGCAGCTATCAGACTTGTGCTGATTGCTATGCAAATAAAGAATATTATTGAACTATTGAATATTTTCATGACAAATGGTTTTAGTTTGTGATGAGGTGATGGGGTGATGTTACGCCAGACTCATCTTTCTTCAATCTATTAAACTTTTTTTATTTTTTTATAATCCTTAATGCCTTTGTATCCTCCATAGATTCCACCCAGACCGAGCAAAATAAACAAACCACCTCCAATGGGAGCTCCACTTTCTTGATTTCCTGATTCTCCATGACCTCCTGCTGGTGGTGGTGGTGGAACATCCTGCGAAAGCAATGAAATTGGTGCGATTAAACAAATTGTTAAACTTAAGATTGCAATAGCTCTTTTTATTCTTTTCATTTTATAAAAATTTTCTTTAATTATTTCTTATTTAACAAATATCTTTTTACTTGCTATTTTGTTGTCGCCAACAACATTAACAATATAATTTCCAGCAGAAACATTTACTGTGACCTCTTGATGTTCGTTACCGATTAATTGAGTTTCAATAAGTTTTTGCCCGTATATATTTATTATTCTAATTGTACCTTTTTGATGTTCAGGATTTAGAATATTGATTGTTTTATTTGATGACCATATTTGGATGTTGCTAAATTCTGTTTCCGGTTCTTCAATGCCAACTGCTTTGAATCTAATTTTAAATCTTTCGATATTATCATTTTCAAAAGAAGTAAAAATGTAAATTGGATTTTGAGATAAATTCTGTTCAGTATTAGTTTTTTTATCTAATAGCCAAACATCCATATCCATATTTTCTATTTCATACATTTCTATACTGAAGTTTAGTCCCTCGTTTTTGATAAAAGTAAAAGGAATAACAGTATTTTCTGAATAATCAGGCATGCTGTTTACTGCTAGTGGTCTGGTACCAATCTGTGAGTAGAAAAATGGTGCATAACCTGATAAGAAATCGCTATCGAATTCCATATCCCATTCTAAAGTGGATTCAGGATTAAAACGAATTTCACTTTCTTGTGCAGATGGATTATCTATATTATTGGCTTTAAGTTTTATTAATGGATAACCGGAATCTTTATAAAATGCTTGTGAGCTGTGTACACGTTTACTTGCCGGTATAGTTAGTGAAGCATCATCTGCTGTAGCTTGAACCATAAAACCATTTGTTGCAGGAATTGGTTCACCGTTACTTCTAGATGTATAACTTTTATTTACTTCATTCCATATTTTAGCAACTCCTGCAATATTCGATGTTGTCCAGTCTGTCCACCAAGTAAGTGCTGAAGTAAAAGGATTGCCAAGTAAATGCCAACTGTAGTAATTAACTGAACCCGAAACATCTAAATTTGAAATATCAACATCACTAACATTTATAGTTCCTGTAAAATCCTTTGTATCTGCATTTTTATATGCAGCCATATATCCATGTCCTAATTCAAAATCATCACTGCCATTTACTGTTATGAATGAAGGGACGTTGCCCGTTTTAAAATTTATCCAAAGGTTGTTGGGCTCACTCCATGCATAAAAGTCATAATCTGCTTCTGCAACTGTAAAATTACTTGATGAAATATCGTAATTAGCTACAGGAGAACTTAGAAAATGCCAACCGTCATCCCAAGTACCCCAGACAGCAGCTGCAATATAGCGTTGCATTATAATACTTCCAGTAGCCGTACCTTCTACTATCAGAGAGCCGGTACCCGAACTTGTACTGTTTATTGTAAATGTTCCTAAGTTAATTAAGTTTCCATCAATTGTAAGTGCTTTGGCTGCATTAATTGTTAAAGCACCCCCTGAATTAATGGTTAAATTATTACATGCCGCATTAGTAATATCTATTACGGGATCAGTTGTTAAATCTTGTATTCCTACATTATCAGTTGATGTTGGAACTCCCCCATTACTCCAGTTAGCTGCTTCATTCCAGGTTGTTGAGCTTGTATTAAGCCAAGTGTTAAAAGCTGATGAACTTACCCAATCAACATCTGTCATATTAACAAGTGTCAAGTCGTTGGAAGTACTACCATCAAAAGCCTGAAGTGTTGTGCCGGCACTATTGTCAAAGTTGTAATATGCCACTAAATTATCTTCATCACCTTCAAGCGAATTACACATATTCTCGATTATTTGATCGTCAGTTAGGGCGGCATCATAAACTCTTACTTCGTCAATTTTTCCATCAAATGAATCAGTATATAAGGATGAGCCATCAGCACTATACATATTTCCTATAGTGAAATTAGCGCTAGGTGTAAGTGGGGCTGTTGTATTAGAATAACTTAGTAATTCTCCATTTAGAAAAAATTGGACAGTGCCAATATTTCTTCTCATGGCTATATGATACCAGTTTCCGGTTATTAATACTTCGTCAGTTATATTCCAATGTGCTGTACCAAATAATCCTGCAACTTTTGAATTCTCTATGCCAATTCCATAACCACCCGCATCATCCCCGTTATAAGCGATACATCTCCAGCCTCCTGCACCATTAGTAACAACATCTGGATAAACCCATGCCATCATTGTAAAATTATCAGTTACTAATGTAACATTTGAAGTTTTATATGCATAATCAGGACTTACAGATTGCAATCCCCCTTCAAATTCCAACGCATTTTTAGGACCAAAGAATGCTGCACTGGTTTCCCACTCATTGCCGGTCATATTTGTTAAGGTACCATTATAAGACCCTTTGGAATCAATAGCAGTTGTGGTACCATCATTTTCATTTAATTTATAATAAGCTATCAAATCAGAACCAGGACTGCTTATTTCCTTATACATATTTTGTCTTATTTCGGTTTCGGAACGAACATCATTCCAAATGCGTACTTCATCTAAAGTTCCATTAAGATATCTGCCATCAGCACTATAAGAAATATTGAATGAGCTATTTGATTCAATTGGTCTGCTGTTTGTAGAAATCGCATCCAGATTGCCATCAATATAGATTTTCATTTCCATTACTGATCTGTCGAAAACACCTGCAATATGGTACCATGTATCTACTTCCAGTCCAGTGTTTCCATTCAACTTTGTTTCACCCCCAATTTATAGGTTCAACACAAATTGGACTTTATTACTATCTAAACCATCATCACCAAGTCTTAATAATGCAATATTATCTGCCTCTTCAGTACCCATAAGAGTTGATATGTAAGGAATGCTGCTTTGAAAAGCATCTACATTAACCCAACATTCTAGAGTGAGTTTATCTCCACTTAAGTTCATGCTTCCACAATCAACATAATCATTGCTACCATCAAAATCGAGAGCATTATTTTGAGCCTCGGTAATAGCTATAATCCCCCAAAATGATATTAAAATTAAAAACAGCTTCTTCATGATATTTGGTTATTTGTTAATAGTTATTAGTTATTAGAAATTCGATTTTTTATTTATCTGTATTTCATATTTCACCACCATTTTCCTCTTCACCACCCCTTCATCAAAGATTGTGCTTACCTAAATGAGGTTGAAATCCTAAATATTTTTAACTTATACAGTTGTAAAATAGTCATAGTTTTGGGTTTAACGCGTCCTCGCTATTTAACTCTCTCTCAGTTGAGCATCCGCCAAGCGCCTCCAAGGCGCTAGGCGGGTTTCTTCGTACATCTACTAAGCGCAGGTTTTCTGCTTTCTGCTAAGAAAGCACAAGACATGTTGACGCAAGGGGTTTTTTATTAAAGCACAAGTCGTTCTTGCGGACAGGGTTTGCTAGAAGACTTGCCATAGGGGTTGTATATATTTTTCATTCTTTACTTAGATATTTATTTTCTGTTTCAATTCCTTTGCATTTATTGGCTTTGTAATATAATCGTTGCAGCCGGCAGCAATTGCTTTTTCCTTGTCGCCTTCTAAAGCATAAGCAGTTTGCGCAATTATAATGACGTCTTTGTTAAACTTACGTATCTGCCTGGTGGCTTCGTAGCCATCTATCGAAGGCAATTTAATATCCATAAGTACTAAATCTATTTCAGGCTTGTTTTGACATACTTCAACAGACTCTTCTCCTGTTATTGCTAATGTAATTTCGTGTGCGAATTCTCTTAAAATAACCGAAATAAATTTTGCTGAAATTTCATCGTCTTCGACAATTAATATATGATGCTTGTTGATCGGAGTTGCTTCAACAGGAGGCAAAATTTCATTTTTAGATATATTATCTTTTATTGTTTCGTTTTGGTATGGAAGGGTAAAATAAAAAGTGCTTCCTCCTACCTTGCCGGCAGGCAGGTTTTCTTCTTCGCTTTCTACCCAAATTTTTCCACCAAGCATTTCTACATACGCTTTGGAAATAGACAAACCTAAGCCTGATCCCTGAAAAGCACGTGAGTCGGTTATATCGGCTTGAATAAAGCGTTCAAATATGGCTTTCTGCCTGTCTTTTGGAATACCGATACCGGTGTCTTTCACATAAAACTCCAATACGGAAGGCTTACTCTCCTTTTTTAGGGTATAGCCGAATTCTATGGAACCTTTTTCACTGAATTTAATGGCATTTTTTACAATGTTTGTAAGTATGGTATAGACTTTCTCACTGTCAGTTTTAATAATGGCTTCATTTGAAGGCAAAGAATTTCTGAATAAAAACTGCATTTCTTTTCTTTCCATCTCGGGTTTAAAGAAAGCATAAAGAAATTCGATTTGCTCGTTAATATTCGATTCCTGTAAGTTAACTTCCATTTGTCCCGATTCTATTTTTGAAATACTAATAATATCATTGATAGTATTGAGCATTCGTGCTCCGCTTTTTTCGATAATTTCAATGTAATCCTGCTGATCGTCACCTGTAAGTCCTGGTTCCTTTAATAACTCAGTGAAACCAAGTATTCCATTCATTGGTGTTCGAATTTCATGACTCATATTTGTGAGAAATGCTGATTTTAACCTATCAGATTCTGTTGCTTTTTTAAGAGCTTTTTTCAATTCATCTTCGTTTTTCTTCCTTTCAATAGAAATACTTATTTGTTCAGACACAAATTCAAGTATTTCTAAATCCGAATCATTAAAAGCATTTTTATCAGTATAACTTTGAACAGCAAGAACACTGGTTATTTTTCCTTCAATTTTAAGAGGGACTCCAAGCCATATTTTTGATAAACTGCCTACATGTTCCAACTTACCTTCCTTTACTAATTTCTTCTTTAATTCGATATCTGCCAATAGAGGCTTTTTTGTATCAATTACATATTTGGTCAATGTTTTTCCTGCCGGAGCAGAAGTAATATTATCCTTTTCGTCAGCAAAAAATGGTATTGCAAGTGTATCGGTTTTTCTATCGTAAAAGGCAATATAAAAATTTGTTGTATCTATAATTGTTCCAAGTTCTTTTTGAATTAGACTAATCAATTTTTCCAGATTATCAGTAGTAATTACTGCATTTGAAATATTGTATAATGTTTTCTGAATTTGCTCTGCTCGCTTTCGCTCGGTGATGTCAGTTACCAACACAAAAGACCCGCAAGGTTTCCTTTTTTTGTCGATTAAGGAAGTTGCATTGAAAATAGTTGGCAAATTAATGCCGTTTTTCTTTTTCAGTATAATTTCGTAGGTTCTGTGCAAGGTAGTTGTTATTCGTGAAGCTTGTTCTTTTAATACTTTTAGGTTCTCATCATTAACAAAATCGAATGGCGTTTTGTCAATCATCTCACTTCTTGAATAGCCAAGCATATTACAAAGTGATTGATTTACATCAATGGTTTTCTGGCCAGAATCGATAAGCCAGAAACCTTCAGAAGTAGTTACAATAAGATTGCGATATTTCTCCTCACTTTCCCTCAGCGCTTCCTCTGCCTGCTTTCTCTCTACAATGTGTCCCATGCGTTCAGCTACAGCATCAAGCACCATTCTCTCTTCTTTCAGAAAAGGCCCTTCATCACTGTCCGGCATTTTAACCAGATTATAGATTTCGATAATACCGACATTCTTGCCGGCAACTTTGATATCAGAGCTTTGCATCCAATCGGTTTTCTTGAAGTTTGGTTCTTTGTATTCAATTCCATCTACGATAATCCGGCAAACAGTAATTTCGGGATACTGCCAGGAAGTTGGAACAAGGTTAATAACTTTACGGAAAATTTCTTCTATCGAAAGATCTGGAGTTTCCATAATTTTAGAAATACCATAAAGACAGTTGAGTTCTTTTAATCTTTCGTTTTTGGCAAACTCTGCCAGCTTAAGCTCAGTGATGTCTCTAATTGATATTAAACCTGCCAATCTGCCTTGATATTCAGTTTTGACACCGATTGCACTTATCCATATTTCTCTCCCATCTTTGGTAATTGAGCGGAATTCATTTGTTTGCT
>Ga0222678_1000853_pt1 | contig 12294 bp, 6 predicted proteins | sample AntAcemetagen937_FD_179801 | JGI IMG/M metagenome (GOLD analysis project Ga0222678, IMG submission 179801) | Saline water microbial communities from Ace Lake, Antarctica - #937 | ecosystem: Environmental > Aquatic > Non-marine Saline and Alkaline > Saline | place: Antarctica: Ace Lake | collected... | reverse complement strand
AAAGCTACATCTAACATAACTAAAAACACCAATAAAAACGAAAATAATAAGTTCACTGATCAGCTTGAAATTAAAAAACCGAATAATCCTGTTAGGGATGAGAGTCCATTTGTTACTCAACCACCTGTAGAACTTATCAGAGATATGTGGGATCTTCAATTTGGCTTTGATGTTACAGCAGCTTCTGGAGCAGCTGGTAATGCCGGAGCAGAGTTTGATGGTACCTACTTCTATTCTACACGCTGGGCGACCAACCTGATTCATAAATTTGATATTGATGGTAATTTAGTTTCTGAATTCTCAATACCTGGAGTTACCGGTCTTCGTGATCTTGCTTATGATGGAACTTACTTCTATGGAGGTGCCTCAACTAACACAATTTATGAAATGGATTTTGAAACACAAACATTGATTGGTACTATTAATTCATCTGTTGGCGTTAGAGCTATTGCTTATGATAGCGATAATGATGCTTTCTATGTTTCAAATTGGGCAGATCCAATTGGTCTTATAGCTCGTGATGGTACAACCATTGCTACAATAAATTGTGGATTAGCGGGTACTTATGGTTTGGCTTATGATAATGTGACTGGTGGTCCATATCTTTGGATTTATGACCAGGGAGCTGGTGCTTTAACACCACAATATATACATCAATTTGATCTTACAACAAGTACGCTTACAGGAATATCACATGATACAACACTTGAACTTCCTGACCCTAGTGGTCCAATTGCCGGAGGTTTATTTTTAACCACAGATTATGTATCCGGTATGGTAACAATCGGAGGATTACAACAGGGAATTCCAGACCAAATATTCTGTTATGAGTTAGCTCCGTATTCAACCTGGGTATCTGTAACCGACAATATTTCCGGAACAGTTCCCGGCAGTGGTGGTTCTATTGTTGTCGAAGTAACATTCGATGCTACAGAACTTACTATAGGAGAAATACTCACAGCAGATCTGTTGATCCATAATAACTCCAACTATGGTGATGATTATGTTATTCCCGTAACTCTGAATGTTGTCAGTGTAGGCACGGAAGAAGATCCTCCGGTATTATACACAAAACTGGGTGGCAACTATCCGAATCCATTCAATCCGGAAACAGCAATTAATTTTGCTATTCATGAAGCAGGTAAAGTAAGGATCGATGTGTTCAATATTAAGGGACAACTTGTAAAAACATTAATCAATGAACATCTTGAAGCAGCTTATCACAGTATTATCTGGGATGGCAAAGATACAAATGGTGTAAATGTATCGAGCGGCGTCTATTTCTATAAGATGGATGCAGCCAAATACACCAGCACCAAAAAGATGATACTGATGAAATAACAGCATGATCTGATTGTTTTAAAAAGGGATGGCTTCGGCTGTCCCTTTTCTATTTTATTTTCCTTAAAAGAAACTATATTTTCATATAATATCTGGTACATTTATTGCATCATTAAATTGAAATTGAGAAAAAGCTAGAGCTTATATGAAAAGTTTAATTTTCGTGATAGTGTTAATATTTGCCAGTAATATTCCAATGCAAATATTTGCTCAGAATGTTTTTGTCTGGGATAGAGATAATGAAGAACTCATTATCAATCCGGAAGATCCGTGGACAGAAGTGGGTGTGGAATGGGCGATTGTGAAGGCATTAGATGCAAATGGAATAACTCCAACTGTGGATACGGTGTTACCTGCAAATCTTTCCGATTATGATGTTTTGTTTGCCACAGTTGGTATCTGGTGCGGAGCCTGAGGATGGACACCTCCGGAACCAGTTGGTTCTGATGATATTCAAATGATTATTGATTTTTTGAATTCAGGCAAAGCCTGTTATATCGAAGGTTCTATTATTGGAACAGGTGCTCATACTGAATTATATTCTTATTTCGGTTTGGGAAATAATTCTAATATGAGTGGTGGATACAGCGGTATCGAAAATCTCTATGGAATTGATGGAACTTTGGGTGAGGATTATAATTTTGCTTATCTTTATGGTACAAATGCTGATTATGGAATCGATGAACTTGAAGTGGGGAGCGGAACTGCTTTTCTCGAATCGCAGGATGGATTTGTTCGGGGTGTTTTTTATGAGCAGGGAACATATAAGACAATAGCAGCTTCCAGTTTTTTCGGTGCATTGGGAGATGGAACAGGCGAAAATACCAAAACCAGTTTGATGGCAAATCATCTTGAATTTTTGTATGGTAATGTTAATGCTGGTAATAATGTTATTACTTTGGGAACTCATCTTGGAAAAAACTATCCAAATCCATTTAATCCTGAAACTAAAATCTCTTTTAATATTTCTCACGAAGATGCAAAGAACGCAACCATCGAAATTTATAATATCAAAGGTAAGAAGATTAGACAATATTCAATTTCCAATAATCAATCCGTCTCCAGCGAATTAACGTCTTCAATTGTCTGGGATGGTAAAGATTTTTTAGGAAACAGTGTTTCATCGGGAATCTATTTTTATAAGATGAAGGCAGGTGAATATACGTTGACTAGGAAAATGACTTTAATGAAATAACAGCAGATAGTTATAGCCCTTTCCTTGATTAAAACATTAAACTATTTAACACCATAGTAAAAGAGTGTTATCAAAAAAGTTTTTTTTTAATTGTTTTTAAAGAGTTTATTTAAATGTCGTTTTCTTCGGTTTATATAAAAACTTATCAAGATGGTCTTCTAAAAGATAAGATAAAACAAGCTTACAACTTTTTAGAGAATTGCTATCTCTGTCCCCGCAATTGTGGAGTTAACAGGATTAATAATGAGAAAGGCATTTGCAACACAGGGAGAAAAGCAATGGTCTCGAGCTATAATCCTCATTTTGGTGAAGAAGCTCCCCTGGTTGGAAAATATGGTTCCGGGACAATTTTTTTCACAAACTGTAATTTATTGTGCATTTTCTGCCAGAATTATGATATCAGTCATGAAGGAAAGGGATATGAAATTACAGATAATGAACTTGCCTGGATGATGCTGAACCTTCAAAATAGTGGTTGTCATAATATTAATTTTGTCACTCCTTCTCATGTTGTTCCCCAGATTTTGTCTGCCCTGGAAATTGCTGTCGAAGCAGGTTTGTCCATACCTTTAATTTATAATTCCGGGGGATATGATAATGTGGAAACTTTGAGAATTCTGGAAGGAGTTTTCGATATTTATATGCCAGATTTCAAATTCTGGGATTCTGAAATTGCTGAACTTACCTGCAATGCTCCAGAATATCCTGAAGTTGTACAAAAAGCAATTTTAGAAATGCATCGGCAGGTTGGAGATTTAATAATTGATAAAAGCGGGATCGCGAGACAAGGTCTGCTTATTCGACATCTTGTTCTTCCCAATAATCTGGCTGGCACAAAAGAAGTGGCAGAATTTATTTCAGGAAATATCTCAAAAAATACTTATATCAATGTAATGTCTCAATATCGTCCTTGCGGAAAAGCTTATGAAAATAAAGGATTATCACGTTGTCTTACACGAAAAGAATTTGAAAATGCTTTAAATGCAACTAAGGAAGCTGGTTTATTTCGGTTAGATTTATAATGTGAGAAGAAATGATTTTTTGAAATTATACGTTGAATCTGCTTATTAAAACTTGACATAATTTAAGTGGATTTTTTTCAGAAGAGCGAAATAAATATAAAAAAAATAGAGGAGAAATGATGAGAAAAAAAATCTTATCTTTTGTAGTTTTATTCATGGTTCTAATGTTCGTCACAAACTTATTTGCAGACCCACCTGTAACTTATGACCTGCGAGATGTGAATGGAGAAAATTATGTAACTTCCGTTAAGAGCCAGCAAGGTGGAACCTGCTGGACTCATGGAGCAATGGCTGCCATTGAAGGGAACTTGCTGATAACAGGTGCTTGGGCAGCAGCCGGCGAAGTTGGTGAACCAACTCTGGCTGAATATCATCTCGACTGGTGGAACGGATTCAACCAACATAATAATGATGACATTGAGCCACCGTCCGGTAGTGGTCTTGAGGTGCACCAGGGAGGAGACTACATGGTTACTTCTGCTTATCTCAGTCGAGGAGAAGGAGCTGTGAGAGATATTGACGGGCAATCTTACAATACACCACCTTTAAGATTTGATCCCAGTTATCATTACTATTATGTGAACGATATTGAATGGTATGATGCAGGCTTGGATCTCAGTAATATCAATACTATAAAGTATGCAATCATGGATTATGGTGTGCTGGGAACATGCTTGTGTTCCAATGGCTCATTTATTTCCGGTTATATTCATTATCAACCGCCATCCAGTAATTTAGAGCCCAATCATGCAGTTGCCATTGTTGGTTGGGACGATTATAAAGTAACCCTAGCCCCAGAGCCTGGTGCTTGGCTTTGTAAGAACAGTTGGGGAGCGAACTGGGGATTGAGTGGTTATTTCTGGATTTCTTATTATGATAAACATAGCACGCACCATCCTGAAATGGGTGCAATTTCCTTTCAGAATGTTGAACCAATGAGCTACGATTGTGTTTACTATCACGATTATCATGGTTGGAGGGATACGAAAGAAGATTGCTCCGAAGCTTTTAATGCTTTTTGTGCAGATGGCTCCCAAGATATAAATGCAATCAGTTTTTTTACAGCCACAAACAACGTGGATTATACCATAAAAATATATGATGATTTTGACGGAACAAACCTGCAAAATGAATTATCTGCAAAATCCGGAACAATAGATTATATTGGTTTACACACCATTGAGCTGGATACAGTCGTTCCTCTTACTGAAGGAGAAGATTTTTATGTTTATCTCATTCTGTCAGATGGCGGACATCCCTACGATAGAACTTCTGATGTTCCTGTCTTACTCGGAGCTCAATATAGAACAGTTGTTGAATCTGCTGCAAACCCAGACGAAAGCTATTATAAGAGTGGAAATGATTGGCTTGATTTCTATTATTATAATGATCTTTCCGGGTATCAAAATACCGGAAATTTCTGTATGAAAGCTCTCACAGTTGATAGTGGTAGCGGAACAAATCCTCCTCAAAATTTAGAAGCGGAAGTAATTGAGTTCAATAGTGTATATCTTACCTGGAATGTTGTAAATCGTGACCTTCTAAGTTTTTTAATTTTCCGTGATGGAAATTTCATCGCCGAGATCAGTAATACTCCTTTCCCGACTAACTGTTATACAGATGAACCACTCGATGCAGGTGAATACACCTACTATGTTATTGCTGTTTATGATGAAGGTGAATCTGAACCTTCCAATGACGCTACAGCTTTAGTTGTTCTTCCTCCTCCAACTAACCTGGTGGCAACATCTCCGGGAGCAAATATCATACTAACCTGGGAAGCTCCTATTGAAATCAGAGAATTCATTGAGTATAATATTTATCGAAATAATAGTCAGTTAGCCTCTACAGCAGCTACGTTTTATATAGACCTAAATGTTCCCAATGGAATCTATGAGTACTACATCACAGCAGTATATTCCGGAGATTATGAATCCGAACCCTCGAATGTAGTTACTATCGAACAAACAAGTACAGAAAATGGACTGGCTTCTATTAGAACGGAATTAATTGGTAATTATCCTAATCCTTTCAATCCTGAAACCACAATTTCTTTTTCATTAAACACCGAAAACACTGAAGACACCGAATTGATAATTTATAATATCAAAGGTAAGAAAATTAGACAATATTCAATATTCAATAATCAATTTTCAATTATTTGGGATGGAATGGATGAATCCGGGAAACAGGTTACTTCAGGCATTTATTTCTACAAATTAAAAACAGAAGATTATGAATCTACAAAGAAAATGATCTTAATGAAATAAAGATTATTACTTACAAATTGAAAGCGGTTAATATTTTCAGTTAGCCGCTTTTTTATTTTATTAGATAAAAATATCTTTACAAATTTTCTAAAGAAATTACAAATAATTCAGATTTTATAAACTTAGAAAAAATGAAACAAGGAGAACAAGATGAGAAAACTTTTAACTATTTTTTTGCTGTTAGTATTTTGGGGCTGTTTATTTGCAGATGATTTTATGCAACCGACCAGAAGAGACAAATCATTACCGAGTCCGATCAAAGGAAACGGTTTTCTTCCAGCGAGCACAAGAGATAGACCGGCATTTGAGTTTGTAGTTCCACCCACCACGATTATGCCAACATATTATGATTACCAGCCGGGAAGTTATTGCAGCCTGCCACTCCGTATTCAACCGGAAGTTTCTCACCCATGGGGATTGCCGGCTGGAGGTGCTTATGTCGTATTTCATACTACGGAAACCGCAAGTGCTACCAGAAGGGTTTATTATGCCTACATCGATTCGGACGGCAATGTAACCAATTCGGATCCGATTGCAACCTGGGATCTTAGTGAAGGTTATCCCGGTATCGATATCGACCAGAATACTGCAGATCCAATGGTTTCTTATCACGTCAATATGGACGAAGATCCAACTTTAGAAGATACCTTTGTCTATGACTTGTTTCATATGATGGGCAGTCCTGGATTATGGATTGATCCCTTTGATGTTATTGACAATAACGAGCTTGCAGCTGCAGGCATTTATCCGTTTCCCAATGATCAATTCGTTTGGCCTTATGTTTATATCAGTGAATCGTCACCTCTGGGAGGAGATTATCGCAGAGTTTATGTGACTGCTCAAAATGTTACCATGTCGCATGGTCCTGCTGGCATTCCCTGTGAAAGTGTTCTCATCGCTTATGCGGATTTTCAAACTTCAGATTTGGATGCCCAATCAACTTTGACCTGGACTTATCGTACAATCGAGCAGATGGATGCCTGGAGTGCTGAAGATCCCGAATGGATGAGACCTTTCAAAGGTGCTGCTGTTTCTGAAAATATCATAATTTATTTTGGATACGTGGTCGATAGTGACGGTTATGTGTCCGATGTTTTCGCTCTTGTTAATGAAAATTATGGAGAAGGTCCATTTGAATATTATTCGGAAAGTTATCTTTTTGACCAATGGAATCCTCTCAATGAAGACGGAACTGCTTATCTTTATTCCGCTGAGACAACACCTTTGATTCCTTATGAAGTAAGACAGGAACATATACATTCGAGCAATATGAATGTAATTTTGAAGGATAACGATACCAAGGCAACCTGGACCGGAGCGATGGGAATTACTTTTGATGCGCTCGATGGTAATGGACCCGGATATTACTATCCCACCTGGTGCCAGGTCTATCCCAAAGAGATCGTCTTTGATTTAATCACACATGAATTCAGTTTCAAAGACCTTTACATTGAAGGTGCCGATCCAGACGATAATACCCTAATGGTTCCCTGGGATTTAGATGAGGATGGTGTTGTAGATTCATTTGATGAAGATGGCTGGCCCGAGTGGGTTTGGAATTGGCCCATTTATTGGCCCGAGGGTGACGATGCTTTCTTCGAAAATTCATATAAAACAACCAAAAATCAAAATTGGATGGTTTCTGTTTGGTCGGATGGAACAAAGGCAAAAAGATATTATGACGGAGATGTTTCTTTTTGGGAATGGGAAGCTACTCCGGAAATTGCCATTATTATTTCAACAGATCACGGACAAACCTGGTCGGCACCTATTTTCCTGAATGCCAATGAAACACCGGAAATGGCAAATCAGATTCCCTGTTATGTATATCCAGGTGATAAGATTGAAGTTCTCAGTAATACTCCTGGCAATTATCATGGTAAAGTAGATTTATTCTATTTGGATGACAATGATTTTGGTTCTTCAGTTCAAGGAAATGGACAAAATAATGGCGGGGAACTGATGTATGCAGCATTAGATATTGAATTTTCATCTTCTTTTACTTCAGATGAAAATGTAGCACTTCAAACTGAATTCCTGGCACAGAACTATCCCAACCCATTCAATCCATCTACAACCATCAAATATGAAATCAAGGAAGCTGGAAATGTAACTATCGAAGTATTCAACATCAAAGGTCAGAAAGTTAAAACACTTGTGTACGAATATCAGACAGCTGATAATTACAGCATTATCTGGAACGGAACAAATGCTAACAATCAAGGTGTTGCCAGTGGAATTTATTTCTACAAAATGGAGGTTGGAGATTATACCTGTCTTAAGAAAATGATCCTCCTAAAATAATGACGGATAAGTCTTAATGAAATAAAAACCAAAAAGGATTTTTTTTATTTCTTCCTGCATTTCTTATGTTCCTTCTCTATGGAATATCTTTCATATTTTCATCAAAAAAAGAAGGATAGTCAGTCTCCACTAAAGCTACGCCCAGACAGCAGGATGAGTTTAGGAGGAAGATCGACTAACCGTTTTCTAAATGTTTTTGAAAGATTTACTAACATATTTTTTTAATTTTGGCCTTTTATGATAAAACTTATTTAATAAATACGCGTCATTAAAAAAAAAGTTTTCTCTAAAAAAAAATAAATTCTTATGAAAACCAGCTTATAATCTAATTAATATCTGCATATAGTTTCTAATAAAAATTTTAAAAGAAATTTGAGAACATTTTAACTTGACAATGTGAGGACGATTGATTTTTTTCCGAATGAAAGAAACTTAATGTTTCAATGCCGAAAAGGCAAAAAAAATCGATGGAGGATTTGCATGAAGAGACTTTTGTTGTTCGTTATTTTATCAATTTTGCTAATACTACCGCATGCTTTATTTGCTGCTGGTGGTAGCGTTGCAGGAAAAGTTACTATCGAAGGTACAGGTGAAGCATTACCAAATGCTGCCGTGTACCTTGAAGGTACTGAAACAGGAACTTATACAAAAAAGAATGGTAGTTATATCATTAAGAATGTTCCTGCTGGTTTTCAAACCGTTACTGTAAGTTTCGTGGGTTACGAGCAAGTTTCAAAAGAGATTGAAGTAAAAGCCGATGAAACTGCCATGTTGAACTTTTCATTAAAAGTTCAAGCTATCGAGCTCGGAGGAATCTCTGTTAATGCTACCCGGGCTGTTACCAGGGAAACACCGATCGCTTTTACCGACATCAGCCAGGGAGATATTTCTAACGTTTATACAACAGAGGATGTTCCGCAGCTGTTATCTGGCGTTCCGGGATTATTTTCTGCAACTGGTGGATTAGGTGAAGGCGAACTCAAGATTCGTGGGTTCGATCAGGACAAGGTTCAGATACTTATCAATGGTATCCCTGTAAATGACCCGGAAAGCCAACAAGTTTACTGGTCTAACTGGACCGGTCTTTCTTCAAACATTAAATCTGTTCAGGTTCAAAGAGGAGCAGGTTCTTCAATGTATGGTTCAGGTGTTTTTGGTGGTTCTGTAAATATCGAAACAATCGGTGTCGGATCTGATCCAATTAAGGGATGGACATTCAGAACATCCGCTGGTGGATATTATGTGCAAGATGAAGTTGCAGATGGAAAAGGTGATATGGCTGATTTCACTCCTTATAACTACAATTTATTACTTCGTTACAATTCCGGCAATCTTAAGGGTGGAAAATTCAATTATAGTGTGATGGCAGAAAGAAAAGTCGGTGACTCCTACCAGATTGGTACATACTATAATGGCTGGTCTTTTGGTGCTGAAGTTCAAAATCTCTGGGGAGACCACCAAGTTAACACAAGCCTTATCGTTGCTCCTCAATGGCATTACCAGGCTCGTGCTTCCACTGATATGGCTTTACAGGAAATACTTGGTCGTAACTACAACCGTAACAACAACAAAGAACAGGAAAACTATTACACTAAACCTCAACTTTCTGTGCGCGATGAATGGAAAATTTCTGATAATTCATTGTTGATGACCAACGTGTTTTTTACTCGTGGTGATGGTGGTGGAAAATACCTCAGAAATGACAAATTTGATGTTGAAACCGGTCGCATATATTATCAGAGCCTTAGCGAAGGAACAGACTGGAAATATTTTGGACGCCATGCACTTCATATTTACCAAGTAACCGGGAACGAACTTAACGGATTTGTAGCAAGCGACTCCACAACAGTTAATGGTTGGGGACCACATTATAATGGTGAACCTCTTGGCTCAATTAATTGGTATACTGGAGAATGGGCTTGGTATTCAGCTAAGAATCTTCCCAATGGTGACTATTCACACACATGGACAAATGACAGCCAGAACCATCATAAACAATTTGGATTCAATACTTATTTAGATCATACCATCAATGATATGGTAAAAGTGGTTGTTGGTGGTGAATGGAGACATTGGAAAGCTCTACATGTTGCCCATTCTTGGGATTTTCGTTATTCTGGCGGTATCTATTATCAAGCTCAGGATAGATATAATTACTATGGTATTGTAACCAATATGTCCGGTTTTGCCAGAGCTCAAATCCAACCTATTCCTGCTCTTAATATCATGCTTGATGGTCAGTACGCTGTTTACAATTCAAAAGTTGAAGAACTTCCAATTGGAATCTTCGATTATGGTTTAGGGCTATACACAGGAGATTATTACTATGCCACAAAAGATATGATAAATTCTGATGGAACTTTGAAATTCTCTGAAGGTGACTATGAAAAAACATATGACTTCTTCTCACCAAAATTCGGTGTTAACTATAATGTAACAGATTATTTTAATGTTCTGGCAAATTACAGCATAGCTTACAAAGAACCCAAACTTGGAGATTGGTACAGCAGATCCGGCGGTCCTGATGATTCTCAAACAAATGCTGATGGAACAGTTACAAAGCTTGAACCGGAAGAAACCAATACATATGAAGTAGGTGTAGGTTTTATGGGTTCAACTGTGGGCATGCCATTCAATTTGAATGTAAACTACTATAACACAGTGTATAAAGAAAAAATCGAAAGTGTCTGGCTCAATCCTGACTATCTTGTTATCAATGCTGGTGAAGCTCTGCATAAAGGTGTGGAATTCGCTGCTAATGGGCTTGTAAACAATTTCGATTTCGGTTTTTCAGCAACATATGCACAGAATCGTTGGATTGACATGAAAGTTGATGAAATCTTTGGTGAACCTGATTCTGTAATAGTTGATAAAGTTGTACCATTCGCACCTGAACAGATGGCTAACTTTGTATTTGGTTACACATTCTTTGATATGCCAATGGATGGAAATTTCCGTGTAGGTCTTTCCGGAAACTGGTGGGATGAGTATTATGGATCTTACACCAACGAATATCAAACAGGTGAAGATGCCAATGGTGATCCCATAATGGAAGAAGCAATATTACCATATTTCTTTGCAATTAATTGCGATATGATGTACTCATTCAAACTTGGTGGTAAAGATGCATCGATTCGTTTAGACCTGAAGAACATTAATAACCGTGAAGATAACTACACCAGAGCATATTATGGCGCAGATTACGGCAGAAATGATGATCTGAATGGGGTTAACACAATGCAAGTAAATCCTGCTCCTATGTTCAATGCATTCATAACTGCTGAAGTTAATTTCTAATCTGATTACAGAAATATTTAAGGAAGCTGAGCAATCAGCTTCCTTTTTTTATGTATCACATCCGGCTGTCCATTTCGATTCAGTCAACAAGATTGAATCTGCAATACATTAAACATAACAAGTTTTAAAAACTTGTTATGTTTTTTTTAATTTTTACCACGTTTTCAAACGTCGAATTCTTTTCTCCATCATTTGTTCTTTTGTCAAGTTCCACTCATAATCATAAAGAGCTTTTTTCCATTCTCCATGCATTGAGTTTGGTAAAACAATAAACCTCTTCCCGAACTCATTTTTTAGTCGATCAACATCTGCAAAACGTTCTTCAATTGTTTTTCCTTTGAAAACTTCTGCGAAATCAATCAGGTTATCTCCAATTAAAAGAGCAATAAAATATTCTTCCTCAACTAATTGTCTTCTTTCTTTTTTGCTTATCTTATCTTCTTTCAGGAGTATATGTTTTTCATCTGCAAAGGGGAAGCCAAATTTTTTCAGATTCATCATAGTTCCCTCGATGCACCTTGCCCTGCGATTCGATATATAAAAAATTTCACAACCTTTTTCTTTTGCGTATGTAAGAAATTCCAAAGCTCCCGGAACTGCTTCCGCTTGTGCTGAATCTATCCATTTATAAAAATCTTCCGGGTATTTCTGTTCTTGAATTATTCCTTTGGCATTATAAAATGAGTTGTTTAAGGCAGTTTCATCGATATCTACAATAATGGCTCTTTTCTTATCTCTTTTAATCTGTAAATCTTCATCTAATCTCAACCTGGCAATATTGTACGCCTGATAAGCCAGAGCTGCGTATTCTGCTGAAGTCTGATGCCAGAGAACAGCCATTAACAGGGATTCATCTTCAAGCTCA
>Ga0222678_1000847_pt1 | contig 12356 bp, 9 predicted proteins | sample AntAcemetagen937_FD_179801 | JGI IMG/M metagenome (GOLD analysis project Ga0222678, IMG submission 179801) | Saline water microbial communities from Ace Lake, Antarctica - #937 | ecosystem: Environmental > Aquatic > Non-marine Saline and Alkaline > Saline | place: Antarctica: Ace Lake | collected... | reverse complement strand
CGTAAATAACAAAGGCCGGCTGAAAGGGTACAATACTGACGCCATCGGGGCGCTAAAAGCCCTGAAAAATAAAACTGAACTTCCAGGCATGACCTGCCTCATCATTGGTGCCGGCGGGGCAGCCAGGGCCATTGGATTTATGCTGAAAGAACAGGATGTGGCTGTGTCGATTGTAAACCGCTCCCGCAAACGGGGAGAGGCACTTGCCCGTTCGCTCGGATGCCCGTTTGTGCCATTAGCTGAGATTAGGGGTGCAAAGGGAGGCATTCTGGTTCAGACAACACCTGTAGGTATGTATCCTCACATAGACCAGTGTCCGGTTCCGGAACATATCTTAGAGCAGGGGATGGTAGTGATGGACATCGTCTATATTCCCGCTGAGACCCGGCTCTTGAAATCGGCCAGGAATAGGGGATGTGTCACAATTGGCGGGGTGGCTATGTTTATTCATCAAGGCGCCGAACAGTTCAGGTTGTGGACAGGCTTCGATCCACCGGTTGCGTCAATGCGCCATGCGCTAAAGGAGGCCCTGTTAGAACAAGATGAAAGAAGTTAGTCGCCTATCCAAACTGCGTGCAACAGTGAGAATACCGGGTTCCAAGAGCATCACCCACCGTGCGATCATCGCCGCAAGTCTGGCAGATGGGAGGAGCGTGCTCAGGGATTTTCTGGAATGTGAAGACACGCTCTACACCATCAATGCCCTGCGAGAGATTGGAGTGGAGATAGACATCGAGGGGAGCAATTTGAAGGTCGAAGGGAGAGGCGAGAAGTCCTGCCCGGGTTCGATTAGAAAAGAAATTTATTTGGGCAACTCCGGGACGTCTTTGCGTCTATTCCTATCGGTGGCTGCCCTGGGGAGGGGAGAGTTCCTCATTACCGGTACAAAGAGAATGCAGATAAGGCCAGTCGGTCCTTTGGTTGTAGCCCTCAACCGATTGGGCGTGGATGCTTCATGCGTTGAGCAGGATGGTTGCCCTCCGGTGCATATCAGAGCAAACGGCATACGCGGCGGCAGGGTCGTGATGGAAGGTGATCAGAGCAGCCAGTATCTTTCATCTCTCCTCCTTTCCGGCCCCTATGCTGACACGGATATTGAAATCGAGGTCAGAGGAAAATTGGTTTCAAAACCTTACGTGGATATTACCATCGACGTGATGAAACAGTTTGGAATCCGGGTTGAGCGTGATAATTATGACAAGTTTAAGATCTCTTCCGGCCAGAAGTACAGGGCCGGAGAATTCACCATTCAAGGAGATGCCTCTTCAGCATCCTATTTCTGGGCCGCGGCCGCGGTCACCGGGGGGAAGATTACCACTGAGAATATCTATCCTCACGCTACCAGGCAAGGCGATATCAGGTTCCTCGAAGTCTTGGGGGAGATGGGGTGTTCCATTGAAAAAGGATCGGACCGGGTTGCCGTTCATGGCGGAAACCTTTCAGGGATTGCGGTGGATATGGGTGACTTGCCTGATATGGTGCCCACATTGGCGGCAGTAGCGCTCTTTGCCAGAGGAAAGACCATAATTCGAAACGTGCCACAGCTGAGGCACAAGGAGAGTGATCGGCTGCGGGCCCTGGCCACTGAATGGAGCCGGATCGGGGGACGGATAGAAGAGCTTCCTGATGGTCTCGTCATCCATGGGGATGCCCCTCTTTCAGGAACAGGCGTATATCCCCATGACGATCATCGTCTGGCCATGAGCCTTGCCGTAGTGGGGTTAAGGGTCCCGGACCTTGAAGTCAGGGATAAGCATTGCGTCAATAAATCCTTTCCCGCGTTCTGGGCGTTATGGAACAGTATGCGGCAAGGTATCTTACATCCTGGTAGTTAGTACCTATTTATTAAAATCAAATCATGTTTGCGAAAGATTTGTCATATAGCCATTGTGGGCAGAATGATACGTTTTATCCCTTTGCGCTTTTGCCACTCGTCACAGATGTAACCACATTCGTGGATATGTAAGGCGTATCACAACATTTTGTTGACACTGATGCCACAACACCTGTGGTCGCTCTCTTGATGGACGATCGGCACATGATGCACGTGCAATTTCTCAATCCCCGGGTAGAGTGAAAAAATAGAAATGATTACCCATAAAGAACTAAATGGTGAATCAGAACCTTTAAAGGCATATGTCAAGAAAAATAAAGCTTGACAAATAGATCTGAGTGGATTATAAAGTCGAATTCGTAATCAATCTCTTGTAAATCCGGTTCAATAATTATGATAGATTTTTCGCAAAATATTATCGTCATTATCAGCGCAACAGGGGTAGTTCTGCCCTTGTTGCTCCTCCTTTTGGTCGTTAGACCAAAATGTCCTGGCCTGATAATGACATGATCTAAGCAAGACCCTTTAAAATCCGTTATCAGGCCCGCCCTGGTAACGGATTTTTTTTTGGCATTAATCAAACGGGGAGAAAAGATGTCTAATAAAATTACTCTCTACGACACCACCCTGCGGGATGGTACCCAGGGGGAGCAGATCAACCTATCTGCCGAAGACAAGTTGAGGATAGCAAGGAAACTGGATGGTTTCGGTATCTCCTATGTTGAGGGGGGATGGCCTGGCTCTAATCCAAAAGACGTCAGGTTTTTCGAGATGGCCCAAAAAACGGATTTCAAAAATGCCAGACTTACAGCCTTTGGGAGTACTCACAGGCCCGGCATAACCCCCGACGAGGATGCTAACATCCAGGCGCTTCTCAAAACCGAAATGGAGACCGTGACCATCTTCGGCAAGAGCTGGGACCTTCATGCCACAGAGATCTTGGGGGTTTCCCTAAAGGAAAATCTGAGGATGATTAAAGAAACCGTGGCATACCTGAAAGGGGAAGGGAGGGAAGTAATCTATGACGCCGAGCACTTTTTTGACGGCCACCAGGCCAATCCTTCCTATGCGATGAAAACCTTAGCCGCCGCACAGGAAGGTGGCGCAGACGTCATTGTCCTTTGCGATACCAACGGCGGCAGCATGCCCCAGGAGATTGAGGAGATCATGGTGAATGTGGTCCCCCGTCTGGGGGTTCTGATCGGTATCCATGCCCATAATGACTGCGGTCTTGCCTTGGCAAATTCTCTAATCGCTGTCCAGGCTGGTGCCCGAATGGTGCAGGGCACCATAAACGGATATGGAGAACGGTGCGGGAACGTGGACTTGATCTCCATTATTGGAAACCTCCAGCTAAAGATGGGGTATCAATGCGTTAAAGGACAGAAACTCCAACAACTCACCGAGCTTTCCCGCTATGTAAGCGAAGTGGCCAATGTGCCCCCACTTAATCAGCGCCCTTTCGTGGGGAAAAGTGCCTTTACCCATAAGGGCGGAGTCCACGTCAGCGCCATCCAGAAAAACCCGGCAGCCTACGAACATATGGAGCCGCAACAGGTGGGTAATCGGCGAAGGGTGTTGGTTTCAGATCTTTCAGGCAAGAGCAATATCGACTATAAGGCCCGTGAAATGGAGATAAAACTTGGGGGAAATGGCTATGACAGCCAGAAAATTGTTGGTGAGATCAAGAGATTGGAGGATGAGGGCTATCAATTTGACGCTGCGGAAGGGTCTTTAGAACTCTTAATAAAAAAGGTAACCGGTCAATTTCAGGAGCCCTTTACCCTTGAATCGTTTCGAGTTACCACTGAGAAGAACCGCTCGGGTCCGGGCACCTGTCAGGCCACTATCAAGATCTCTGTGGGAGAAGAGGAAGAGATAACCGCGGCCGAAGGTGAAGGGCCGGTCAATGCATTAGATAACGCCTTGAGAAAGGCCTTGACCAAGTTCTTTCCCCAGATTGTAGAGATGGGCCTGGTTGACTTTAAGGTGCGCGTCATTGACGGAGGTGGCGGCACCGCATCCAAGGTCAGGGTCCAGATCGAGTCCAGAGATTCACGTGAGATCTGGTCTACTATCGGCGTTTCAGAAAATGTCATTGAGGCAAGCTGGCAGGCATTGGTAGATAGCTTTCAATATAAACTCTCCAGAGAACTTGAAAGAACCACCAGGGGTTAAATGATGAGAACAGATAAAGGTCACGGCATGGAGGAATGCGCCGCAGATTCCCGAGAACAGAGGGATCTGCGGAGGGTCCTTACGCAGAGATGTGGGTAAGAAAAACGTTTAACGGGGAATCTGTGTTCACTATCCCCAACTCGATCCCGCCTCAGGCGGGACTCAACTATTTGATGAACCCTAAGGAGGTTATTCCATGGAAGATCATGTCGTTATATTTGATACAACACTCAGGGACGGGGAGCAATCCCCAGGGGCAAGCATGAATGCTGCCGAAAAATTGCGTCTGGCAAGGCAGTTGGAGAAACTCGGCGTGGATGTGATGGAGGCTGGTTTTCCGGCCTCATCCCCAGGGGACTTCGAATCGGTCCAGATGATCGCCCAAAAAATCCGAAATGTCCAAGTAACAGCCCTTGCCAGGACTTCAAAGGAAGATATTGACAGGGCATGGGAGGCCGTCCGCGATGCAGCCAACCCAAGGATACATACCTTTATTGCTACCTCTGATATCCACCTGAAGCACAAGCTTAAGATGGATCGTGACCAGGTGGTGCGAGAAGCGGTTGATGCGGTGAGGTATGCAAAGGGATTTACAGATAATGTGGAGTTTTCAACAGAGGACGGCACCAGATCTGACAGGGATTACCTGTGCAAGATCTTTGAGGCCGTGATTGAAGCCGGGGCTACTACTGTAAACCTGCCGGACACGGTTGGGTATGCGATCCCCGAGGAGTTCTCTCAACTGATTACTTATGTCAGGCAGCATACTCCCAACATCCACAAGGCCGCGATCAGTGTCCACTGCCACAATGACTTGGGCCTTGCCACGGCCAACACCTTAGCGGGGATCAGGGCCGGCGCCCGGCAGGCAGAGGTTACTGTAAACGGTATCGGTGAGAGGGCAGGCAACACCTCCCTTGAAGAGGTGGTGATGGCCCTCTATACCCGCAGGGACATGATGAACCTGACCACATCCATCAGCACAAATGAGATACATCCCACCAGCAGACTTACCTCCATGATCACCGGAATTGTAGTGCAACCGAACAAGGCTATTGTGGGAGCAAATGCCTTTGCCCATGAGGCCGGGATTCATCAGGATGGTGTTTTAAAAAATCCGATGACCTATGAGATTATGGCGCCTGAGACCGTGGGGCTTTCCAGTAACCGGCTGGTCCTTGGCAAGCATTCGGGAAGACATGCTTTTAAGGATAAACTGGCCCAGATGGGTTATGAGCTTTCAAATGAAGAACTGAACCGGCTTTTCGGGAAGTTTAAGGAACTGGCCGATAAACGAAAAGAGATCCTGGAGGAAGATATCGAGGCATTGGTGGCCGAGGAGATCCTGCGTGTTCCGGATGTGTATGAGTTGGACTACCTCAACGTGGTGAGCGGCACGGTTGCGGTCCCCACGGCAACGGTCAAACTCAAGATAAGAGGAAAAGAGGCCCAAGGAGCCGGTTTCGGCGTTGGGCCCATTGATGCCGCCTTTAATACTATTGCTAAAATGACCGGGAGCAGTACAAAACTGATGCGCTTTTCGGTCAATGCGATCACCGGCGGCATGGATGCCCAGGGGGAGGTGACGGTCCGGCTCCAGGAAAACGGATTAGTGGCCTTAGGCAAGGGGACTGACCCTGATATTATCACTGCCAGCGCAAAGGCCTATGTCAACGGGTTGAATCGCCTGGAATATATGAAGAAGAATCCGAGAGTCTCCCCGAATGAGCGCCTTCACTGACAGCAGTCCTGATACAGGGATGGTAAAAGAGGAACACAATCTATGCCCATGACTATAACTGAGAAGATCCTTGCGGCACACGCAGGTAAGGAGAGCGTAAGCCCTGGAGAATTGATAGAGGTAGAGGTGGATCTGGCCTTAGCCAATGATATTACAGCCCCGTTGGCGATCGGTGTGTTTCACGATCTCGGAGCCCGGGAGGTATTTGACAGGGAAAAGATCGCCCTTGTTCCTGATCATTTTGTGCCCAACAAGGATATCGAGTCGGCACAGCAGGTTAAATTGACAAGGGAGTTTGCTCGAAAGCACCGGATAAGGCATTTTTTTGAATTGGGTGAAACCGGTATCGAACATGTCATTCTGCCGGAAAAAGGTCTTGTCGCCCCCGGCGATCTCGTGATCGGGGCGGACAGCCACACCTGCACCTATGGGGCGCTCGGGGCCTTTTCTACAGGCGTAGGGAGCACAGATCTCGGGGTGATCCTGGCCACTGGGAAAACGTGGCTCAAGGTGCCTGCAACCATAAGGCTTGTTTACGAGGGTAAGCTTCGGCCATGGGTAGGGGGAAAAGACCTCATTCTTTACACACTTGGCCGCCTCAGGGTTTCAGGCGCTGTGTATTGTTCCCTGGAGTTTACCGGGGAGGTCATCGGGCAGCTTTCAATGTCCCATCGTTTCACTATGGCCAACATGGCCGTAGAGGCGGGGGCCAAGAACGGGATCTTTGAGCCGGACGGGACCACGAAGGCCTATATGAAGGGGCGATCTGACCGGCCCGGCAACTTTATGCAAAGTGATCCGGATGCCTCTTATGATAAGAAAATCAAGATCACGGTCGATGATATGGAACCTCAAGTGGCACTCCCTCATTCCCCTGATAACGTGAAACCGGTATCTGAAGTGGATTCGGTTCCGCTGGACCAGGTTTTCTTAGGGTCATGCACCAATGGACGTCTGGAAGACCTGCGGGATGCTGCTGATCTTCTGAAGGGACAGAAGGCGGCAAGGGGAATCCGGTTTATCGTTATTCCCGGTTCTCCGTTGATTTATAAAGAGGCCATAAAGGAGGGTATCATCGAGACGTTCCTTGATGCGGGGGCTGTTATCGGACCTCCCTGCTGTGGTCCCTGCCTTGGTGGACATATGGGGATCTTGGCGGAAGGGGAACGGGCGCTTTCGACCAGCAACAGGAACTTTGTGGGCCGTATGGGGCACCCCAAGAGCGAGATCTATTTAGCAAGTCCGGTGGTAGCAGTAGCATCCGCGGTTATGGGGTGTATTGCTTCCCCCGAGGATCTTTAGAAAAAGCGAATTTAGGAATTTAGACCGTTACCAATTCAATCTTGTGAAAAAGCACAAAGAGTTTTTTACAATGCCCTGAAAGATATTCGTGGAAAAAGATGAACGCCCAACATCTAACATCGAACGTCCAACATCGAATGAAAAACAAATATCAGCTTTAGTCAGTTTAGTTCACTTTAGGCATTTTAGACACTTTTCCGGTTTATCCGGGTTAGAGGAGGTCAATAAGGGATGAAAATTGAAGGAAGGGTTTGGATGTTTGGGGATCATGTGGATACGGATCTGATTATCCCCGCGAGATACCTGAACGTGTCGGAAAAAAACGAACTGGCGAAGCATTGTTTTGCTGATCTGAGGCCTGAGTTTATCAAAGAGGTGGGGGTTGGTGATATTGTTGTGGCTGGAGTCAATTTCGGCTGCGGTTCTTCCAGGGAACAGGCCCCGTTGGCCATGAAGGCGGCCGGGGTTGGCGCTGTCATTGCAAAGAGTTTTGCCAGGATCTTTTACAGGAACGCCTTCAATATCGGTTTCCCGGTCCTGGAATCTGAAGAGGCGCCGGAACAGGTCAAGGAAGGAGATCGCGTCTCCATTGATCTTTCAAAAGGGGAGATCGTGGGAATAGCACAAGACAAACATTTTTATGCAAGGCCCATTCCTGATTTCATGCGCGCAATCCTTAAATCCGGCGGCCTTGTGAATTACCTGAAAAATACCAAAGCCATAGCCGGCGATAATTAGAGTCCCGCCTGAGGCGTGATTGAGTGGTTGAAGGTGGCAGTTGGTTTGGGGCATATTCAATTGGGGGTTTTATGGGAATGCTAACAGGGGCAGAGATACTGCTTAAGTCATTAGAAGAGGAAGGGGTAGATACCATTTTTGGCTACCCTGGCGGAGCTGTAATCGATATCTACGACCGGCTGGTAAAGACCGACATAAAACATTTTCTGGTGCGACATGAGCAGGGCGCGGTACATGCCGCGGACGGCTATGCCCGCGCATCGGGCAAGGTGGGGGTCTGTTTGGTGACGTCAGGCCCAGGGGCTACGAATACAGTAACAGGGCTTGCCACTGCCTATATGGATTCGATCCCTGTGGTGGTGCTTACCGGCCAGGTGCCCAGGGCACTTATAGGCAACGATGCCTTCCAGGAGGTTGACATCGTGGGTATCACCCGACCATGCACCAAACATAATTATCTCGTCACTGATATCGAAGATTTAACCCGAACCATAAAGGAGGCATTTTATTTGGCCAGGTCAGGAAGGCCGGGTCCAGTGTTAATAGACCTGCCGAAAGACATAATGAGCATGACAGCACCATACAAACCGGTCAAGAAAGTCAATCTCAGATCCTATCAGCCCACTTACAAGCCCAATTTGAGACAATTGAACAAGGTCCTCCCTCTTATTAGAGAGGCCAAAAGACCCCTGATCCTTGCTGGTGGCGGTGTGGTGCTTTCAAAGGGATCAGAGGAATTGACACGGTTTGCCAAGAAGTTAGTGACCCCGGTGACTACTACGCTCATGGGTCTCGGAGTCTTTCCGCCGCAGGGTCAGCTCTGGCTTGGCATGCTTGGCATGCACGGCACCTACAGGGCCAATATGGCCACATCTCGTTGTGATCTTCTCATCGCCGTGGGTGTCCGTTTTGATGATCGTGTGACAGGGGACATCGACACATTTGCTTCCAATGCCAAGATTGTTCATATAGATATCGATCCCTCATCCATCCGGAAAAATGTTCCTGTAAGCATCCCGGTGGTGGGAGATTGCAGGCTGGCTCTTGAGATCCTGAACAATCTCCTTGAAAAGGAACAATTAGACGGTATTAGTGAGGCGCGTGCGCCATGGCTCGACCAGATCGAGGAATGGAAGAGCACCAAGCCCCTTGCCTATGAACAGGGGGATGTGATTAAGCCCCAGTATGTGATTGAGACCTTATGCAGACTTACCAGGGGAAGCGCCATCATAACAACAGAAGTGGGACAGAATCAGATGTGGGCCGCCCAATACTACCATGTGGATAAACCCAACTCCTTTATCACCTCCGGGGGTTTGGGATGCATGGGTTTTGGACTCCCTGCCGCCATTGGGGCCCAGGTGGCCATGCCGGACAAATTAGTGGTGGATATCGCGGGCGACGGGAGCATCCAAATGAATATTCAGGAGATGGCAACCGCAGTCCAGTACGGGTTGCCCATAAAGGTCGTTATCCTTAATAATCAGTACCTGGGCATGGTAAGACAGTTTCAGGAGCTATTCTATGACGGGTGTTATGCCTGCACAGACATGAAGTGTGCCCCGGACTTTGTGAAATTGGCCGAGGCATATGGGGCAGTGGGTTTAAGGGCGTCGAAGCCGGAAGAAGTGGAACCTGTACTGAGGGAAGGGCTCGCTATTGAAGGTCTCGTCTTGATGGAATTTCATGTGGAAAAAGAGGAACTGGTATATCCTATGGTGCCTGCGGGGGCCCCAATCACTGAGATGCTTTTGATATAATTGCCTGGAATAAGAGGGAAAACAGATGAACGAATCCATGAATGAAAAACATATTCTGTCCATATTAGTGGAAAACCAGCCAGGAGTCCTGGCCAGGGTGGCAGGCCTCTTTAGCGGTAGAGGCTTCAACATAGAGAGCCTCTGCGTCGCCGAAACCAATGAACCTCGTGTCTCCAGGATGACAATTGTGACCAATGGGGATTTGGGCGTGGTGGAGCAAATCAAGAAACAGCTTAACAAGATAGTAGATGTGCTAAAGGTGGTTGATTTTACGGGGAAAAAGTTCGTGCAACGGGAACTTGCCCTGATTAAGGTGCATGCCAGGCCTGAAAACCGCGCTGAGGTACTGCGTATGGTGGATATCTTCAGGTGCCGTGTCATCGATGTGGGCGCGGAGTACTACACTGTTGAATTGACGGGAGATGAAGGCAAAATCAGCGCTTTTTTGAATCTTGTCAAACCGATGGGTATCAAAGAGATCGCACGAACAGGCGCCTTGGCCCTGGGACGCGAAAAAAAATAAAGGAGGCATTATGGCAAAGATAGATTTTGGCGGTGTATTGGAAGAAGTTGTTACGGCAGAGGAGTTTACGCTTGAAAAAGCACAAGAGACTTTGAAAAATGAAACCGTTGCAGTGCTCGGCTATGGGGTACAGGGACCGGGTCAGGCCCTGAACATGAGGGATAACGGTATCAGGGTTATTGTGGGCCAGCGTGAGGGGGGCAGTTCGTGGCAGCGTGCCATAGATGACGGGTTTGTCCCGGGAGAGACTCTGTTTTCACTCAAAGAAGCGGCCGGGAGGGCCACCATTATCCAGTATTTGATATCAGACGCAGGACAGGTGGCCCTATGGCCGGAGATCAAGACCTGTCTTAATAAGGGTGACGCCCTATACTTCTCACACGGATTTTCCATCACCTACAAAGATCAGACAGGTGTGGTCCCACCCCCGGATGTGGATGTGATCTTAGTGGCGCCCAAAGGTTCGGGCCGCACGGTCAGGACCAATTTTTTGGCCGGAAGCGGGATCAATTCCAGCTACGCCGTTTTCCAGGACGCCACGGGTCGGGCACTTAAGAAGGCCTTGGCCGTTGGGATTGCCATCGGATCGGGCTATCTCTTTCCAACCACCTTTGAAAAGGAGGTACACAGCGATCTCACCGGTGAACGGGGTGTCTTGATGGGTTGCCTGGCCGGTGTTATGGAGGCGCAGTACGCCATCCTGCGCAAGTATGGACACAGCCCCAGCGAGGCCTTTAATGAAACAGTGGAGGAACTGACCCAGAGCCTTATCCGGTTGGTGGCCGAAAACGGGATGGACTGGATGTTTGGCAATTGCAGCACCACGGCCCAGAGGGGGGCATTGGATTGGGCCCCTAAATTCAGGGATGCGGTCGTGCCGGTCTTTGACGATCTCTATGAGAGTGTGGTGTCCGGAGAAGAGACCAGGATCGTTCTGGAGACAAACAGCCGTCCCGATTATCGTGAACGGCTTGAAAAAGAACTTGCCCAAATCAGGGAGTCTGAGATGTGGAAAGCCGGGGCAGCAGTACGTTCCCTGCGACCGGAGAACCGGAAGAAGACAGGTGTATGATATATTGGATCGGGCGAGCGGAGGCTTCCATTTGGAAGTCCCTCCAGCCCTTGTTTTGATTATCTCTCTTTGCTGCTGCAAGCAATATCGCTGGTATAAATAGATGTTTGACTTCGTGTTTTTGGCAAAACTGATGATTTCGGTTTCGATAGTCGTTTTCCTATCCTGGATAGCTGAACATGTGAGCCCCAAGGTTGCTGGACTATTGTCCGGTTACCCCTTGGGGGCGGCTATTGCCCTTTTTTTTTACGGCATAGAGGTGAGCCCTGAGTTTGCTTCAAAAAGCGCCGTATATACTATGATCGGGCTAGTGGCCTCTCAGGCGTTTGTATACTGTTACTATCGAGCTTCGGTATATTTTAAAAAATGGAATATTTTTTGTTCATCTCTGATTTCCGTAGCAGGATACTTTCTTGCGATATGGCTTCTCCATTTCATCAAACTCAATCATGTTCTTGCCATCGTCGTGCCGGTCATATCGATTTTTCTGTTTTCGTATCTTTTCAGGGAGATTAACAATGTGAAGATACAGAAGAGACTGACGTTGAATTACCGACTTCTTTTTCTGCGGGCTATATTTGCAGGCTCTATCATTCTGATTATCACCGGGGTAGCGAAACGGGTGAATCCTACCTGGGCAGGTCTTTTCTCTGCTTTTCCGGTGACGCTCTTTCCCCTTATGCTCATAATCCATTTCACGTACAGCAAGACGTATGTCCATACAATTATCAAGAATTTCCCTGCGGGATTAGGTTCTCTAATTGCCTATTCCCTGACTGTTTCGATCGTATATCCGGTCTACGGTATTTACCTGGGAACATTTGTATCGTTTACGATGGCGACAGTCTATTTACTCATCTATTACTTCATAGCCGCGAAGCTAAAAGATTCACGGAAGGCAAAACTAACCGACCTTCTACGTCCTTTGCGTCTCCGCTGTTAGAAAAATAACCCTGAATCTCTGGACCCGTGCACGATTACGAAAGAGATAGGTTGAGGAGAAAAATAGTCATGAAAAAAAGATATAACATTGCAATAATACCAGGAGACGGCACAGGGCCTGAGGTGGTGGCAGAGGGTGTAAAGGCCCTGCAAGCCATTTCAAGGCAGTTTGCCATTGACTTTCAGTTCACGACCTTTGATCTGGGCGGAGAACGATATCTGAGGGAAGGCGTATTGGTATCAGATGATGAGCTAAGTCAATTGAA
>Ga0222678_1000839_pt1 | contig 12393 bp, 9 predicted proteins | sample AntAcemetagen937_FD_179801 | JGI IMG/M metagenome (GOLD analysis project Ga0222678, IMG submission 179801) | Saline water microbial communities from Ace Lake, Antarctica - #937 | ecosystem: Environmental > Aquatic > Non-marine Saline and Alkaline > Saline | place: Antarctica: Ace Lake | collected... | reverse complement strand
TAGCGGGGGAAGCCTCCTGGGTGAGAATGGGCCCTCAAGCAGCTCGTCGGAGCACAGGTGGCTTCCCCCGTGGGTTATGTAACTCCTAAACCCTTTATATGATTATCAAGTCTGCCGTTGACTCTTGACCCTTGGTTGATCTGGCTTGGAAAATTAAAGTGGTCTTGCATTGGCTTCAGGTTATCATAGGTTACGATTAACATGAAAAAAGAATTTGGACCCGATTATGCGTCTATTGCGGATGTTAATTTCAAAACAAAATACCGTGCAAATTGCTACTGCAATACAGTACAATATGAAGTCTGTTCGGATCCTGTAGATTCAAAAATATGTCATTGTTTAGCATGCCAAAAACTGCATGGAGCGCCTATGCAGTGGGCAGCAATATTTCACAAACATGATGTCAGAATAACGAAAGGTATTGATCACCTACACTTTTACAATAATGAACTCAATAAGCATGAGAGGATCCTTCCCTGTAAAGTCAGTTGTGCCTTGTGTGGAACTCCCATCGCTGATGAAGGACGTAATATGTGGCTTGCGTTTCCATCACTCTTTGATTTTGGGCATGTGCCAGGAGTTCCAGCGAAATTCCTACCGACTTGCCATATCTTTTATAGTATGCGGGTTATCGATATGAACGATGATTTGCCTAAGTGGTCAGGTCACAAAAATAATTCAGAGCGTTTGTAATTGATGTATGAAGAAGGGGATCAAAAAGGGATCATCCATTTAAGGGCGAGTCAAGAAAAAAAACACCTCTCCATTAAATGGATGACCCCTCACCCCAGGCCAGATGATGTCAGCTGATTTTGCCATTCACGCATACCGCACCCGACTGCCGGGGATTGTACGCTGGGCTGCCGTGGCGCTATACACTGCCGCCCTGCCGTATGTCATCTTTATTTTTCAGTATATTGACCGGTATTTTCCTTCAACAATCACCGGCCGCGTGCCCCTTTTGATTATTGTCTTTTTTGCAGTGGCCTATACCATCCTGAGTGTAAAACACAAAACAGCCGCACGTTGCTTTGTTATTCTGGGCGTCAGTGCCGTTATCGTTTTCGGTATCATGATGGTTGAGCCCAATCGCAATAAACATATTCACATTCCTGAATACGTCCTGATGACCTGGCTGCTTCATTGGGCGCTTGGCGCGGGTTATAAGGGCAGCGGTCTTTTTTTGCTGATTTTTATCTGCGCGGTGATGCTGGGTTTTGTGGATGAGCTGCTGCAGGGCATCCACCCGGAACGATACTATGGCTGGCTGGATATGATCATAAATGCCGCCTCGGCGTTTATCGGTATTCTCATGCTGATGGGGGCAAAAAGGTCAGCGTCTGTAAAGGAATGGTCCTGGGCGGGCCGTTTTCGGGATTACAAGGCGACCCTGGCGGTAATCCTGTTCGGGGCGGTGACGGCTGTGCTGATGGGCATCCGTTTGTTTGACGTTCAGCTCCGGGGGGCGTTCAACAGCATCTATCCCCAGTGGCTGTTGATCGGCAACGCGGTGTTCCTGGCATCCGGGGCCGCTGTCATTATCTGTCACTGGTATGGATCCCGCGTTTGTGCAGCGATTGCACTTGAAACCCATATGGCCCCGGTTGACGGTCGGAGCACCGTCCGACTCTGGATTTTTCCCCCTTTGGCGATTTTAATGGCCATGCATGCGCTGGTACTGTGGGCGGTGGTTGCCGGTCTGAATTTCAGGTGACGTCCACTTTACAGTTCAAAAACCTGTGGTATCTTCAAGTCGGGGAAATTGAGCAAAACTGAGATATCTGATCTTCCTTAATGCCGAACATGGCGCTGCTGTCAGGAAACATTACGGAATTGTAATGTTCCTGAAAGGTTTACGTAAGGTTCGGCGTGCATAATCACAACCACACGCACGAAAACCCTGCTCCCTAAAAAAATCAACAGGCCTGTTTCTAAACTGATTCCGGAAACTTGGTCGGACTGTCCCTCCACGGGAGTGGGGTAGCGTGTGTGGGTAAGGTAAAGGGTTCTGTTTTGTCGAAATTCATCGGAAAACCGATTGTGAAAGGAGACCATATGTCAAAACAGAAGGTGATGTCGGAAGAAGTTTTTGAAGCCATGCTTGATCAGGCTATCGAAGATTTAGATAATAGTGGCCTCGATGCAAACGAAGTCTTTACCATTGTCGAAGAACAGTTTGGAGACGGCTACGCCAGAAGATTCTGCAACATATCCAATCGATAGTCTGCTCCGAATTGGGTGGGACGGCTTGGGATTCCGCATACGTAATTGGATGGCGTTGAAAAGACATCCAATATGTGGAAATCGTCCCTGAATTGACACACGGCCACATTTTTCCTATACTGTACCCCATCAGAAGCAAAACACCCATCCTTTTTCCCCCTAAATCGGCTTTTTTTAGATCTGGAGGGCATCAATAATGAATATATTCAAAAAGAGTTAATAGGGGTCAAGAGTAGACCCCTTTTCCTTTATGATATTGGGGAATACCTTCCTTGACCTTGGAATCCCGCCGTGGGGCGGGACTCATTCTCGGACAGCCTCCTATGAAATCAAAAGTTAGTCATTATAATTCTTGCCGGACTGTCGTTGTTGCTTTATATGGGCTGTGACAACAAGGGGGATATGCAGTGGACCAGAAACAACGGTTTTTGGGAACATTATTAGGGGAAGGAGCAGACCGCTTTCCCTTCTTCGATCTTGAACCTGATGAAGAAACGGTCGAGAAATGGCACCGGGAGGGGCTTCCCAGGAAAACCTCCGTTGCCGAGTTTTTCAACCTGGAGATACATTATTCCGTAGGGCTTACCATTCGGAGTTACCCTTATTTCGAGAAAGCTGCTGATCTGCTTACTGACCCATCTTCTTTTGCCCGTCACTATGATCCCGATGACCCTTCCCGCTACGGGCCGGACTTTGTTGAGCAATGCGGGCGTCTTGAACGAGAAGGCCTGGTCGTTTATGTAGATGCCTCTGGTGGCGGTCTCTTGCAGATGTTGGGTGTGGGAGACTGGGAATCCCTGGTCGCTGCCTCGTTAGCCCTCATAGAAAAGCCCCTGATGGTCGCAGACCTGCTCGATAGGACCACAGATTTCTACTGTGTTTGTCTGGAGCGGGTGCTTTCGAAGGTGCCGGTTGACTACGCCGCTTTTTATGAACCGATCGCCGCCAACACCGGACCGGTGATCTCCCCGGCCATGTTTGAACGTTTTGCAATGCCGGGCTATAGAAAGGTCCTGGGCCTTTTAGAGAAATTTAATGTCCCCCTCCGTATTTTATGCACCACCGGCGGCAACCTGGCATCATTTCTTCCCCCGTTGATCGAAGCGGGAATCAACGGCCTGTGGATAAGCAATATCCGGGACGCGGGTATGGAATACAGGGCGCTTCGTAAGACCTTCGGCCCTGATATAGCCCTGATCGGCGGTATAGACTCGGGCGCCTTGGGTCAAGACGGAAATGCGGTGCGTAAGACGATCCAAGAGACCGTGGCTCCGCTTCTGGAAAGCGGCCGCTACCTCCCGTGCCTCGATGACAGACCCCGAGCTAACATCCCCTTTGACCAGTACAGATTGTTCCGTGAGCTTCTTGAGGAAAGCTGAATACCGGTTTATCCGGGTATCCTTATAATTCCCCAAAGGCTGCATCCAACACCCCAATAATGAAATCCACGTCCTCACGGGTGATACACATCGGCGGTTTAATCCGCAGAACGTTGCCGTAAAAACCGCCTTTGCCTATCAGTAAACCCATCTCCTTAGACCTTTCAAGCACCTGGGCACACGCATCTTTGGCAGGTTCCTTGGTCCCTCTATCACTTACAAGTTCAACCCCTGTCATCAACCCCCTGCCCCGCACATCCCCAATCAGGTCATGTCTTGACATGAGCCTTTCCAGCCCCTCCATGAGATATCCGCCCGTTTCCAGGGAATTCTGCTGAAGGTTTTCGAGGTCTATAACCTCCAGGACCGCCTTCCCTATGGCACAGGATACGGGATTTCCCCCAAAGGTATTGAAGTGTATTCGATCCGCAAGAGCGTACGCAATATCCGGTGTGGTAATCACCGCGGCTAAGGGGGCGCCATTCCCGATACCCTTAGCAAGAGTGACAATATCGGGCACTACACCCTGGGTCTCAAATCCCCAGTAATGTGTTCCCATTCGACCAAACCCGGTCTGGACCTCATCTGCTATGCATACACCACCGGCCTGGCGGACATGATCATACGCGGCTGACAGAAATCCGTCAGGGTAAATGACGGTCCCGCCAACCCCCTGTATGGATTCAGCAAAAAAACCGGCAATTCGACCTGGTGTGGCAAACTCCATAATGCTCTTGATGTCAGCGGCATACTTGGCGCCGGCGTCCGGATCATCTCGGCCCCAGGGCCCCCTGTAGGGATCGGGGGCAATAGAATGATGGATCCCGAAGCTGTGGGGATAGTTATATTTCCATGTGCTGTGGGCGGTGAGACCCATGGTCGAGGCGCTTCCCCCATGGTAGGCATTGCGCAGTGCAATCACGTCGTAATTGCCTGTATAGAGACGGGCCATCAGGAGAGCCAGATCATTTGCCTCTGATCCCGAATTTACAAAGTAGCAGACACTCAGATCGCCCGGCATTTTTCCTGCTAACATCCTGCTGTATTCGGCAATATTCGGATGAAGATAGATCGTTGTTGCATGCTGCAGTATTTCCATCTGTTCGCGGGCCTTTTGCGTCACGTAAGGATGGCAGTGGCCCACGCTGATTGTGACGATGCCGCCCAGGGCATCTAAATACCTGCGCCCCTTTTCATCATAGACATACTGCATGGAACCTTCGACGATCATTACGGGGTTCTCATAGTAAGTGACCAGGGCCGGTGTCAGATACCGCTTCCGCATATCCATTACCTCTTCAAAAGATGGACCGGAGTAATGTTTGGCCTGATGATCGTACTCAGGGAGTTTGGGTAGTTTCATGATGCTTCCTCCTTGATAGAATAATATCGCGCAAAGTCGCAAAGATCGCAAAGAAAAAATATTAGTATCCCCTAATTCATAGAAAAAAAACAAGCCCTAACCAGGTATAATTCCTCGTAAGGGAATTTCAAAGGGTCTTAAATAACAAAATGTTGTGCGCATTTCACTCTTGACATGCAGCAATATTTTCCCTACATTTCTCATAATAAGAAGTACGTTCTTATCAATTTGCCTAAATTTCTCCCAACAAAAAGCAGACGCTTAACAATCCATTCTATTGCGCGGGTAAATTGTTCAGCTTACTTTATTAAACCCTGATGGAGGTCGTAGTCATGAAGTTTTCAAATAAACTTTCTCTTGCCATTTTGATAACCGGTGTGATCGTTTTGATTCTATCATCATTCACGCTATACAACTTTAGCTATAACTCAATTATAAAATCACAGTTAATGTACACCAAGTCCATTGCCGATGAGATTTCAGACGACATTGGTCACCTTCTTGAGGAAAAAGTGAAAACTACCCTGACGCTGGCGAATACACCCATCATAAAAAAAGCTTTGGAGACGAGTAATCTTTCCTATGCTAACCTGTCGGATGAAAAAAGAAAAACATCCATAAAACTTCTAAATGAAAAATGGAAATCAACAAAAGACCCTACTGACAATTTTATTCTAAAATTCACTGATAATAAAGTGTCACACTTTCTAAAAAACCAACAGGCACTCCTCAAGGGCGAGTACGGGGAAATCTTCCTTACCAATAAATTTGGTGCCTTGGTTGCATCAACTGCAAAGCTGTCAACGCTTGCCCACGGGCATAAATACTGGTGGTTGGGTTCTTTTGATAATGGAAAAGGGGCGGTGTTTTTCGATGACCGCGGGTATGATGATAGTGTTGGCGGATATGTCCTGGGTCTTGTTGTCCCTATCAGAAAAGGTGCGGAAATAATCGGCATATTAAAATGCAACCTCAATATCCTCGGTAGTGTCAACGAATTGATATCCGGTGCGGAGGATAAATTAATCGGAAAATTTAAACTGACCCGCTCTGGCGGAATGGTTGTCTTTGAAGAAGGTTTTGAACCATTAAGCACCCAGATTCATGGTTCTATTTTTAAAAAATTAAAAAGCAAAAATAACGAATCTTTCATTATCAACGATTCTGGGAAAAAGTACGTTGTCGGGTGTTCAGAAATTAAACTGACAAAAGGGGAAAAAGGATATGGTTTTGGAGGGACATTTGAATCTATTGATCATAAGAAGGGCAACACAGGTGAATCATGGTATGTTCTCTGTTATCGTCAAATGAGCGTAGTCCTGGCGCCGATCACTGAATCGATTAAGTCGATTGTTTTGATGGGCTTTGCAATAATTGTGATTTTAGTATTAGTCTCTTACCTGTTTGGTCGGAAGATTGCCAAACCTCTTGCAATACTTGATAAGGCTACTGAAAAGATTGGAAAAGGAGATTTTGAATACAGAATCGATATGAGGCGCAATGATGAATTTGGCAATTTGGGCGACTCATTCAACAGCATGGCAGGCAAACTTCAACAGACAACCACATCCGTAGAGTTGCTTGAGAATGAAGTTACACACAGAAAGCAAATAGAGGAAACTTTGAGGAAGAGTGAGGCGAAGTACAGAAGACTCTCAGAAAACTCGCCCGCCGTTGTCTACCAGCTCATAATGATGCCGGAAGGAACGTTCACTTTTCCGTATGTGAGTCATATGGTAACGGCCACCATGGGCATCTCTGCTGGAGACGTTATGAAGGATTCATCAAAACTTCTCGATATGGTGCATCCAGAGGATCAGGAGATGTTTCGAGAAGACATCATGAGATCCGCTGAATCTCTCGAATCCTTCCCCATAACATTCCGGTGCCTGAAAGACGGGGAAGTGATATGGATCGAGGCGCGTGCGACGCCGGAGCCCCTGACAGACGGAGGCATCCTCTGGGACGGGTTATTTTTTGACATTACCAAACGCAAGCAAATGGAAGAAGAATTTCTGAAAGCCAAAAAGCTTGAGTCCCTTGGTGTGCTTGCCGGCGGCATTGCCCATGATTTCAACAATCTTATGTCCGTCGTTGTGGGTAATATTTCCCTTGCCAGAATGGATATGAAGCCTGGGAGTAAGGGGTTTAAAAACCTGGTCGAAGCAGAAAAGGCATCCATTCGGACAAAAGAGTTGACTTCCCGGTTGATTACGTTTTCTAAAGGCGGGGGTCCGATTAAGGAAACAGCTTCCATCAGCAATTTGGTAAAGGATTCTGTGAATTCTTCATTGAAAGGTTCTGATATAGATGCCGGGTTTTCCATTCCTGACAATATTTCGCCAGTAGAGGTTGATGAAGAGCAGATGAAACAGGCCATCCTCAATATTATAACCAACGCGCGGGAGGCCATGGCCGGGCAAGGAACGATCAATGTCTCCTGTGAAAATGTTGATATAGGGGTGAAAGACACTCTGACATTAAAGGACGGTAAATATGTCAAAATTTCCCTAAAAGATCAGGGACCCGGCATACCTGAAGAAGACCTTATAAAGATATTTGACCCCTATTTTTCAACCAAAAATATGGGTGCTCAAAAAGGTATGGGATTAGGGCTTGCCATATCCGATTCAATTGTAAAGCAACATGACGGACTAATCACGGTAGAGTCTGAATTGGGGACAGGGACAACTCTTTCTATCTACCTCCCCGCATCTGAAAAAGAGATTGTCGAGGCAGCTTCCCTAAAGAAACCCGTACCAGAAAAAACTGTAACCCAGGGAGAAAAAGTCCTGGTGATGGACGATGAGGAACTGGTGAGAGATGTCTCTAATGCGTTGCTTACTCACATAGGATATAAGGTGGAGGTTGCCGTAGAGGGTGTTGAAGCGATTGAAATGTACAGAAAGGCGATGGAATCAGGGAAACCTTTTGATATGGTCATCCTGGATTTAACCAATAAATTCGGTATGGGAGGGGTTGAAACTATCAAGAGATTGTTAGAGATTGACCCTGACGTTAAGGCGATCGTTGCTACCGGTTACTCGTGCGATCCTATCATTAGTAACTTCCGGGAACACGGCTTCCGTGGCGCCCTCCCCAAGCCCTTCAGCATGGATGAGTTGAAGACGGCATTGCATGATGCTATTGCAGGAGAATAATCAACTCCCAGAAGGCGAACATCGCGGCGGGTGTTTAAAAACACTGGATGTGAAAGAAGGCCAGCGATTAGGAGCAGGGAAATATATATTGAGAAGTCCTACACTCTGGAATAGATAGGTGTTGCTGTTAAGGAAGAATTGGAAAAATAGGCAGTTTTTGACCTCCTTCTAAATGCTGGAGTACCTATATAAAGTGCGCGTTGGATTTTCCAAGCAAAAAGGCTAACTTACGTCTGTACTCTTGCATGGATTTGGCGGATGTGCTATGCTACCTTAATGCGCGTATCTCAGCATCCGAGCACGTTGGGAAGATACACAATATACGGAAATCGACCCCAAATTTACATGAAGTAGCGTATCTGGACGGATAACATTACAAACGAGATGATATACGGATCGGTATAATCACTTTTTAGCCGTATTAAAATTAGAGGAGGTTGCATCATGGCAAATCAAAAGAAAAAACTGACAACTAATGCGGGGGCTCCTGTTACCGACAACCAAAACGTACTTACTGCGGGGTCTCGCGGCCCGATGCTGCTTCAAGGTGTCTGGTTTCTTGAAAAACTTGCCAGCTTTGATAGGGAAGTGATTCCAGAACGTCGCATGCACGCCAAGGGTTCTGGAGCCTTTGGCACCCTCACTGTGACTCACGATATAACTCAATACACTAAGGCGAAAATATTTTCAGAAATCGGCAAGAAAACCGAGGTGTTTATTCGTTTCTCCACAGTTGCCGGTGAACGAGGAGCAGCCGACGCAGAAAGGGATATCCGCGGTTTCGCCATGAAGTTTTACACTGAAGAAGGAAATTGGGACTTGGTTGGCAACAATACCCCGGTTTTCTTCTTGAAAGACCCCTTAAAATTCCCTGATCTAAATCATGCGGTTAAGCGTGATCCTCGGACGAATATGCGCAGCGCTAAGAACAATTGGGATTTCTGGACGAATCTTCCTGAGGCTCTGCATCAGGTCACAATAACTATGAGCGACCGAGGGATTCCTCTATCCTATAGACACATGAACGGCTACGGAAGCCACACCTTCTGCCTGGTTAGCACAGCAGGTGAGCGTAACTGGGTCAAATTTCATTTTAAAACAGAACAAGGCATTAAGTGCCTTACTGATGCTGAAGCGGAGACACTGGTCGGCAAAGACAGAGAAAGTCACCAGCGAGATCTTTATGAAAGCATCGAAAAAGGAGACTTTCCACGTTGGAAGATGCAAATCCAAATCATGTCAGAAAATGAAGCGGCTAATTGCTCGTTCAATCCCTTTGACCTGACTAAAGTCTGGCCGCACAACGAATACCCAATGATTGACGTAGGACTTCTCGAGCTTAACCGTAATCCTGAAAATTATTTCGCAGATGTTGAGCAAGCGGCCTTCAATCCAGCTAATATTGTTCCCGGTATCGGTTTTTCTCCTGACAAAATGCTACAAGGAAGACTTTTCTCCTATGGTGATGCTCAGCGTTATCGATTAGGCGTCAACCACCATTTGATCCCTGTTAACAAGGCACGCTGCCCTTTCCACAGTTTCCACCGAGATGGTGCTATGCGAGTTGATGGTAACCATGGCAGTACTTTGGGTTATGAGCCGAATAGCTATGGAGAATGGCAGGAACAGCAAAATTATTCCGAACCTCCATTGGAGCTTGAAGGAGCTGCCGCCCATTGGAATCATCGAGAAGATAATGATGATTATTACAGTCAAGCCGGCAATCTGTTCAGATTAATGAATGCAGAACAACAAAAGACTCTCTTTGGGAACACCGCCCGTGCCATGGGTGATGCCCCAAGGGATATCAAAATCAGGCATATCGGCAACTGTATGAAGGCCGATCCAGCCTATGGCCAAGGGGTTGCTATGGCAATGGATATTTCCTTGGATAAAATTGATAAATAGAACACCATCAGCTAAGCAGGCGCTTAACTTGACCGCAAGGAGCGAGGGCTTTTTGCCTGTCGCTCCTTGCGGTATTTCTGGTGGTTGTTGCAAACTCCGCCATCCCCTTGCGGCAAATGAGCTTCATCGTTATGATTAAATATCTCAACATATTGTAGTGGCTCGTTTGATGGACTAACATCACATGATGCAAACATAACTATATAAAGTGCGCGTTGGATTTTCCAAGCAAAAAGGATAACTTACGTCTGTAACCTTCAATTCCAAACTGATGCTTAGCATTTTAACTTCTCAGAGTTCCGAAGCTCAAGATCTTTCAATCTGAAAAGGTTCTGAGGGCCGATTTCGCTTGACTTCTCAAACTTTTTGCCATTCCATGAAGAAAGTCTTTTGGGCACAAGACCAAGACACTCTTAGCTTTTACGCATCATGAAACCGTCAATCCAATTTTTCAAGAGAAAAGATGGCATAACGATTGCCTACTCAAAATTCGGCAAAGGGCCACCATTGGTTTGCCCCGCCCCGTGGGTGACCAGTCTTGTATACCTTTTTGAAGACCAGCTTGCTCAACAATTCTGGGGACGGCTCGCCCAAAAAGCGACAGTAATTCCTTACGATAAACACGGTTGCGGACAATCGGACAGGGCTCGTACAGCCTTTACGCTTGAAGCGGAACTTCTGGACCTTGAAGCGCTATAAGCCATCTAAGTCTTGAGAAATTTAGTCTTTTGGGAAGTTCTATGGCAGGCCCTGTGGCAATAGAGTACACATTGCGACATCAGGACAATGTGACCCATCTGATTCTTTATGGGAGCTATGCTGGCGGTAAAACCTTTGCCTCAGACAAGGTGACGGTTTATCCCGGCGCTTTCTGGACGTCCCGCGTTGTCACACATCACTTACGCCCCTGCGCGAGGGGCGATGGCTCATTTTCATTGACATTTTCCGAAACACAAGTAAGGTGAATTTGAAACCCATGTTGATGCGACTAACTAAATTGAATTGAGAGGTTTCTTTTTGCCGTCCTCTCAACGGCAAAGAGAAAATCATTTATTTTTGCGTCTGCGGTGAATACAGGTTCTTTTTATTTTACATAGCTTAAACTTAACCTCACAGGTCGAAATTTTTTACCATAAGAATTATAAAGGAGGTACGCCATGAAAACTTTTAAACGGTTTGTGATGACGACGTTCCTGTCGGGCATGGTCATCGCTTTTGTCGGTTGTGGAGTCAGCCAGGAGGACCATGACAAAGCAGTCTCGGAACTCAACGAAACCAAGTCAGCGCTGGCAGAGTCCAAAGCCAAGCACGCTGAAAAGGAAAAAGCGCTGAAACAGGCCAAGGCTCAGCTGGAAAGCGCTGCCAAGGCACTGGAGGCGAAGGAGGAAAGGTTCAAGGTCCTGGAGAAGACCGCCGCAGTGGAAGTGGACAAAGCCATGAAAGAGAAACTTGCGGCCTTCGAGAAGGAGGCAACAGACCTCAAGGCACAGGTGCGAAGCTTGACCGGTGAAAACAGCCGCCTTCAACAACTCCTGGAAAATTTGAAGGCCCAGTTTGTGGAACTCAAACAGAAGCTTGGCGGGCTCCAATCCTCGGGCGGTTTGCCCGCTAAGGATTTGCCAACGAAGGACCTCCCAATCCAACAATCGCCGACCAAGGATGTGACAACGGACATTCTGAAAAAGAAATTTTAGGCTGGAAACATTTGACCCGGCAGATATTGGAAGTCTGCGTTGGTCTCTTTGGTGAAGGCTTCCTGGGGGCTTGGATCCAAAACTCTTGCTGATATCTTTCTGCCGGGTGCTAACACCGAAGAACTTCAAAGCCTTGCCAAGTACCAACGAGAATCGTCGACGCCTGAAATAGCAGCCAAGATCCTGGAGCTTTTTTATTCAATTGATGTTACCAGACTTCTTCCCAATATTAAGATTCCCACCTTAATCCTGCATCGTGAAGGAGACAAAGTCATTACAATTGACCATGGCAGGGAATTACAAAATCTTGGAGATGGCTTCATGTTATCGTTTGATTCGGCATCAGCAGCCATAAAATGTGCTTGTGACATCCAAAAGGAAATATCCAGGAGTTTAGGTCTGATCTGAACGGGAAATGATTAAACTGCACGAAATCAGTTGGAAGGAGTAATTGCATATTTGTGCAACGTTGAATCCCCCATTGTGAACAATTGATTTTCCAGTCTTCACAGCTTTTGGCCTATATGACAGTGAAAGATCATGCACGTTATGTTGTCAGTTAGTTTATGTTGCGTGTATTTGGTTCCTTCCATTTAATTCCCGAGATTCCTTTTGTAAGGAATCCTTCTAATTCCTTTTATTCCATATTATTTTTCAGATTCCAT
>Ga0222678_1000831_pt1 | contig 12435 bp, 9 predicted proteins | sample AntAcemetagen937_FD_179801 | JGI IMG/M metagenome (GOLD analysis project Ga0222678, IMG submission 179801) | Saline water microbial communities from Ace Lake, Antarctica - #937 | ecosystem: Environmental > Aquatic > Non-marine Saline and Alkaline > Saline | place: Antarctica: Ace Lake | collected... | reverse complement strand
ATATGGTGTCCCCGGAATTGCCCGTTTCTACCGTCCGCAGAAGTTATTCTTTTGACTGTTCGGGATCAGACGGCAGAAAGGTGAACGGCGGCGACGGCTCAAACTTTCCTCCCGCGTTGCCGGAATATATCTTACCTCCGGCTAGCGTGAGCTTCTTCACCCCTGAGCCCTCCTCCAGGTCAAGCTCCGAAAGTGGCACCCAGAATGTGTTGGGACTGGTGGCCGAATCAAAGAAATAAACTTTGTTCTTATGATCGGCGACAGTACGCCAGATCGTCGACGAGATGTTGGGCTGACCCGGTGTGGTAATGCCAAGCGGTACGCTGACGCTGCGGATCACGCTGAGCACGCTGAGTGCGGCCTGATTTGCATAGGTCCCCTCCGGCACTGCTTTGATATAGTTATCATCGATGGCCTTCGGGATCGCGTTAATAAGAAACGAAGCTCGCGCGAATCGATCGGCAGCTCGATTTGTCCCGGGAAGAAAAGTCAGGCCCCCTATATCCGCCCAATAGTCATTCAGCGCGAGCTGCTGCTCAAAAGCCGGGGAGTTCGTCATTACCTGGTACTGCTTGCCGTGGTGGATGACAAACTTGCCTGCGATATATTCGAAAATAGCCGAGTCCCCGGCAGCATCAGAGATCGCCAGATGCAACCGAGCGGGACGGCCATTAGGCAGATCCGGCGCGATCAAACGAAACGATTCCTCGCGCAAAGCATCCACGGCTTCGGCCACGGTGGCAAAGTTGTCCAGCACATATTGGGCCCAGGTAGAGATTGAAAGGGGCGGTTTGCCGTCGGGCCGGCCGTAATCCGATTCGGCCAGATACAGCAGATTGGCGACCAACCCGGCCTCGTTCATGCCGTCCGTCGTGCCTATCTCATAACCGGAAGCGATCACGCTCCCATATCGGGATACCCATTTCGGGGAATCCGGGCCGGCGGCGCCATCGCGCTTCATACCGCGGGGGAAAACCCAGAGATTGGTTTGCATATCCTCAGCCCAGTCCATCGATCGCCCGGTAATGACGGTTCCGTTCTCTCCCAGATAGACCGCGCGGGTGCACGCGTAAACATCCTGAATGGAAGTGAGCATCAGGACCATCGCTGCCAATGCGGCAGAAAGGGCGTAATTTATCTTCTTTCGTTTCATCTTAATATCCTCGGCCACCGGGGCGCATTTATTTTGAATTTATGATTTTTTCGTTTTCTGTTGTTTCCTTCGTGTTCTTCGTGCTCTTCGTGGTTAAAAAAGCTGTTCGAGGAAGCTCTATATCTATCGGTTTATCAAATATATTCACGCCGCCTTTTACCCCGAAGTCCAACGATTGAACAGGATAGGCTATTGAAATATTCTCTTCTTCAAATCGTTTTTTAATTCGCATAATTGCTTCGCTCATAGCATTCAAATAGTCCGTTTGTTTTAAAAATTCAATCCAGAACCGAACTTCAAAATTATAAGAATAACTTCCAATACTCGTGAAATAAAAGTCAATATCTTCTGTCTTCATCAAAACTTTTATCTGCTTGACCTCTTCGATAGCAATGCTTTTTACTTTCTCTAGATCGTCACCATACGAAACACCGCTCCGGACAATTACGCGTCGTTTTTTAAAAGTTGAATAATTAGTAAACGTGCTTTTATAGATCAGTTGGTTAGGCACAAATACCTCTTGCCCGCTAATATTTTTTATGGAGGTTGTAATCCATCCTATTTCATTTATTGTTCCAAACTTACCATCAATTTTAACCCAATCATCACCTTTAAATGGTTTTTGCAGATTAACCATTAACCCGGCAAACATATTTGACGCTATGTCTTTGAAAGCAAAACCCGCGACAATACCTATAATACCCGCCCCCGCCAGTAGCTTTGTCAGATAACTTTCCAAGCCTATGATCTCTAATGCAAAGATCACCCCCGAGGCTATTATTACTACATAGAGTACCAGGGATATTATTTTTGCTAAATCGGTCTGCTTCTTCAGTATTCTGGTATAGAGCTTGAGTGAATAGCTCCGAACTATTTTAGCTAACAGGTAAAATAATACCAGAACCAGTATCGCCAGAAAAATTTTCGGCAAAAAATGGAAGATGGATTCATCCCATTTTTCAAATATCACATATCTGTTAAGTAGACTATCCGGCATGATTTTATCTTCTCCCAGTTTAAACTGATACGATTAGCGCAATATATGGATCATATTTTGATCCCATTATGCCGATACAAGGAGTTAGTTGCCACAAAAAAGAGCTAAATTTATTGATTGCATCACCGTAAAAATGTCAGACTGTTTGAATAGCTGGAGGAATTCGTGAGAGCCGATCAGGGCAAACTGAATATTGATCATCAAGAAAAGGATGAAGCTATATGTTTAAAAAAACTTAACGGACTGGAGTCAGGTTGGCGGGCCGGCGAAGGAACCTTCCCCGGCCGGGAAATAAACTCGGCTTTCCCCTCATGCCATTGAGAAAGCTTTGTACTCCAAGCATGGACTCACCCGGGATTAAGCGCTAAAAAGAGAATGTAGCTGCTCAACTGTGGGAGCGGCTTCCAGCCGCGATTATCGGGGCAAGATGCCCCTCCCACAGAAAATTATTGTCCCGATAATATCAATTAAACAAACCGGGATCCCGAAGTATTTCGGGAGGAAATTCCGAAGCAGAAGTTTAAACGTTAAAAGAGGATTTAAAGTGTATAATGTCCCTCCAGTGAATAATACCTCCACACCCACACCCGCTTGGTATGTTTACATCGTCCGCTGCCGGGACGGTACGCTCTACACCGGAATAACTACCAGTATCAATCGAAGGATCGAGGAGCACAACCGGGGGAAAGGCTGCAAATATACTGCCTCTCGCCACCCGGTCAAACTGGCCTATTCCGAACCGCATGGCGACCGCTCTTCGGCACTAAAGCGCGAAGCACAGATCAAACAATACACCCGCGGTAAAAAAGAGAGTTTGATCAAGGGCTCAATTCACAAATAACCTATTTCTGATTCAGGTTATTTTTGCAGCCAATATTTGTTTGAAGACGCCTGAAGCGTGAGAGCAGAAGCTTCAGATGTTTCTCCCCCCCTCCCCCCCCAAAAAAAATATAATAGTTGCTTGACATCCAATAAGCCGAGTGGTATATATTTCTGTATCATATAGTATTATTTTATATTTTAGCAGAATATTTATGTATTTATAAGCTACAATCGCGACTAACCCGATATATACATATATCGAGTTGAAGGAGATGGTGATGAAAAAGACTGTTATAGTTTTATTAGGGATTCTGGTATCTATAGCCGGAATAGCAAATCCTCAAGCCTTTGCTCAGCCAAAAGCCACCTTCAAGTTCATTAATAACTCCGGTATCCCCAATGATAAAGTTTTCCTCTGGGTTATCAGCGGTAAAGCCAGTCACACCGGGAATACTTACCTTGACAGCAGCACCTGGACTCTCCAAACCAAAACGTCGCCGGTTACCAGTATGACCTTCTCGCTGGGGGACCTAGAGTCAACCGATGGAATTCAATTCAACGCTCCCGCGATCGACAGCGGCCGGATTTATTTTTCCTATCAATCCGATTTCGACGCCCTGACCTTCGATTGTGTCGAGGGAGAGCCGGCGTGCACCAGCAACGATCACCTGATCTACGATAAAATTGAGATCTGTACCTACACCGACAATATGAACATCAACACCACAAACGTGGATTTCTGGAGCATCCCCTTCACGTTTGGGGTAACTGACAAGAATCCTCCCAACTCGTATGTCACCTACGGCTGGCAGACCGATATACCGGATATCAGAGATACCATATTTTCACAGTTCTCCAACGTGCCCGACATGGCAACTCAGACCTGCAGCAACTCCGTCATCTACCGGGAGAACCTAGTTCAGACATCCGGCGGAACAACCTGGCGGGTGGTCGCACCCGACAAAGTCGGCACCGAATGGGGAGATCACCTCGGATATTTCTCGGCGTTCTGGAATGATTATATCATTAACAAGTGCTGGGTGCCGAACCGGGAATTCGAGTTTACGGATGAGAATGCACAAACTTATTATGGTTCGGTAGACGGCGCGGGAGAAGTGCTCACGGTTACCGGGACCGCATTCGCGACATACAGCCGCCCTGCCTGGGAAACCTACCCTTCACCCTGGCCCGATCCTAACCTCAATGCCAACTACGGCCATGTTTTATTCGGGGGGACCGGTGAGTTCGCGGCGGGCGCATCCGCCCCGGTTATCTGTCGGGCGATACTGCGGGGGGTGATGGATACGGACGGTACGGTTTGGAATAACCCGGATTATTACTACCAGGGAGATAACTCTCCGGATTCACCGGTTCTGCATTACGGAAAAATCCTGCATCAATACGGCATCGACCACAAAGTTTATGCTATCTCATACGATGACGATCATTCTCCTGCTATCTATTTTAACGAAGGCGAAATCATAACCATTACATTACTACCCTTCGCCGGTGGAGGCGCTGTCACTCCGACACCACCGGGAACCACGCCGGTACCACCGGTTACGACTCCGACTCCGCCGGGAACCACGCCGGTACCGCCGGTTACGACCCCGACTCCGCCGGGAACCACGCCGGTACCGCCAGTTACGACCCCGACTCCGCCGGGAACCACGCCGGTACCGCCGGTTACGACCCCGACTCCGAGAATTCCACCCTGGATCACCGACTTCAACGGTGACGGGACTTCGGATATCGCAATCTTTCGCGGCAGTTCCGGTCTCTGGGCGATAAGAAAGATAACCCGGGTCTATTTCGGGGGAACGACGGATGTACCGGTTCCCGGAGACTACAACGGCGACGGAACCACCGAGATCGGTATATTCCGGGCAACTTCCGGACTCTGGGCAATTCGAAGTAACACCCGTGCTTATTTTGGAAGCGGCAGCGATCTCCCCGAACCGGGGGATTACGATGGAGACGGAACAGCTGGTATAGGGATCTTTCGCTCAGCTTCCGGACTCTGGGCCATCCGGGGAGTCACAAGAATCTATTTCGGAGGCTCCGCCGATTCTCCTGCTCCCGGTTACTACTATGGAGACACGAGAAAAGACATTGGAATCTTCCGGGAAAGTTCCGGTCTCTGGGCGATCAGGGATGTTACCCGGGTTTACTTCGGATCCACGGGAGATGATACAGTTCCCGGTGACTATAACGGTGACGGGGCCTGGGACTGCGGGATATTCCTCAGTAGTTCAGGGTTGTGGGCAATACGAGATGTGACCAGACAATATTTCGGTTCATCTTCTGATTCTCCAGTCCCGGGTAACTATGAGGGGACAGGCAAGGACGATATCGGTATATTCAGGGAGTCATCGGGATTGTGGGATATACAGGGAATTACCAGGGTTTATTATGGTGGAACCGGTGATATGCCGGTGACAAGATAAAGTTTATCTATCTGCCATCTCGAAGATAATTTTCCTGAGAGTAGCGTTCGGGAACTAAAAAAAGGGGGCCCATCATGGGCCCCCTTTTTTCTATCTATCTTGTTGAAGACTCGAACTACATGATTTTAGCATTCTATTTAGTAAACTTCTTTCCCCCAATTACTTTCTCCAGAACCTCGCTCAGTTCCGTTATCTGGTAAGGCTTGGCCAGGGCACCGTCGAAACCGAACTTCTTGAAGTTCGACATAATCGGGTCGTTTGAGTAGCCGCTGGAGGCGACAATTTTAGCGCCGCGGTCGCGCGCGTGGATTTGTTTTGCCGCCTCTTTTCCTCCCATTCCTCCCGGCATGGTTAGATCGAGAATGACAGCATCATAGGGACAGCCTTTCTTCAAGGCAGTCTCATACAGAGCTATTCCTTCCTTTCCTCCTCCGGCCAGTTCCGGTTGATAGCCGATGTGTTTCACAAATCTTCCAGCTACATCTCTGACCACCTCTTCGTCATCAATAATTAAAATCTTCCCGGTTCGAGGAATGAATTCTCTCTTTTTGACTTTTCCTTTTTTTCTGATCACCCCGGGGGATGCGGGGAGATAGACTGAGAAGGTCGTCCCCTGGTACAACTGGGAGTCGACCGTGATAACTCCATCGTGATTTTTCAAAATAGAATAAGCCGAGGTCAGCCCCAAGCCGCTGCCCTTCTGCTTGGTGGTAAAGAAAGGGTCGAATACCTTGGTGAGGTGTTCCTCTTTGATGCCAATCCCGTGATCGCTCACGGATAACTTTACATACTTTCCTTTCTTCAGGGGAATATGTACCGAATCTCCAGCAGTGACGTTTACTGCTTCGACTGTAATCGTTCCACCTTCAGGCATCGCCTGGATGGCGTTTATGATTAAATTATCGATTACCTGGCTGATCTGCCCGATGTCGGCTGCCACCAACCAGAGGTTATTTGGTATTACGAGTTTGCAGGTAACGTTGGAGCCACTTAAGGCGAAATCAATTACCTCCGGCAGGAACTCCGTAATCAATGTATTTTTTTTAACCGGAGTTCCTCCCCGGGAAAAAGTCAGGAGCTGCTGGGTCAGATTCTTAGCTCGCAGGGTTGCTTTTTCCGCTTCTCTTAGGCGATCTATAACTATTTCTTTTGGGTCCATCTCCATCCGGGCCAGGGATATATTGCCCAGGATGCCGGTCAGAATGTTGTTAAAGTCGTGCGCTATACCCCCGGCCATGATTCCCAGAGATTCCAGTTTTCCGGCTTTGATAAGTTCCTCTTCCATGCGCCTGCGCTCGGTTATGTCGATCCCGATGCCAAAGAAGAAGTCAAACTCTCCATTCTTTTTGAACATGGGCATATTGTGCCACTCCAGCAGCCGCTCACGGCCATCCTTGGTCAGCACGGGATTATCATCCGTCGAGGGCTTGTGTAATTTTGCCATCCTTTTAAAAACCAGGGCAATCCGCTCCCGATCAGGCTTCGTCACAAAAGTTTTTAGGTAATTTGTTCCCAGAACCTCACCTCTGGTATATCCAAGAGTTTTGAGCATCATTTCATTCATCATTAGAGTTTGGCCCTCCGCGCTTATGGCCACAAAGAAAGTCGGGGAGGCCTGGAGGAGGCTTCGGCTGAAATCCCTTTCCTGGCGCAATTTTTCTTCCGCCCGGTGGCGGTCCGCAATTTCCCAGCGGGATTTCTGGTAGGCAAAGCATCCTTTCAGGGAAACGGTGAATTGGGAGATTACCCTGGCCAACTGGGATAGTTCCTTTTTCCCGAATCGCTCTTGGCGGGTGGAGGAGAAAAGTTTCAACACCCCAATATTATCCAGGGAGAAGAGGGCGAAGGTTCCAGTGCGAATTCTCTTTTCAGTGATAACCTTTTTATAGCCGATGTCCGAGGAACTCAGGGAAATAAAATTCTTGCTTCTCAGCGAGCGAAAAAGGGGATGGTTGAGAGACAGGGTTGTCTCTCTTATTCGGTAGTCGGGATGAGCATAAACCAGTGAAGCACCCTTCTCACTCTCGACCCCGGGGAGATATTTATTTTTTATCCAGACCGCGGCAAAGGCCAAATTTTTTCGTGCCATCACCGCTTTCAGAAATCCGGCACAGTTGGCTTTCAGATCCAACGACCGGCCGATGGCGAGAGAGAGCTCATAAAGGAGTAAGATATCACCGATGGTTTTCTTGAAATCATTGTTATCAACCATGGAAGACACCTACTACGATAGTTTTATTAAAGAATTCAAGATAAGCTTCGCCGTGAGACGCTATTTCACCTATTGATAATATACCATGGGGAATACAGGGTTGGAGAACATTTCTCACTATCTCCAATTCTTCGTGAAATTCATCGCCCAGGAAGAGACTCCGGGAGACACAGTCCGCGACCAGGCAGCAGGTAATTTCTTTTCTCTTCCGCTTCATGCAGTCTCTAGCGGCCTGCCCGGCAGCTTCGAGCAGGGTTTCTTTCTCCCCGTGTAAGACATAGAGTGCGGTGTTCTCCGGAACCTCTCCAACACAGATGAGTTCTCCTTTTTTATTAACCGCGATCGGATCGCGGACGACATCTTCATTCCCCTCTTTATATATTCCAAACGGATATTCCATGCTAACCTGGGGGAAATTTTTTGCCGTTATCTTTTTTCCACTGTGGGATTCAACGCTATCGCGATAGACATCAAGCGCTCTTGCCCAGTTCAATTCACTGATGATATGGTTACGCGTATCGTTCGCAACGATCGGCCCGGTGAGTCTTTCCCAGCCGTGGCGGACCCCCAGGGTACTTTTCAGAGTAGTAAATATAACCAGGGCGGCGTTCCTGAACTGACCATCCGTGGTGAATATACAGGGTTTACTTTTAAATTTGAGAGAGCCCGCGCCTCCCCCAAAATAACGGAAAGAATCTCCTAGTTGGTTATAGATCTCGGAGAGGAAAAGTGAAATACAGGGAGTCCAGGCATCCACCAGAATAATGGCCGTGGACTTTCTGCGGGGGGAACGTTTTATCTTCCGCCCGAAATCGGGGAGGACAAACTTATGGGTATCCAGCCCTCTAATCAGGAAAGGATTTTCCAGCGCGGGTAAAACGACTAAAACAGCCCCTTCATCATAATGTTTATCGCCGTGGATGACCCCGGGGAAGATCCCTCCGCAGAAGTTAATCTGATTTTTATTGAGTTCCCGGATCAGCCCAGGGATCTCGGCGCGGCTCTTTTCGGCCAGAAGAATCAGAAGCAAAGATTCGGAAGGTATCCCCTCCGGGCCGATCGCCTTTATAATGGAATCCGCGTTTGGATCTGCAAGGTACATCTTGATTCTCCTGAACTTAACCCTTGCTGCGCAAGTCAAATACATCTTTATAAAAACATATCACAGATCCAGGTAGTTCTCAATATTTATTTTATCAATACTGCATTTTTATGTCAAGTTATTTAATCGGGGTGAATAGAGCAATCCGGTTTTACTGTATATATAGAAGCTGTCCAAGCCTATACTAAGGAGTAAGTCCCGAAAATGAGATAAATATTGTAAAAATTTGACGTATTTCCTCCGTCCCATGATATAGTTGAACAAAACAATGCCCAGATGGTCTATATGATCATTGGTAAGGTGAGCTGCAATAATATTAAAGGGGCCCCCCGCAGGAGTGTGTCGTGATAACCGAAGGAGGTTCGTGATGAGGAATCGCAGTCTGTCCGTCCTGGTTTTATTTGTTCTTCTTCTCCCAATCTGTGGATTTGCCTCTTACGAGGATTACGTCCATATCGGATACCAGGTCTATAAGAAAGGTGACCCCACCACGGGAACCTCTCCAGCCTGGGATTCCTACAGCTATCAGGATGTGCTCAGTGATATGCGCCTGATCAGGCACCATTTTACGCATATCCGGACCTGGACCATCCAGTACAGCAATCAGTATGTTATTCAGGCGGCGCACGCGTGCGGAGTAAAAGTCGCGATGGGGGCCTGGGCATTCCCCACCTCTACAGCTCCCGATTATTTCGATGAAGCAAAGTCAAAAGCGGAGATCGATTCGATCATCGCCCAGGCCAAGCAATACCCGGGAACGGTCACTACTATAATATGCGGCAATGAAAACCTATCCGACAGTCCCGGTCCTTCCGGGATCATCCAGGCCAACATAGAGCTTCTAATGGCATACGCCCGAACCCAACTTGACGCCAATGGGTTATCGGGGATTAAAGTTACCACCTGCCAGACATCGGGGGTCTGGGCCGGTCACGGATCACTGGCTCAATCGGCCGCCATCGATGAAGTCTGGGCCGATATCTATCCCTTCTGGCACGATAACAATCCCGACGATCAGGCGATGACTGATTACTTTAAAACTGAGTATGACAACGTGGTCGGGATAGCCGGGGGGAAGACGGTGGTCATCGGCGAAACGGGCTGGGCGACAGCGGGGGGAACAACCTGGCCCGGGGGAAACTGCAAACCGTCCGAGGCCAACGCGGGTAAATTCTTTAAAGCCATCTCGGGATGGTTTGAGGATAATAAAGTGGAAGGGCATATCTTCGAGTTTTTCGATGAACCATGGAAGTGGAGCGCGGGCATGCCTCAGGAGTCCCACTTCGGGATCTTCGAGGGCTGGAATAATAATCGTCAGAAATATTCGATCCCCACCATCAGTTCACACGCGAATATTCCCCGGGTCCGGGATTACAACGGAGACGACTATTCCGATATCGCATTCTTTGATCAGACCTCAGGCCTCTGGGCCCTCTATGATATCAGCCGGGTCTATTACGGAGCCGGAGAAGATGAACCGGTGGCCGATGATTATGATGGGGACGGGACGGCGGATGTCGGAATCTTCAGGCCGGCATCAGGTCTCTGGGCAATCCGGGGATTGACGAGAGTTTATTTCGGGGCATCTTCCGACACCGGGGTCTCAGGGGACTACGATGGTGACGGAACGGATGAGATCGGGATCTTCCGTGATTCTTCCGGCCTCTGGGCGGTCCGGGATATGACCCGAATATATTTTGGGAACTCAAACGATATACCGGTCGCGGGCGATAGCGATGGGGACGGCACCGATGATATTACAATCTTCCGGCCGGATACCGGTCTCTGGGCGATCCAGGGCGTTAGCCGATTTTATTTTGGATCCCACTCAGATACTCCCCTCCAGGGATATTTCGAGACAGCCGGAGGAGTCAATCCGGCGATCTTTCGTCACACGACAGGTTTGTGGGCAATCCGGGGGGTAAGCAGGGTCTACTATGGTTCCGGTTCGGATTATCCAATCATGTCCAATCTTTATAGCACTTCCAGCGCCGAGCTGGGTATTTTCAGGCCTAGTACCGGTCTCTGGGCGATAAGAGGAGTTACCCGTATATACTACGGTGCCCCCTGATCGTCCAATAGGAGGAGAGGTTATAAAAACACTTATTAGAAATGGCACTATACCGGACTTTTCCGAATTCCAGATGGTCCGACGGGATCTGATTATAGAAGGAGGAAAGATCGCGGAATGTCTCCGGGATACGGAAACACTTTCGGAAGAAAATTATGATCTGGTGATCGACGCGGAAGGGCTGATCGTCTCGCCCGGGTTTATCGACGGGCATTCCCACAGCGATCTGGCGGTATTCTCTCCCCCGGAAAAACATCCCAAGATCCGGCAGGGGGTCACAGCCGAGATCGTAGGCAACTGCGGCCTCTCGGTCGTCCCGGTTAAACCGGCCAGCCGGGAAGAATGGAAAGAGCGCTATCTTTCTATCTGGGGATTTGCTGACGTGCCCTGGGAATGGGACAATACGGCTTCCTATCTTGATACCACAAATAGAAAAGGATCAAACCGGGTCGAGACTCTGCTCGGCTATTCCACCCTGCGCTTTCATCTGACCGGAATGGACGCGGGATCGTATGATGATGATATGCTCCGGCGGATGGAAGCCCTGATCGACTCAGAACTGGAGCAGGGCGCCCGGGGAATATCGATCGGTATCGGGTATCCCCCCAATATCTATGCCGAACCGGCCGAGTATCTCCTGCTCACCAGAATGCTTAAAAAACACAACCGGGTTCTCGCGGTCCATATGCGGGATGAGGGAGACCGGGTGATCGAAGCTTTTGAAGAGATCATGGGGTACAACAAAGAGGCCGGCGGCAAAATCCAGATCTCTCATCTCAAGACCTACGGAGAGAAAAACTGGCATTTAAATGAACGGTTGCTGGAACTGGTCGACCGGTACGGTGAACAATTCGACCTGACATTTGATTCTTATCCTTATACAGCCGGCTCGACCACACTCACCTCACTCCTCCCCCCCACCCTCCTAGAACAGCCCCGGGAAGAGTTGTTTTCCGGGTTAAAAAAGAAGTCAACCCGCGATTATATCAGCCGGGCTATTGAGGAAGGCCTGGGTGATTGGGAAAACTATGGAAGGCTGGTTGGCTTCGACAACATATTTCCCACCGGCCTCCAGAGTTCGAAGTTCGGTCCATTGGAAGGAAAATCGTTGGCAGAGATCGCGGATAATCTCCATCAAGGACCGGTTGAGGCAATCTGCGATATTATTACGGAGGAAGAAGGGCGGGCCTCAATGTGCATGTTCGCGATGAAGGAGGAGAACGTACAGGCGATGTACCGGCACCCCCGTCATATGGCCGGTTCGGATGGCCTCTTCAGTTCCAAACCACACCCTCGAACTTATGGAACCTTCCCCAGGATAATCGGTAAGTTCTGCCGACAGGATCGGATCTTTGATCTCCCAACTGCTCTCTATAAGATGACAAAATTCCCCGCCCGGAGGTTCGATCTACCGGGCCGGGGTGAGATCAAGGAGGGTTACGCGGCGGATCTGGTCATCTTCGACTTCAATACTATTATCGACCGAGCCACATATTTCGACCCGAAGGTCTTTTCCGACGGCATCAAATACATTCTCCGCGACGGAAAAATAATCTGGCAGGATGATCGATAAATATACAAAGATCCTATTCTGTTATATATTTCAATTGAGAAAAGTAATTAGACGGGAA
>Ga0222678_1000830_pt1 | contig 12443 bp, 9 predicted proteins | sample AntAcemetagen937_FD_179801 | JGI IMG/M metagenome (GOLD analysis project Ga0222678, IMG submission 179801) | Saline water microbial communities from Ace Lake, Antarctica - #937 | ecosystem: Environmental > Aquatic > Non-marine Saline and Alkaline > Saline | place: Antarctica: Ace Lake | collected... | reverse complement strand
ATATCCATACGCTTGTCCTCCTCGATTGATGTCTTTCTCAAACCTTATTAAATTCTTTATTAATAATTTAATTAGATTATCTTATTGGTGTCAAGAAAAAACCTTGAAGCTAACTGTAGCGCTTTCAAGAAAAAACAGTCAGGCTGGACAATGTGATGCCACTTCATTGAGGGGGGCTTGAGAAGCGCTTTTTCAGTTCCTTTTTCAGGATCTTGCCCGCAGGATTCTTGGGAAGTTCATGGATAAACTCAACAGATTTGGGGCATTTGAACCCCCCGATCTTTTTTCTGCAGAAACCTATGATTTCTCTTTCAGAGGCGGTTGCATCGGGCTCGAGGGCGACAACGGCCTTTATGGCCTCTCCCCATCTCGGATCCGGGACCCCGATCACGGCGGCTTCCGCTATCAGGGGATGTGTGTAGAGCACCTCTTCCACTTCCCTGGGATATACATTTTCTCCCCCTGTAATAATCATATCTTTTTTCCGGTCAACGATATAAAGAAAGCCCTCTTCATCCAGGCGACCTAGATCACCGGTGTAAAACCATCCATCTCTTACGGACGTCTCTGTGGCCGCAGCGTCTTTATAGTATCCCTTCATCAGATTGCTGCCCCGGAAGATCACTTCGCCTACATCGCCGACCGGCACATGAGAACCGCTTTCATCTACAACACGCAACTCCAGATTGAGATGTTCTTTGCCAACGCAGGCATTTTTGCGGCTGAAGTCTTCGGGGAGGAGCGTCGTAATGCCGCCCGATGATTCGGTCATGCCGTAGGTGTCAAAAATCAACGCCCTCGGAAAAACCGCACCAAGCCTCCGCTGGATTTCTACCGGCATGATGGCGGCCCCGGAACCGATGAGCGTAACGGACTCCGTATCATATTCTTCAATACCGGGGAGTTGAAGGAGCATGTTAAAGACCGTGGGCGCTGCTCCCCAGCGTGTTATCCGTTCCCGCTCTATGGTTTCCATACAATCCTTTGGATCAAAGGTCTTTTTGAGGTAAATGCTCCCTCCGATATAAAAATAGGCCAGCACGCTCCCTATGGCGGCAACATGATAGAGCGGGAAAACCTGAAGACAGCGGTCATCCTCTCTGTAGACACCATTTTGGATCCAGTTGACACAATTCCAGATAAACCCGTTATGGGTCAATAAAACCCCTTTTGGCCTCCCGGTGGTCCCGGCCGTATAAAGCAGAAACGCCTCATCATCCCCCGTCACCTCAGTTTGCGGCGCTTCGTCATCTCCCAGTTCCAGAACGTCTTTGAAGCAGAGCGTGTTTTCCGGCGGATCTTCACCGATCAGAAGGTAGTGTTCTATCTGTTTAAGACCTGGCCGGAGTTCAACTACCCGGGCCTGAAAGTCCTTTGAATAGATCAGAGATGTCGCATCGGAGTGCTCAATAATCCATTTCATCTCCGGAGCGGCCAGACGTGCATTTATGGGGACGGCAACTGCGCCTAACTTGAAGATGCCAAAAAATGCAATCAACTCTTCGATGCAATTGAGGGAAAGAACGGCAACATGATCGCCCTTCTTGATTCCCAGCTTCGTGAATGCCATGGCAAACCGGTTGCTGAGGACGTCCAGTTGTCCGTATGTCCGCTCTTCGCCTTCATGGGAGACCAGCGCCACCTTTTGAGGGTGCTTGTGTGCCGATCTCCTGAGCATACTACCAAGATTCACGTTCGATATGGCCATCAGACTTCCCTCCGGGGTCTGTATTGAAGGTGATGTCGTAAACTGTCATTAATTTACCAGCCATCCCTCTCTGCGTCAATCGCTTTAAAGCGGAAAATGATGGGAAAGTTTGACATTTTGGGGGTTGACATCCTTCTCAACTCCATATATGCGTGATAAAAAATTAACTACAAATATAATAAATAGTGCCCATCCATAAATGGCTATTTTCCGCAATCTCTGCGTCAGATTCGAATTTTAATCCTCGAAATACATCAGTGTATTCCTGTGGTTAAAATCCTCATCTTTCTTGACCTTGCGAAAACTATCTCATTTCTGGACGGACACTAAATAACCTAATCAGATTTCAGATTAGGTTTTGAGCGTGCGTCAAGAGAACCGGACGTCATTTACAGCAGTAGACAATTTGAACCTGCAAAAACTCATACCCCTATATCTGGGTGCAATCATAGGGCCCATGGGGGGCATCGGGATTATCACCCTTATCCCCGTCATGGCGGACGAATGGTCCATTGAGTTTGCCACCGCCTCTCTTGCCATCACCTTTTACATGATCCCCTTCGTCATGGTCCAGCTCTTCTCCGGTTCCATCGCTCAGCTCTTTGACGTACGAAAAACGCTCCTTTTTGGCTTTATTATTTATGCCTTAGGCGCTTTCTTATGCGGTATCTCTGGCAATCTGGCAGGCTTTCTTGGAAGTCGAGTGGTTCAAGGGATGGGTGCAGCCTTCTTCTTCCCGATCATAATGGCCCTGATCGGTGAGCTGGTCCCTCCAGAGCACGTGGGCAAGGCTATCGGAACTCTCGGGATGGCCTACACCATAGGCGTGACCATAGGTCCTTTCATCTCGGGGGCCATAGACGTTCGATACGGCTGGCCCTGGTTTTTTTTCCTGCTCGCAGGCCTTTCTCTCCTCTCAGGGTTACTCTATTGGATTTCGAGCGCCTCCACGGGAAAGGTAGATCGCGAATCCCCCACCATCCTTGCGGCTTTTGGGATTTTGAAGAAGTCCCTGCTGCAACCAGGCGTCCTTTACCTGAGCTTCTCGGCATTCAGCTTTTTTGTAGCCTATATCGGTATCATGACCTTTACAGCCGATTATCTGAGGACATATTTCCAACTCCCCTCCGATCAAATCGGCGCCCTTCTCTCTGTGACAGGGATCTCTGGAGTTATCGTCTCACCTATCGCCGGATTTGCAGGAGATTATCTCGGAAGGATCAGGGTCTTTTTGGGGAGTGCGGCCTTATCCTTAGTCTGTGTTGCACTGATGGGATTCATTGGGTTTTCCTACTGGGTTCATTTCACCCTTTTCCTGCTGTTCGGCACCGGGGCAGCCAGTTCGTGGACCACACTCAACACCATGGCTGTTCAGGCCTGTCCATCATTCAGAAAGCCGGTCACTTCTGTATACAACGCCGTCAAGTTTGCGGGGTATGCCGCTTCTCCGGTCATCCTTTCACCTTTGTACAGCCTGTTTCAAATAAGGGCGGTTCGATGGGGATGTATGGCGGCTATCCTGATTGCCGCCATGCTTGCCTTTATGGCCGGTGAGCCCTCGGAGGAAGGAGGCGACGATGTGTTGTGACAGGAAAAACGTCAACCCCGTAGTAGCGGATTTCGGGCTACCATCCTCCTAACCTTCCCCGGCCGTGCAAGACATACGAAGAGACAGGAGAGAAAAATGCTTATGATATAAAGGTAGAAGGATATCGAATAGGACCCTGTTATATCCCTCAAAAAGCCTGAGATAAAGGCCCCCATGGAACCTCCCACTCCCCCCCCGATGCAGATAACAGCAAAGATCAGACCGAATGAATTACCCAGAAAAATATCCGCGCTCATAGAAGGAAAAACCGGGGCGGCGGCGCCGTACCCAAGACCGAAGAGAATCGCGAATAAGAGGGGCAAAAGCCCTATCATATTGGTCATCCCCATCAGACAGAAGATGCCTGCTACCACAAAGATGCCCGCCAATACAGTGACCCGTTCCCGTCCCATGACATCGGAAAGATACCCAAACACTATTTTGCCCCCTGAACCGACAATGCCCAGAATACCAAAATAATAGGCAGCGCTCTCCCGCGACAGACCGTAATCCACCATGGCCGAGATGGCATGAAGCAAAGTTCCCTGATATACCCATGATCCGAAAAAAAATGCCATCACCAAAAACCAGAAACGTTGAGTTCCTATGGCCTTCTTGAGGGTCCAGTCCTGATTGGCCCAGTCACGGTCCACCTCCTTTACTATCATACGACTCAGAGTGCGTTGAGGGGTTTCTTCAGGGCCATCGCCGTCCGGTCTGAGATTCATGTCCTCGGGTCTTCGCCGGGAGAAAATGACGTTTAACGGGCCCGCCGCAAAGAGGACCAATCCGGCAAGATACAGATAAGTGGTCCGCCATCCGTAAGCCGTTATGCTTTTCTCAACAAGGGGAACCAGGAACAGCATACCGAAACCGATTCCCGACATGGCGATCCCAATGGCAAGGCCCCGCTTGCGCGCAAACCATTTGGGTATAAAGGCAGAATGAGAGGAGAATGCCAACAGGCTGACACCCGCACCCGCAAACACACCATAGACGACGTAAAACTCCCATAAGCTCTGGGCTCGGCTCGTCATAGCCAAACAAATAGACAATATGACCGTCCCAACAGGTATGACAACCCGGGGGCCGAACCGGTCTTGAAGATGACCTGCCAATAATCCGGTGAGGGCCTGTGAAATGATAAAAATGGAAAAAATACTCGAAACGGCAGCGCGACTCCATCCAAAATCCTTTATAATAGCAAGAAAAAAAACCGAAAACGAATACCAGATCCCGAATGTAATCCCCAGGGTCACGAACCCCACTCCGACTATGACCCAGCCGTAAAAGAATAGCGGACCTTTACCCGTAACTGTTTCGCTCACAGTTGCCCTCACTATTTTACCCCCCAAAAGACCATTGAACCCCTTAAAATCTAATTCATAATTTAATTGATTTATTAATTAGATTTATGGTAGGGCTGAAATTACGTCATCATGCCCACTATTGGCAGCAATACGTCCGGGCGTTTTTCGCATGATTGGAATCGAAAGTCAAGGAAAGCATTACCTACCCGAGGAGACCTTTGCAAAACACCCCCTTTCGTCCAATCTCTGCGTTGCGTTCAGATTTTAATCCTCGAAATATTTATATATTCCTGTGGTTGAAATCCTCACACGCCTTGATCTGGAACGAAATTGGGCATTTTTCAAAGGTCTCCCGAGAGTTCAACGTAGCTGGAGATATGTATGGAAAATAAAGATCTATTATTTGAAAAGAAAAACCATATTGCGAAAATTTCACTCAATATGCCCGAAACAAAGAATGCTCTGAATCTGGAGGTGCGGGAAGACCTCTTGGAGATCCTGACAGCGCTGAGAGATGACGATTCCGTTCGTGTGGTAATACTGACAGGCACAGGTGCGGACTTTTGCGCCGGGGGCGATATAGGCACCATGAAAGACGTGACTCCTGTGGCCGGAAGAATCCGTCTCAAGAAGGGGCAGAGACTGATCAAAACCATGGTGGAACTGGAAAAGCCCATTATTGCGGCCATCAACGGAGTTGCGGCAGGGGCGGGTGTGAGCCTCGCCCTTGCATCCGACATCCTCATCGCCTCGGAAACGGCCAGATTTGTCATATCCTTCACCCGGGTCGGTCTTATCCCGGACTGGGGTCAATACTATTTTCTCCCGCTTCGCGTAGGCATCACAAAGACCAAGGAACTGATGCTTACAGGGGATCCGATAGATGCCAAAGAAGCGGCGCGTATAGGGCTTATTAACAGGGTCGTGCCCCATGAACGCCTTGAACAGGAGGTCTATTCCTTTGCCGAGCGTTTGGCCCATGGACCCACGCAATCCTATGCCATGATAAAAGTTGCCCTAAACCGGTGGCCGGCCAGTCTTGAAACTTTTTTGGAAATGGAATCCGTCATGCAGGCCGTCGCCTTTAACAGCGACGATTTTGAGGAAGGGCGGAGGGCGTTTTTTGATAAGCGGGCGCCCCGGTTCAAGGGAAAATAGCCCCCTTAGGTGAGTTAAAAAGGATGGGGCACTGACGTGTTATACCAATAAAGTGAGGAGGAGCTGTATGACTAAGAAAAAGAACTCTGTCAGCGGCAGAAAACGCGTCTCCAAAAAGGTGAAAAGAGAAGAGGAACTCCCGGTGGACATCGCCTTCAGGAAGATCAAGGAGATGATGTATCACCACGAGATCGTTCCGGGGCAGAAGCTTCTTTATCAGGAACTGGCCAAAAAACTGGGCATGAGTATTACGCCCATCATACAGGCCTTAAACAGACTGCAGCTTCTCAATATTGTATACTCCGAGCGTAACAAAGGATATTATGTGGGAGAATCCGACCCGGTGGAGGCAAGTGAGCTGTTCACTGCCCGTGAGGCCTTTGAAACATTCCTTGTGCCTGCCATCATAAAAAACCTGACGGACAAGAATATCAGCGATCTCGAAAAGGCACTGAAAGAGCATGTGAAGGCCGGATCGGTTCCTGAATACAGACGGATCCTCATGATCAAAGATACCAATTTTCACCTTCACATGATCAAAATAGGGGGGAATAAGGTCATATACAACCTGTCCAAGGTGATTTTTGAGCAGATTTATCTGAAATACCGGCCTGAGTACATGCAGGAGGAGAGGATAAGGGACGCGGCAAAAGAACATACTGCCATACTTGAGGCCTTAAAAGACAGGGATGTGAGAAAGACCCGACGTCTCATCAAACAACACATCAAGAATGGAAGAGCACACGTGGCAGGGAGCCTGTGGCAGGACAAGGACGTAACTCTTGACATCTAAGAGATAAAACTTCCTTCCCGGACAGACTCCTGGAGAGGTACACTGAGTATTTCCTTGACAACTTACTCAAGATTTAATTATAAAATTAATTAACTTCTCATGTCAATTGAAAATCTGCTACTGATAAATCCGGTAATCTTGATGGGTAAAACCTGCAATAAGGATACCTTCCATGTCTGCGTTGTTCGCAGGGATGAGAAGGACTTATGATCCTGTATATCAATTCTAACCCTTAAAAGGAGGTGATGACGGCAAACACGTGTAAAGGATGGACCCCTTTCAACCCTTAATCGAACAAGGAGACGAAAAATGAAAAAATCCTTTTGTACCCTCTTGACGATTACTTTCCTCTTTACCATTTTCTTTATCCCGGCTATCCCTACTGCTTCGGCAGGTGATCTCCCCAAATTAATCACATTTACATCTTATAAGGTGGGTTCTCTCGGCTACACCCTCACAAGCGGTTTCAGGGAGGCCATTGAACAGTTGACACCCATGAAGGTCCGGGTTGAACCTTATGATACGGATGTGGCGCGAGTGCTTCCCCTCAGGTCAGGGGAAAGTGAAATGAGCATCTTAACCGGTGCGACCGGAACGTGCGCAAGTTATGGTATCGCCGACTTCGGGACTAAGGCATGGGGCCCACAGCCTATAAGACAGGTGTGGAGGGGATTGTCCCTGTATCTTAGTTTCCTCACAAGAGCTGATTCGGGCATCAAAACCATAGAAGACGTAAGGGGAAAAAGGGTGCCTAAAGTGCCTGGTTGGCCCGCCGGTATGCGGACCATTGAAGGAATCATGGCCTTTGGAAACCTGACCTGGAAGGATGTAAAAGCGGTTCCGCAGAGCGGTTACGTGAACCAGCTTAAAGGTGTAATCCAGGGAAGCGTTGATGTTTGCTATGCTGCAACGGTTACCCCCACGGTGAAAGAACTGCAAGCCGGTCCGCACAAGGCCGCCTGGATCAGATTGCCCCATTCTGACAAAGCCGCCTGGAAAAGATGCCTGGCAAAGGCCCCATGGTTTATCCCTGCGGTCTGCAAGAGGGCGCCTGGTCTTCCAAAGGGTGAAACCATGGAAGTTGGAGGGTATCCCTACAGTCTCTGGGCATATGCCACTGTTGATCCTGACGTGATTTATAATGTGGTCAAGGCCATGGACAAAGGATATAAAATATACAAGGACATGCACAGGGCCATGCCGGCCTTTAAGATAAAAGGTGCGGTAAAGAACCCCAGCCCTGTTCCCTATCATGAAGGTGCCATCCGGTATTTTAAGGAAGTGGGAATATGGACCCCTGAAATGGATAAATGGCAGGCGGAGCAACTAAAGGCCTTTGAAGCAAGAGTGGCAAAATACAAGAAAAAATAGACAGATTCTACAAACGGGAGGGGGATTGAGATGTGTGACATCCAATCCCTCTCTATTTGCAGGAACTGGACCGAGAAACCGACTCGTACAGACAATAAAGGATACTCCATATGAACAAAAGGGACAGCCCTCCCAAGGAAAAGCCTCAAGCGAGATACCGAGAGCTCCAGGGTATTTATAAATGGTATTTCAGATGCTTCACGGCCGTTGCGTCACTTTTGTCTTTTGTCCACGTCTTCAAGATCGTGATATACGATTATGTGATGCCTGATATGTCTTATTTCGCGGTCCTGATTGCCGCTTTTGTGTCTTTCACCTTTTTGATATTTCCTGCAACAAAAAATGCCCCAAGAGACAAGGTCCCCTGGTACGACACGATCCTGGCCGTTGCGAGCCTGGCAGGACCCATCTATGTATTTATTTACAACATTGATATTCTGCTTGAGGGATGGGTGATAGTCCCTCCCTTAGGAGGAAAAATCATAGCTTTGATTACATGGGCGGTAATAATTGAGGCCGTCAGAAGGACCGGGGGGACCCTGCTGGCGTCGATCATCCTGTTGGTGTCCCTATACCCTTTATTTGCACACCTCTGTCCCGGAATCCTGATGGCAAAGCAGTATTCCTTTGCCCGCATCCTCGGTTTCAATCTGCTGGGTATGCAGAGCATTTTCGGTCTTCCCACCCAGGTCTTTTGCAGGCTGCTCATAGGATACATGATCTTTGCCGTGGCCCTTCAGGTCACAGGGGCGGCCAACTTCTTCATCAATTTCTGCCTGTCTATCCTTGGAGGTTTCAGGGGAGGGGCTGCTAAGGTATCAATCCTTTCAAGCGCATTTTTCGCCACCATGTCCGGGAGCGCCATTGCCAATGTGGTTACCACCGGAGCGGTGACCATTCCCACCATGAAACGCTTAGGTTACCCGCCCTATTATGCGGCTGCCATTGAGGCGTGCGCCTCCAAGGGAGGGGTGCTGACCCCGCCCGTAATGGGCGTCACCGCCTTTATTATGGCGGATTTCATCGGCGTTTCCTATGCAGAAGTCTGTATAGCCGCTGCCCTGCCCATATTTCTTTACTGGATCTCTCTCTTTTGCCAGACCGACTTCTATGCGGCCAAGGCGGGCCTCAAGGGCCTTCCAAAGGAAGAGCTTCCCTCTCTATGGCAGACCATCAAAGAGGGATGGTTCTACGTGGCGGCAATGGGTCTTCTCGTATACATCATCTTTTTTCACAGGTTGGAGGCATTAGCCCCTTATTATGCCTCAGTTGCTCTTCTCCTGCTGGCGAACTTACGAAAGGAAACAAGGTTGAGTTCGAAGGTCCTTATTCAAATGACGGAAGGAACCGGAAAGATACTGACGGAACTCATGGCGATATTGGTGGGTGTGGGCATGATCATTGGGGCCCTTTCCCTCACAGGAACCGCCCACGGTCTTTCCGGGACACTGACCCGGCTGGGCGGTGACCACATGTTCCTGCTACTGATCCTCGGGGCGATCACCAGCTTTCTCCTTGGGATCGGGCTGACCATATCGGCCTGTTACATATTTCTGGCCATGCTCCTGGCGCCCACTCTCGTGAACATCGGGATTCATGAGATGTCCGCTCACCTCTTCCTGGTCTATTGGGGCTCGGTCTCCTATATCACACCACCCGTTGCACTGGCAGCCTATGCAGCGGCAAGCATCGCCGGAGCGAAGCCGCTCAAGACGGCGGTTCAAGCCGTCAAATTGGGATTTGTATCTCTACTTGTACCTTTTTTCTTTGTCTATAATCCGGCCCTGGTCGGCCACGGAACCGGTCTCCAGATCATTCAGGCCATGGGTACGGCCTCATTAGGGATCATTCTTTTGAGCTCAGGATTCGAGGGGTACTGTTTTTTTGTGAAAAGGATTTCCATCCCTGTCCGTATCCTCTTTATGGCTGCCGGGTTCCTTGTGTTTCACCCAAAGGGGAGCACCGATCTGATCGGTTTGGGCCTGATTCTCCTGGGACTGGTGGTGCACTATTTTGGAAAGCCCATGACGAAAAAACGGGAAGTTCCACCCATAGAGGTTCCTGAAACCTGAGTCTTTTATCTTGAGGATGTGCGTATGGTCGACTATTTAAAGAAATTTGATATTGAGCGGTTGGGCGTTACCACCCACGCCAGGCGGCATCCTGACAAGCCTGCGTTGATAACGGATGATGAGGTTATCACTTATAAAGAACTGGACCGGGATACGAATGCGTTGGCCAATGCCCTTCTTAAGATCGGTATCGTGCCTGGAGACCGAATCTCCATCCTGTTTCACAACAGCCCTGAAATACTCAAATCGTGGATCGCAGCCGGTAAGATCGGGGTGACGCCCATTGCCATCAACTACCGTTTTAAAGCGGACGAACTCTCCTACATCATCAATGATTCTGAATCCAGGCTTTTGATTTATGGCAGCGAATTTGAAGATACTGTTTGTGCGGCAAAACCGAAACTCGTAAACAGGTCGATGAAATATGTCCGCCCCGGAGGAAAACCGCCCGAGGCGTTTGACCTCGATGAATTGATCCGAAACGCCCCCGATACCCCTCCTGAGGTGGAAACAGGTCTTCACAGTGTTGCATCCTCATTGATCTACACCTCCGGGACCACCGGAAGGCCAAAAGGGGTTGTTCGGAGCAGTAAGAATCGGCTGAATACCCTGCTCGGTTATGCATACAATTTTGAATCCACTTATGATGATGTCCATATTGTGGCAGGCCCGCTTTATCACGCCGCACCCTATGCATGGGCGGCCTTTTCGCTCATCTTGGGAAACACCGTCGTTGTGATGCCCAGATTTGACGCAGAGGAGTTTCTACGTCTGGTACAGAAATACCGGGTGAGCACCACCTGGATTGTGCCGACCATGGTCAACCGGATCATCAATTTGCCGGCCGGCATCAGAGAACGATATAACACCTCCTCCCTTCGGGCCATCACCGTGGGCGGAGAGTCGTTTCCATTCCCCCTGAAAAAAAAGGCGGTCGAGTTCTTTGGATCGGGTAAGATCTTTGAATTCTTCGGGGGAACGGAAACCAGTTGCATCACCTCCCTGAGACCCGAGGATCAGCTCATAAAACCGGGAAGCTGTGGAAAACCGGTGGCTGGGAACGATATCAAGCTGTTAGATAAAAACATGAATGAGGTGCCACAGGGAGAGGTCGGCATCATGTATATTAAGAGTCCATTCCTCTTAGATGAATACTATAAAAACCCTGAGGCGACACAGGCCAATTATCACGAGGGTTACTTTACTGTCGGAGATATGGCCAGGGTGGATGAGGATGGTTACTATTATATCGTGGACCGTGCCGTGGACATGATTATTTCAGGGGGTGTCAATATCTACCCCGCAGAGATTGAGGAAGTGCTTTACCATCACCCTTCGGTTTACGACGTGGGGATCATCGGTGTGCCGGATCCGGACTGGGGAGAGAGAATTGTGGCCTATGTGGTCTCTAAACCCGGAGCGGATATCAGTGAAGATGATGTGAAAAATTACGTGGGTGAAAAACTTGCGTCCTACAAGAAACCGAAGGAAGTCTATTTTGTAGACGAACTCCCCTACACCCCTTCCGGGAAACTGCTGAAGCGGGTCCTCCGGGAGCAGTACAAGGGAAGTGCCTAACCCGGCGAAGCCGGAATTGAATATTGAATATTTGTGTCCCGCGTGGCGGGATTCGCTCCGTCATTTTTTTGATAGGTCTTTTAAAAATTTAAAGGATTTCTTAAAATATTCAATCTGGCTGTGGCATAAATCCTACGCAAACATGACGGGATTTTGAAATATAGGTAGTAAAGTGTGAAGTGCCTAAAGTTGAGAAATTTCATCCAGATTTAACACCGGTTCAACCGTTGGTCTAAGCAAGGGCCTTTTCATCAAAACTTGATCGCCGAAGGCATACCATAACTTTAGGCACTCTTAATTTTCAGAGCTCGTTATTTGATCTAAAAAATAGGTCCGATTTTTGGACAGTATCCTCATGATAATAGCTATATCGAGCTAAATTGAGGGATTGCGAATTTAGGAATTGAGGTAACTTCTCAATAAGTTCGGGCGAATCACATTTCCCGAGCATTGACTGGATTCCCGCTTTCGCGGGAATGACACGCACTCATCCTACATCGTCATTCCCGCGAACGCGGGAATCCAGGAATGTGGCATACCAAAGTACTTACCCGAACTTATTGAGAAGTTACGAATTGAGGGATTAACATAAGGAAATGATTCAGATTTTAATTTTTTAATTCCTGAATCCTTAAATCCCTGAATTTGCCGAGTGTCCAATTTCCGCGTAAACAACATAAAGTCTAAAAATAATAGCGACTTAACCACTCAGCTACTCAACCACTTAACGAGGTCTGATTTTAGGCACTTTAGGCACTTTCCCTCAAATCAAAGATCCATCTTTCTTGCTAAGATCCTCTTCATGATTTCGGTTGTGCCCCCAACGATGGACTGAGCCCTGACATCACGATAGAGACGACAGATG
>Ga0222678_1000807_pt1 | contig 12648 bp, 27 predicted proteins | sample AntAcemetagen937_FD_179801 | JGI IMG/M metagenome (GOLD analysis project Ga0222678, IMG submission 179801) | Saline water microbial communities from Ace Lake, Antarctica - #937 | ecosystem: Environmental > Aquatic > Non-marine Saline and Alkaline > Saline | place: Antarctica: Ace Lake... | reverse complement strand
TATCCTTTTGCATGAGATACATAGGTATCTTGAAGGTAGCCATGAAATTATCTGCATAACAATTTAATGCAAGATTAGCAAGGTTCCCTTCTTTCTCTGTTACTTTACCAAGAGAAGTTGGTTCAACCCTGCCATCTATAATTTTAAAAGGGTATCCATGTTCACATGCCATCATAAGGATCATGTTCTTAACCCATGACTCTCTTTCTTTATTAGCTCGTTTATAAAGTTGAACAGTGATAGTGCGTATACAAGCATGAAAGCGTTTGATTTGTTCGTAGTTAATCTTGTCTTGATTTACTTTCATGTCTTATTCCTTTTTAGCTTCTTCCATAGCCCAATCAGTATACTCTCTAATATTTCTATTCATAGACCTATTACCTTCCGGCTCCTGTTCTAATCTATTTTGTAATATATCCCAGGCTTTTTCTTTTAAGCTCATGATTATACCTCAAAGAGTTTAGCGATCTGATTATCAGTACCTTCTCTCATAGCACCGCTTCGTGATTCGTGTGAAGAAATTTTGGTAAGAAGATTGTACAAGAGATACATTGAAAATTCTTCTGATGGTTCAAAAGATTCAAGTTTCTGTGTTTTCCTTTTTTCTCCAGTCATTGAGTAGGTAGCTTTGCCAAATCCTGATAGCTGTAAGATAGCTAATTTTTTAATTCTCTCTGATATTTCTTGAGAAATTATTAACTGCTGTAAGATATCATGTCCGGAAGTTTGATTAGCTTTTACATAGAAATCACTCATACCTTTTATAGTAGCTGCTATGTTTCTATGAATGAAGTCACCTATCTTATCAAGGTTTACATCACCAATATGTTTTATCGTAGTTCTTTCGATGTTATGATAAACCACTGCACCGTTAAGACACCACAATCTTAGTACTCCAAAGTCAACAGCAAATGGTCTACTCTTATCATATGCGTTTTGTACTCGTATCATCGGAGTAAAGATATCTTGATTTGTTTTACCATTAAAAGCAGTGTTTGGTATCCCAGTTACAGAAGCAGGATCAAACTCAGCATCAATCATATGTGCCCTTGCAAACATCTTAGCACCTCCACGATCTAACTTAAAGTCAAACCTGTGTTTGAGTCCAAGAAGGTTTAATGCATCCTCTACAGGCTGTATAGCTTCTCTGTGTGAGATAACACTGTAGTCTTTACTGACTACTCCAAGCTGTAGGTTATCATCTTCTCTATAGATTACATCATGTCCTACATAATCTTTGTTCGATCTAAAGATCCTTTCTCTACCCGTAGTGAAGTACGGTGAGTTTGGTTTAACAATTACATTAGTTTCCATAACATTCTCCTTATAAATTAATTACAAACGAAAGCTCTTTTTACTTTGATTGATTGAGGTTCAGCTTTTATTGCTTTAACAATAGTTTCAACATCTTTAAATCCACATCCTTTCTTAACAAATTCAGCAGGAAGATCCTTCTCATGCATATAATAATTAACATCAATGTTTCCTTTCAGTTTAGATTCAGGTATATCAAAATAAGTAGAGAAAAATATTGATATGATATCTTTAGACTCAGGGAAACTATAGTGTTCTCCTATAAATCCTACTGATCCGGCATCATCCATAGTAAGGTCAAAGTCATGGAATCTTTTCCTTAATGCTATAATACCTTTAGCAGAGAAGGTACTTATACTTATGTATGAACTACCCATATATAGATATATTAATTTTTCATCTAATCCATCCATAAATTTTTCATAGAATTGAGATTTTTCTATAGACCTTCTTAACTCTCTTCTTCTTTTTAAAAACTCAGATACTTTCTTCATTTCGTAATCCTCCAGTATTTATATCTAAGAGCCTACCATACGGTGTCTCTCTTTCAGCTTCGTAAGGGTGTGTAGCACACAGTCTACATAGGTGTGATACCGGGCAAGTATTCTTACACATCCATCCATTATAAGTTTCTTCTTTATTTCCACAGTGAGGGGGATCTTTTAAGATATCTCTTAAAGAAGAGTAAGCATGTTTATCAAAAACTGCTTTAATGTATGCTGCTCTTGGTTCAAAGAATTCTATAACCTCTTCATCCGGAAGGATCTTAATAGGAATGGTATAGGTAGCAGATAAAATTCCTCTCCCTTTAGCAACTACAGTATTACCATCACGTACAATACAATACACACGTAGGGTAGTTACTTTTTTTTTACCCTCGGCACCGGAAATAACAACAGTTCCTTTTTCAAGCTCTTGTTCAAGCATCATACGATACATATTTAACTGCATGGTTACATCATGATTTTCTGCAAGGGATGAATCCGGGGTAAAGTGTTTTTCCATCATTGGATCACCTACATTACCGTACTTTGATTTACGTTTGTAATATACAGGTAGTCCATGATCATCCATCTTTGGTCGCATCTCTTCACGTAACCCCATGTTCTTTGCTACAGCATATGAACCCCAGGTTTTATTATCTCCCAAAGTTATTTCTCTGTTGTGTGCAAAGACCACATCCATGATACCTGTCATATCAACTTCAAGTTCAATACCAGAAGCAAGCTCTGTGATAATAGTTTCATTCTTTGACTCAAGACCTTTGTGTACCTTTGTACCTAAAATAGCAAAGGCATAATCATTAGGATCAATAGCATAGGGAAACTTCTGTCTTAAAAAATATTCTCTTGGACAGCGTAAGCAGGTAGTGACTGAAACCTTACCGTTCCAGATCCTTTCATCCAAAGCTGACTCAAGATATTCAGGTGAATATCTCCATAGCAGTTGCCGCCAATTTTCTTTAGGAATTAGCTTACCTTCATTGATCAAGTGTGTTATCATGTGATTCTCCTATTAAAGTTCTTTAATAATTTCTGCTATAGCTAGGGTAATCCTTGCTCTGGTTTCAGGATTAGATTTCAGTTCATTAACCCTTTTCTCTAATTCACCACCCATTCTTGCTACAAGAACACTGGCAAGTTTTTTCTCAAGCCCTTCTTTGATTGAATCTTTAAATGATTTAGATCTTACTAATCCTATTACACTAGATTCAAGCAGGTTAAATATTTCAACGCTATGTTTATCTAATACTGCCTCTGATAGTTTTGATAATGGTTTGTTATACCCTATCAACTCCGACTTAATTGATTCGGCTATTGCACCTTTGGTAATCTTTAAAATTTCTTCTTCAAACATTTTTTACTCCTTTATTTGTATACCCATATTATACTGACAACCAAAGCAAGGCTTCGTTATCTTACAGGGTTCTACATAAACTACAACAGTCTGTATCATTCCACATGCAGGACAGGTAACAACAACCTCTCCTTTTGCTCTACGAAATTCTTGTACATCTGTAACTTTAAATATTTGCATCACTTATCTCCTTTAAAAATACTATCAGTAAGATATTTATATCTGATTCTTTTTAATTCTTGTGGTATCTGATGTCCATGTACAGCACAATAGTCAGAAGAAACACTACTTCTTGTTTGTAAGCATCGGTGTATGTGATAAGCATCAACAATGTAAGTCTTGTTTATGTTCCGGAAGTTTATTATATGACACGTGAGTACATAGGGTTCTTTAACTGTAAGAAGATCGTCAAGTTGTTTACGTTCTCTATCAGTGTAAGCCTTTGATATTTTATCTGTACTCTTTAACTCTGCAAGGAATAGAACATTACCACCAGGATAGATAATAAAGTCACAGATATTAGATGAAGTAAATCGTAGGTTTTCTGCGTTACTCCAACCTGCAGCATCCTTTAATCTTAAATGGAAACAGTTAAGACTTTTCTTGAAATCTTCTTCAAATCTTTTACCCGGATTCTGTGGCATGTAGTACCTCCTACCAACTAGTTGCTAATGATTTTGCTTTAGCTCGGATGAGGGCAGCCATCATAAATTTATTACTTTCTACTTCCAACATAGTTAAGCCCAAACTTTCTAAAGTATCAGTGACATCATAAGTAATACAGAACTCATGATTATTAAGTTCATATAAAAACATCTGAAATATATATCCTTTACCAGTTGTATCAAGTTCAATAGCTTTTTTGCGTTCACGATGATGTCTATCAAAGGTGTTCATTATAAGTTTACTATCTGTCTTTTTATAGAAACCACCTCCATTCATTTTGAACAGTTTACCTTTATAATTATCCATGGTTAAGCCTGCTTTAGTTATTGCTTTCTTAAATTGTTTGTCATTGAATGCAAAGAATATAGGTAGATTGTTTATTTCTACTTCATGTTTTCTTTTTAATAATAAATATTTCATGTGTTACTCCTTATAATTTTCTTTTAACCAGGGAATAAATCTTTCAATATAATTAGGACTAGATCTAATAGGATTACCTGATTCAAATTGCTCATGTTTTAGTAAGATCCATGCTTTAAATAAATCCATTTTAGATAATCCACTAAGATGTAAGTTATTAGCATAACAATAGATGATCCAATAAGTAGCCCACCCTTCTTTAGTACTTTTTTTAAAGAAAGAATTAAAATTATTCATATTAATTTCCTTTAATTTGTAAAGAAATATTTCTTATCTACTTGAAAATGTTCAGATATAGCATCATACAAAACTTCACTTTCAATAGTTCTCATACCTATTTTTATTAATTCATTTTTAATATTATCTTTAGATAATGAAGCAGTATCTTTATGCCATAATTTAATAGCTTCAGCAGCACACCGATAGATAGCTCCAACTGTATAGGGATTAGTAGCATTGAGTTCAAAGTCTGTTCTACCTTCTTTCATAAGGGTAACGATAATCTTTACATCTTTGTGTGCATTACCTGTTAAATCTTTGTTTATAATCCCAATCATATCCCGGTGTAAGAGAACAGGTTTATCTGGTCCAACATTCCCAGCATACATATCCCTTGATACTACTACGATTTCATCCTTTACTTGAATGAGAAAGCTGTACTTTGTACCATCTCCAGGTTGTTCAATAATTTCATATAATCCACTCTTACTAATTTTTAATCTTTCCATCTTTTAATCCTCCGGTTTTAATTTTTCATTAACATAGGTTTAAACTCTACGTGTTCACCAATAATAAAGATAGCAGGATAATGATAACTTAAATCTTTTTGTTCTTGAAATAATCTACCAACAACACGTACACCCCTATCTTTTACAAGATATTGTCCAATACTCTTAGCAAGACGCCCGAAAGATCTTATAGGAAAATAGTATACATCTTCCTTTTCTTCCTTGTTGATACCTTTATAAATCCGGGATGATTTAATAGTAAATTCACAAGTTAATAAACCATCTACTTCTGTTATTACTGGATCTGCTGTAAGATTTCCTTCTACAATAATTGAGTTAAGTAAATTCATTTTATCCTCCTTTAGTATGGTTGATCTTCATATCTACCATCCATATCTATATCATCAGGATCATCGTTCATACCTCGAAATTTTTTATTCTTTTTTGTATATGTTTGAGTAATATTTGATATAGAAATTGCTTGTTTAATTGTTATAGTATTATGTTTTATATAATAAGCCATGACTCCATCAATAAATTTTGCAGCGGATTTGTAAAGAGTTTCTTTATACATATCATTATACAAATGTTTTAATCTTTTTATTCCATATTGTATTTCTTCAGGGATATTTATTAATACATCCATATGTACCTCACTTAAAAAGTATTGCTTTAGGTATAGCTAAGAACACTTGCATATAGGATAGATCAGGATTCCTTAACCAGTAAATGAATATTGCTACAGATATATACATAACTATTATTGTTAAAAGTATTTGTAATATCGCAATAAGATTTCTCATATGTACCTCCGTATAAAAGAAAACCCCCTATCAGATTACCAAGTTGATAAGGGGATAAGACAATAGTCTTTAGATTCATTACTCATAAGGTGTTTCAATCCACACTCTTATAAAAAGAATGACAATATATCATTATGCTCATAAGATGAGTTACAACAGGCAAGGATTTGCACCTTACATGATCATATGCCGTTCGGTTCAGTTGGAGGACATATACGAACCTCCTGATCTATTCTGATTACATGCGTCTACCTATTCCGCCACTGTTGTATGATGTCTTTCCATCAGTCATTCTTTACCAAGAGAAATAGGGATAACAGGACTCGAACCTGTATGACCACCTCAAGCCTACTATATAACTAGCTCTTTAGTGTTTTATACCTTTCCATTTCACTATCAATCGTCAAGTCATAAGATGATCAATCAAATGTTTTCAAGTTTCCTGTTACGGTATTAGTCATCCGTTTATAGGACGTGTCTGCCAATTCCACCATATCCCTGTTACTTTTTAAATACTTTTTTTAATAGACTTTAATAAAAGCCTGAGAAACATCAGCGTAACTCAGGCTACCACAATTTTTTACGGGTGTTGTGGTTATATTCTCATAGGCCACCCCCTTATAATATCATGCAGTACGGGGTAGATCAACGGTGTTTATTACAACTCCGATATGATCATAGGTTTTTTCTGATCCATCTTCAAGAGTAACAGTGTTCCTTCTCTGCTTTAGCTCACCTTCTACGTGTACGTATGCTTTGGGTTCAGCAAGAGCTGTTGCAATCTTAGCTCTTTTACCCCAAGCTCTACATTCAAAGAACGATGATGCTTCACCTTCTCTTCTTCCGGGAACACAGACATTAAATACACACAGATCAAGATCACCCTTATTTAGATGCTCGACTGTGGTTTTGATATTCTCACATACCCATCCTTCAATAATAACATTTGCTTTACTCATGATTGATTCTCCTTAATATCTATACTATTGATGAATGATTTCTCTTCTTCCATTTCATCAATAGCTTTGTTCTTTAACGTGATAGCTTGTTGCATAAGATCATCGTGAATGAAATCAAGTATCTCCTTCTGATGTAACTCAGCGTACTTAACTAAAGATTTACTTGCTGTTTCAGAATCTATTAATCGTATGACACTACTACAGTTTGAATCACCATAGAAACCACGCCATGAATCGAAACTTAATTTGGCAGAGAACGCAGAAAATCTAAGATCTTTATTGAAACCAATACCTTTCTTATCACATTTAGTTTGCTTAGTTTGTTCAATAAATATAGTCATATGATCCTTCAAAGTAATTGCATCTGAATATAGATCCCTTATCTTTTTACTTGTTATCATCACTCACTCCTTTAATTCTCATTATCTAATTCATTAGATAATCTTCTTCTATATTCTCCTTCTTCTCTTCCTTTTCTATAATCATAACAATCTCCATCAGATGTAGGAAAATCATGTCCACTGTTTTGATATCCATAACCAAATCCATCGTTAAATCCATCATTATAAAAATCTTCCATCTCTCACTCCTTGCCTGTTTGGTCTGCTAGATCGGGCCTGGGAAATTTCATCTTATCTATCTTGTCAAAGAAATACTTTCTTAACGCTTCCTTGTCTAAAACACTAATAGGTTTCATTTCTATGTGTATTGTTGGCACGTAGTTTGTTTCTGTTATCATACTGGTTCTCCTTGTATGACTTCTTTGATCATTTTGTCTGCTATTTTGTTAAAAAATAAACTCATATCAATTAATTCCTTTGGTATCTCAGGTAATGGCATCCAGTGAGTAGTTGTACCACCGTATATATATCCAGTTTCTCCGTTATACCAATAGTTGACTTTTTTCTTTTTATGTTTTGTAGTGTAGTAACACGACGCCATTGCTACTTTGGTCATATTAAAATGATTAATAATTAAAACGACATCCTCATGCGCAGGCAAATCATTCTTAACACTGATCCAATTATTCATTTTTTTTCTCCTTGTAACTGTTCATCGTCGGGTATTAATGTATAATAAGATCCGCAATCAGGACAGGGTATTTCCAGATCTTGAATATCATTGTCTACCGTGAAAATTTTTCCACAGTCTTCACAAACACATATTTTATCGATTGTTCTCATACCTCTTCTCCTTTGGCTTTAGAAATCTGCATAAATTCCAAACAATCGCAACTAGGGCATCCTATCTCTCGGTATCGATCATAATAATCAAACTCATTGACTAGTTCACCACAATTTTTACATCTATAGATACTATCTTTGCTCATAAACTCGTCAAAATCCTTGATCTGTTCGGAGGGTGTTTGTGATTCTCCTTGTATGGCTTCTGCTATGGCTTTCTTAGCCTGTGTGTATCTTTCGTTAAACAAATTGAAAACGTTGATATCAAAATGATGTTTATGATCTATTACTGACTTAAATGATTTATTCCAGTCTTTCAATGCTTCAAGGAGAACTTTGTTTTTGTTTTTTAACCATAATGAATATTCACACTCTATATCATAATCAGTAATAGCTTCGTCTATGCCATAATCCTCACCACGTCGATTTATAATAGCTATATCATATGCTTTTTCTTTTTCAAATTGCTTTCTACTCTCACTCATCACATATCCTCCAATCGCAACATCAATTAATTAGTATTGCATATATAGCAACGTTAATTATAGATGTAATCGTTTACATTATCTTGACACATATATATAATATGTTCTTAAATATAATAGCCAACGCAACCACCAGGTTGTGAGCAAGGCTCAAAGTCTTAGTACAAAATGATAAGAGTTATCTACTCCAGATTCACCATACCGTGAGCAAGAAGGAACAAGAAAACAAAGAGAAGAATTCCTACAAGTAATACATTCTTTACAACAATATTTATCATTCGGTGTTGGAATTAAAACATAATCATCTATATTCTTTCTATTCATTACATCCTCTTTCGTCAAGAATAATTAATGTAGTTTCATTAGCTATTTTACTAAATAACATACCAGTTAATGCAATATCGGTCCAAATTCCAGGAACTTCTGTTGAAGTATTAAGACATACTGCAGATAAACAATTATAGTTAAAATTTCTAAACGTAAAAAGAATTTTACCTCTGTAGCTGCTATCCTCAACAACTACAAACATACCCGGTTTCAGATCAGTTGATTTAAGTAATACAGATCTATTAGTTAATATAGCTTTCATTATCATCCTCCTTAAAATATACTAATCAATATAACGCTGAATAAGCTACTCAAAATAGCTATCTAACTCTGCTCTAATGAGTTCTAATAACTTTCTGAAAGTCATATCGTTATCATCAAAATGTTGATACAATCTACGGATCTCTTGCATATAATGATCTGCATCTGGAATAGTGGGAACGGTGCTAACTCTACTATCCCATTTATCTACAGCTCTCTTAATATTATCTCTCATATAAATAGGACTTGTCTGTAATCCAGTATCCCCTTCCATATCTATACAATACATACAGATTTCTGTTAACCTATCAATCAAAGGCTCTTTATCAAGGCTAACGGTGCTAAGAGTACCTATAGTATCCATTATCTTATCACATACCTTCTCTCTATTATCTATCCCTACCTCCCGTAATATCCCAAATACCTTGTTCCTTACAGCTTTCCTGTTACTTAATTTACCTTCTCCAACCTGAGGTACATAATTTTCTTTACCTTTACCTGTGATAGGTATCACACTTTTGATGCTTTGAAGTACATTCAGTACAGGTTGAAGGCTCTCCCCCAGGACAGAAAAAAGATCTTCTTTAGTTATTGACATCTCTTAACTCCTTTAGATTGCGTAGTGAATTCTCTAACTTGAGGTAATTTATTACTGTTGTAGGCCACTTACCTTCATCTACTTCACGCAATTTCTTCTCAATTTTAGCGATAGATTTGTCCACATCTTTAGTCATATAGCTCTCCTTACTGTGTGATATATAGATAGATAGTAAAAAACCATCGACTTTGACAAAAATCACCCTGCATTTAAAGCATGTTAAAGATAACAAGTGCTAAAATATACGGGGGTTATAAGAAGAAGGGGATTACTGTGTATTATTTGACCTTCCGGTTAAACTTATGCATAATCCATAGAACAAATCGTGGTAAAGCATCAGTACGATAAACTACACTAAGGACACCAAAGCATAATACTATCCATGCTATCCAGAATAATAGAGACAATAATAAATCCATAGTTTACTCCTTATCTTCTGTGAAATAATAATACACACTATTATAAAAATCAATTCTGTCACTATCCATAACTAACTCAGCACATGCTCCAGCTTCATTACATGCTACAGAACCAGGTTCATACATACATAAATCACAAGGTGAACCATTACCTTCATATAATACTTTCATACCTTACTCCTTATCTTCTGTGAAATAATAATTAACTCTGTCATTCTCTGTAAGAAGAGTTACACATGACGGTGCTTCACTACATGCTACAGAACCACATTCATACATACATAGATCACACGGATTACCTATACCTTCATACAATACTTTCATATCAACCTCCTTATGTACTATTTTACGATTCTATGTACTATCTTACGATTAGTCTATGAACTATCTTATGATTCTATGGACAAAATAGTGAACAATAGTACATAAAGACAAATAGATATTGACACATACTATCCTTTCGCTCTTAAATATAATTGCCATCGCAACAAGAGAGTTGTGAGCAAGGCTCTATAGATAGATTATCTAACCTTCAAGTACATGTACAATAATATAAGAATGAATTTCAACCATACTTCACCATTCTATCACTGCATTAGAATATGTCAAACATAATTTCATTCGTACCTCATACTTATTTCACTGCATAGATTCATAATTATGATCGTACTTCACAGATTTATTGCTGCATAGACAGATATACAAACACTATTTTGACCAAAGCTCGGTACTTTATCACTGCATATATATAGAGGGGTATATAAATATGAGAGAAAAAAAGAAAAATACAGAGCTTCACGTGTTAAGTTTTTTTCATGACAACTTTTTACCTAAAAAATGGATCATTTTGACCCTGTGTATAACCTGTGTATAACTTGTGGATAACTATTTGCTGTTGGATTATCCTGCTATATCTCTTATCGTAAGATATTACCATAGAGATATAGGCAATAAAATAAATGAACAATCGTAACTCATGTTACTTGTTATCTATTCTGTTACGTGCACAATAGTAAATGGGTAGTGGATACCTTTTCATAACTTATGTTTTTTGACATATCCACAATGGCAGGATTGAGAATCAGAAAAACACGATAAGGAGTCGTGTTGAGTTACTCATTTATTTTACCCTCCCATCTACCCGATATATTATTTATAAGGAAATTACCATGTTATCCGAAAAACTCGCAGAATTAGTACAGATCAACAAAGACGATCGTACATTGTCCCGTGTTAGCAAATTGACAAAGGATGATTTGAAACCACATAGTGAAGAAATCAAGGCGCTACGGTTGCGTATCCGCTCTATTGTACTTCCCAAAAAAGGCAAGAACGGACAGCCTATTCAATTCCCTTCTCCCTTATATGAAAAAGTTGTGAATGCTAAACGTGAACTAACAAAGCCGGGAATTGGTTATCGTCTTTATATTGTATCCTTACAGTCCGATGTACTCGACACCATTGACGACGCCGACGACTACGCCGACGTTCTGATATGGGAAAGAGAGAGCTTGTAGCATGACTATACAACAAGCTTTTCAAACGCTATGTAATCTCAAACTTGGAGACCGTTTCATATTCGATAATTACGTTGTCAGGCATCTGTATGGTACACAATACCAGATCAAGCAGACCATTTATCGACCGGTAGGAAGTAAAAATAAGTACGGTCGGTACAAATGGGAGTTAGTTACTACTAAGTCTCTGCTAGGTACTGTTATGATTGCCTTGTTTCTATCTACGGCAAGACCACAAGCGGAAGGTTCTACAGTCAAAAGGAATTGTTTTTATGCTGATAAGACAATAGCCGGAAAACAAGAGAAATTTCTGGAATACCTCCAGAGCTTGAAGGAAGGCGCAGAGTTTGGAGACGAGCTGGCATGTGACAGGATAGAGCATTACACCGAGCTTTACGGTTCAATAGACTTAATCATTGAGGACTTAGAACAGGGAGTGTATAACTATTCTAACACTTCCGGAGGTAATCAATTTAAGCAGCTGGTATCTGATAATATCTATCAGAGCATGTTTGGAACCGCTTCGAGTATTGCTAACAAGTAGCATAATTTGACAGGTGACCCGTACACACGGGTAAAATACTTATAAGGTGGATAGAATGAATAAACTTATACATAGGTTATTTTACAGGATATACAGTAGAATACATTATAAACTTGAAGGAATAAGATTAGGACAAGCTTTGAACATGGACGATAGAATGGAGTTGAATAGATATAGAAGAAAGTATCCCAAAGGATAATAAGAATAGCCACTCGAAAGAGTGGTTTTTTTATGCTCTAATGATAACAATGCTATTATAAGATATTACAATTCAATAATGAGATAGTACTATCTTGCTATCCTGCTGTTTGTGGATAACCTGTGGATAACTTTTGATACACGGTGTAACATAAAATATATGCGACAGAATGACACATGCTTAACATGCGAATGGTTTTAAGAAACGGTATCGCTCGTCACCATTAAGTTCGACAGTCTCAAAAAATTTGAAAAAAAACGGGTTAGTAGTTTGACACAGGGTAATAAGGGATGTAGTGTAGGGGATAGGGGGATAGTGGAATGGCTAAGAAGAATGTAGTAAAGGAAGCGATAGACAGGATATTTGA
>Ga0222678_1000806_pt1 | contig 12661 bp, 10 predicted proteins | sample AntAcemetagen937_FD_179801 | JGI IMG/M metagenome (GOLD analysis project Ga0222678, IMG submission 179801) | Saline water microbial communities from Ace Lake, Antarctica - #937 | ecosystem: Environmental > Aquatic > Non-marine Saline and Alkaline > Saline | place: Antarctica: Ace Lake... | reverse complement strand
AGGTCATGGATTTCTTCGGTTAGATCATTACTGTGGTCCAAGCGTGTTTTTTTCTTGATCAAGGATTTGATAAGGCCCCAAAATCCCTGTTCAGAGTCGTCTTCCAAAGGTTCTTTCTTCTCCTGTTTTAAAATGTGGTCATACTCGTCGACAGCCCCGCCGAGCGGGAAAGTTTGAAAATGTGGCACAAAGGCCGATTATCTGACTATGTTTTTTGTCAAAGGGCAACATTGTTACGAAAATATTCTATTTTCATCGTGCTTCAATGTCAAGGTTTTTGGAATTGATGGTTTTGTAAAGTAAAAATTTCTCTTGACTGTGGGAATTAGCTATATTATATTTTTTAATCAAATGGATGAGTGGTAAGTGCATCTTGTGAGTGAGGCAGATAATTGGAGTTCTGAGCGGGCATAGCTCAGTTGGTAGAGTACAAGCTTCCCAAGCTTGGTGTCGCGGGTTCGACCCCCGTTGCCCGCTCCATTAGTCGCAAGTAAGAGACCTTTGAAAAATGCTCAATTTCGAAGTCTGCCCTTATCTGGTCAAGGTCAAGGAAGGCGAGGATTTTAACCACAGGAATATGTCGAATATTTCGAGGATTAAAATCTGAGCCTGACGCTGAGATTGGGTAAAAGGGAGCGTTTTGCAAAGGTCTCAGTAAGTTTTGACGTTATTCCCCCTTTTTGAGGTTGTCAACCGGTTTTAGGAGCGATTGATCTACTTCGAATTGCGGACACTGCGTTGGTTTTTCATAATTCCTTCTATTTTTACTTAAAGGATCTTATGTAATAGAGCGCTTTACAATTTAGTCTGCAAAGGGGAAGCGGGCGTCATAGCCCGCTTTTTTGTTTTATAGGATTGGTTCAGACTATGTCAGAAATGACCAGCCCGGTTATAAAAGAGGTAACCGCCCTTATTGAACCGATTCTTGATGAGATGGAGATTGAACTGGTTGATATTGAATTTCTTTCTGAACAGAGCAGGTGGATACTCAGGATCTATGTGGATGAATCTGGAGGAATCACCTTAGATGCCTGTGCCCGGGTAAGCAGAGAGATCGGCGATCTGATTGAAGTCAAAGATATTTTCCATCAAGAATATGTTCTGGAAGTCTCATCTCCGGGCCTCAACAGACCCCTAAAAAAGGAAAAAGATTTTGAGAAAGCTGTTGGAAAGAAAATCAAAATAAGGATGGTCACCCCCCTTGAAGGACAGCGAAATTTTAGAGGTAGCCTGCAATCCTTTCAGGATGGGATTTTGTGTCTTAGTGTAAAAGATGATTTGATTTTGCTCCCTTATGGGGATGTTGAAAAAGCTAATTTGGTGTATGATTTTGAGAATTGAATTGAAGAATTCAGCGTTTTATGGAGCTTAAGTGATGATTTCGGATTTGAAAAGGGTTATTGACCAGGTAAGTCGTGAAAAGGGTGTCGAACAGGATGTCTTGATAGAAGCCCTTGAGGAGGCAGTGAAGGCAGCAGCTCGCAAGAAATTCGGCCCGGATTACGATCTCGAGGTCAGGTATAATGAGGACGCGGGGGAGATTGAGGCCTTTGAATTTAAGGAAGTTGTCGAGGAGGTTACAAATAAAAATCTTCAGATATCCCTTAAGGATGCTCACAAAATGGATCCCGAATCTGAAGTAGGGGACAGCCTCGGGGACAAGATGGATACTGACACCTTTGGAAGGATCGCAGCCCAATCAGCCAAACAGGTTATAATGCAGCGTCTGAAAGAGGCTGAGAGAGATATGGTATATGAGGATTTTAAAGACCGGCGTGGAGAGGTCCTCAACGGGATCGTGCAGCGATTTGACAGGGGCGCCATTATTGTCAATGTAGGGAGGGCAGAAGCCGAGCTGCCACAAAAGGAGCAGATGCCGAGGGAGTCTTACAGACAGGGCGATCGAATCAGGGCGTATATCTTGGAGGTAAAACAGTTCAGTCGAGGCCCGCAGCTTATACTTTCCAGGACCCATCCAAATTTCTTGGCAATCCTGTTTGAAAATGAAGTCCCTGAAATCTCTGAGGGTATCGTGCAAATAATGCAGGTCGCCCGAGAACCTGGAGCCAGGGCCAAGATTGCGGTAAGCTCTAAAGACTCTGATGTGGATCCGGTGGGGGCGTGTGTAGGGATGAAGGGGAGGAGAGTCCAGGCAGTTGTCCAGGAACTGCGCGGCGAAAAGATAGATATTGTCACCTGGGACCCTGATTCAGCAAAGTTTATATGCAATGCCTTGGCGCCAGCTGAGATCACGAGAGTCATCGTAGATGAGGAAAACCGCAGTATGGAAGTAGTGGTCCCCGATGACCAGTTGTCATTGGCAATAGGAAAAAGGGGCCAGAATGTGCGGTTGGCCTCGAGATTAACCGGATGGAGATTGGATGTTGCTGGCGAAACCAATTATAATGAAGCCCTCAAGGATGGATACCGGTCCCTCCTCGATCTGCAGGGAATCGGGGAAAAGAGAGCTACCGATCTATATGAGGCCGACTTTAAATCTGCCGGGGATGTGGCAGGAGCCAGGGTTGAAGATCTACTATCTGTAAAGGGAATGTCAGAGTCGAGGGCAGAGGAACTCATTAAAGAGGCCATTCGTTATACTGATGAACGAGCTAAAAGGGCTAAGATCGAAAAAGATAAGCCGAAAGAACCAGAGGCGGAAAACCCCTTAGAGAATGAGAGCGGGGAAGCCACAGGAAAGAATGCCCCTGACGATGAAGACACTGAAACGGATGCAGTGGAAAAGTCTGAAATCGAGGACCTGCCTGGACAGGATGATAATGAAACCAAAGATAAAGATCTCTCTGATCATGAAAAATCTGAAACAGAAGAGGTCCAAGGGCCTGAAACAGAGGATTCGCCGAACCAGAATAATGATGAAACCGAGAGCGTAAAAGTCCCTGATGAATAATGGGAAAGGGCACATACCGATAAGGACATGCATATCTTGCGGCACAAAGCGGGACAAGAAGGATTTGATCAGGCTCGTCTTGACTGCCGGAGAGGTGGTAGTTCAAGATATTAGCGGCCAAGGAAAGGGCCGGGGCGCCTATGTCTGTGCTGACAAATCCTGTTTGATGGCCCTGAAAACGAGCAAACGACTCAATAGGGCATTCAGGACAAGAAACAGGCTGGTGTACGACCAATTTGAATAATTTTTGGGGGAATCAATGGCTAAAGTCAGGGTTTATGAATTAGCAAAAGAACTCGAACTGGAAAGCAAGAAGCTGGTGGAGAAGCTCACCGCCGGTGGGATGGACGTTAAGAATTACATGAGTACTCTTGATGAACAATCGGTTGTCAAGGCAAGGGAAATTTTGTCCGGAGCTGTATCAGAAGTGGTCGTGGAAAAACGAATCAAACCTACGGTGATTCGCAGGCGTAAGAAGGTTGTCAGAGTCGAGCAGAAGCCCCCCGAAACTACGGTAGATGAAGAAAAAGCCCCAGAAACGAAAACTGCCCCCAAAGAGGATGTATTGGAGAAAAAGCGGGAAATTAAGGAAATACCCGCTGTTGAGGAGACGCCAAAGGGAGAATCTGAGGAAAAAACAGGGGTCAGCGCTCCCGCAGAAGTACCCTTAGCCGAAGCAAAAAAGGCAAGGCTGGAACTTCCAGACAAAAAGGCCAAAAAGCCTGTTAAACGAGCTAAGGGCAAGCCGAAAAGAGGGAAAAAGAAGAAAGTTGAGAAGCCGGCCAAGATCATAATGAGTCCTGAAGAAGGTCCACTGAAGGATCTTCTGGCCAAAAAAGCTGAAGTCAAAAAAGAGGCCACTCCTGCTAAGAAATCAATAACTGAACCCCCTCTGGGGCCCCCAAAAGAGAAGGAAGAAAAATCGAAAAAAGGAATACCCTCCAAGAAGAAAGGCCGAAAAGGGGCAAAAGCCGAAGATAGCCCTGCCAGAGGCACATTTAGACGGCGAAAAAAGGAGGTGTATGAACGTGCCGATCTTTATAATGGTCGCCCCCGGAAACGTAAAGGGCCGAAAAGGGGCAGGAAAGGGAAAGAGACACCCAGAAAGCTTAAGCATACCGAAATCACCATTCCCAAGGCCATAAAGAGAAGGATCAAGGTCCAGGAGTTCGTCACACTCGTAGATTTAGCCAAGGCCATGGGGACCAAGGCGGCTGAACTGATGAAGCGGTTGATTAATTTGGGTGTAATGGCAAACATCAACCAGCCCATAGACTTTGAGACCGCATCTGTTGCGGCAGATGACTTCGGTTTCGAACTTGAACTGGATACCTTTGAGGAGGAGAGTTTCCTTTCAGACATTGTTGACCCACCTGAAGATCTGTGTCCGAGACCGCCCGTGGTAACCATTATGGGGCATGTTGATCACGGGAAGACGTCGCTGCTCGATTATATTCGGAAATCTAATATCATAGGAGGAGAATCAGGGGGCATTACCCAACATATCGGGGCCTATTATGTCAAGACCGCAGGTGGTGATATCGTTTTTTTGGATACCCCAGGGCATGAGGCATTTACTGCCATGCGGGCAAGAGGGGCAAAAGTTACTGACATCATAGTGCTGGTTGTGGCAGCAGATGACGGCGCCATGCCTCAGACAAAGGAAGCCATTAATCACGCCCGCGCGGCAAATATACCGATAGTGGTTGCAGTTAATAAGATCGATAAACCGGAAGCAGATCCGGAAAAGGTAAAAAGAGAATTAGCTGAACTCGATCTTGCTCCTGAGGAATGGGGTGGAGAAACCTTGTTAGGGCATGTTTCGGCCAAAACCGGTGAAGGAGTCGAAGATCTATTAGGCCTTATATTGCTTCAGACTGAAATGCTCGAATTGCAGGGCAATCCAAATAGAGAGGCGAGAGGAACTGTTATTGAGGCGGAATTAGACAAGAGCAGGGGGCCAGTGGCCACAGTCCTGATAAAGAACGGATCACTCAACCCGGGTTGTCAATTCGTCTGCGGAGATTATTTTGGTCGAGTGAGGGCAATGCTTGATTACAGGGGAAGGATGATGAAAAACGCCGGTCCGTCTGTTCCTGTCAAACTGTACGGTATTTCAGGCGTTCCCATGGCAGGTGATAAATTTATAGTTGTAAAAGATGAAAAAACCGCTAAACAGATCATTGAACATCGAAAGGGTAGGGCTAAGAAGCAGGATCTGACAAAGAGGGTACCGGTAAGTCTTGATGACCTTTTTGAAAGGATAAGCAAGGGGGATGTGAAGGAACTTAACATTATTTTAAAGACAGACGTTCAGGGTTCAGCGGAAGCGCTTTTTGATTCATTAGTCAAACAGAGTACGGAAGAGGTCAAACTCAATATCATTCATTCGGCAACTGGAGCCATTACAGAATCGGATGTGATGCTTGCTTCTGCCTCGGGAGCTATTATTATCGGATTCAATGTAAGGGCAACCCCACGTGTTGTCGAAGTTTCGGAAAAAGAAAATGTCGATATTCGGTACTACGATGTCATCTATAACGCCATAAAGGATATTCGCCTTGCCATGACCGGTTTATTAGAGCCGGTTCTGGAAGAACATGTTATTGGCCACGCAGAGGTAAAAGAGATATTTCGTGTTCCAAAAGTGGGTGCAGTTGCAGGATGTCAGGTCACGGATGGACATGTTGACAGGAATGCAAACGTAAGGCTCTTGCGTGACAACGTGGTCGTCTTTGATGGGAAGCTTGCCTCGCTCAGAAGATTTAAAGAGGATGTCAAGGAGGTCCAGACTGGATATGAATGTGGTATCGGTTTGGAGAACTTCAGTGATGTAAAACCGGCAGATATTTTTGAGGTCTATGAGGTGGAGGAGGTAGCTGCGGAGTTGTAGAAAATGGTGGTTGGAACCTTAAAAATTGAATTCAGACTCTTCGATAACCGATCTCTCAAGGGAAAACGAAAAGTGGTGCGGAGCATGGTGGATAAAGTGAAGGCCAAGTTCAATGTTTCTGTTGCAGAGGTTGGCTCCAATGATAAGTGGCAGAAAATTGAATTGGGAATCAGTGCAATAGGGAATGATCGACGTCACATTGACTCTTCCTTAAATCACATACTCGAATTTCTCGATTCACTATACCTCGCACAAATTGTGAATACTGAAATGGATATTTATAATCTATGAAGAATTGACAAACTCGTAAAAAGTCGGAGATGACCCGTTTTTGTCATTCCCGCAAACGCGGGAATCCAGAAAAATTAACCACTTATGGACTCCCGCGTTCGCGGGAGTGACGGCCTTGGAGACTTTTTACGAGTTCATCAAGAATTGAAGGATCAAAAATGCTGCCAGGCAAACGATCAGTGAGGGTGGGGGACCTGATCTTAAAAGAAATCGCCTTTCTTCTCTTAGAAAAGGTAAAAGACCCGAGGGTTCAGGGAGTCACCTTGACCGGAATCCGTCTTAGCGATGATCTTAAACGGGCCAAGATCTTTTACAGTGTTGTAGGGGATCAGCGGCAGATAGAAAAGGCCGGGGCAGGCCTAAACAGCGCCAAAGGATTTATAAAGAGAGAAATCGGCATCAGGATGGAGCTGCGTTACGTTCCTGAGATTTCATTTGCGCACGATCCTTCTTTAGAAGGCGGGAGTCATATGGAGCGGGTTTTTGAAAAAATCAGGGGAAATGAAAAAGGACAATGACGTCTCTTGGCAAGATCGCGGCAGTATTAGCAGAAGGGAAGCGTTTTCTGCTTATGACCCATAAGGACCCGGATGGCGATGGCCTCGGCTCCATGCTCGCCCTTGGCAAGAGCCTGTCCGATGCAGGTAAGGAAGTTTCGCTTCTTGCCCAGGACCCGATTCAACCTCCCCTGAATCTCTTGAAAGGGGCTGACGAAATCGTCAATATACTTGATGTCGACGGGGATTTTGATGCTGCCGTGGCCCTGGATTGTGCTGAGAAGTCAAGGTTGGGGGAGTTCGAAAATCGTTTAGAAAATTATCGACTCGTGATAAATATTGACCATCATGAAACCAACGAGTCCTTTGGAGATCTGAATCTGATTGAGCCCAAAAGCTCATCTACAGGCGAACTGGTGTTCAAATTATTAGAAGAAGCAGGGCTTCCAATGGGCCCTGATGTTGCCGGGAACATATTTGCCGCCATCCAGACAGACACCGGTTCTTTCAAATATAGCAATACCACTGCTGAGGCCCTGAGAATTGCGGCATCCTTGATGGAGCGGGGGGCAGACCCCTGGGAGATATCAAAGAAGGTTATGGATAGCTATAGCCTGCCCCGACTAAGATTGTTACAAATGGCCCTGAGCACAATTGAGACCCATCATGAGGGAAGTATCGCTATCATGATACTTTCTCAGGAGATGTTTCAAAAGGCCGGGGCACAACAGTCTGACAGTGAGAGATTCGTGGATTATCCCCGTTTTATCTTTGGGGTTGAGCTTGGTGTTTTAATTCGTGAAACAGGAGAAAATGATTGCAAATTTAGTCTCCGATCCAACAGTTGGCTGAATGTGGCCAGTTTGGCATCCCGGTTCGGAGGTGGAGGACACGTCCGGGCCGCCGGATTCAGTTTCCAAGGGTCTTTAGAGGATGGAAAGAACGATTTCTTGAAAGAGGCTGGCCGGTTTTTGGATGGAACATGCGGCTGATGGAATACTCTTAACTGACAAGGGGCCTGGCGAAACCTCCTATGGGGTAGTTAAGAAGATCAAGACCTTATTCCGAGGAAGTAATCCTGTTAAGGTCGGGCACGCCGGGACATTAGATCCGTTTGCCACCGGGTTGTTGATCATCCTTTTAGGTCAGGGAACAAAGCTCTCTCAGTTTATCATGTCTGCTGAGAAGGTTTATTTGGCTACCGTGGAATTGGGTGTTGAAACGGACACCTTGGATCCAACAGGGAAAGTGTTAAGAACCAGCTACGTGTCTGATCTGAGACCTGAATATATCCGAGATAGGGTCGACAGATTTGTGGGGAAGATCCGGCAGATTCCGCCGGCTTATTCAGCCATAAGATATAAGGGCACTCGGGCGTACAAACTGGCCCGACGCGGTCAGAGTGTGGACCTTAAGGCGCGGGAGGTTACTGTTTACTCTCTTCATATCCTGGCGGTTGATCTCCCACAGATCACAATGCGAATCAGGTGCTCCAGTGGGACCTATATCAGGAGTCTCGCCGCAGATTTCGGAAGAGATTTAGGGCCTGGCGGGCATCTTCGATCTCTGCGCAGACTGAAGAGTGGCCCTTTCGACGTTGAGGATGCTCTTCCCTCTTCAGAGATTACGGACAAAGCTCGTGAGGGATTATTATCAGCAAGAGTGCTTTCCATTAGAGACGCGCTCCCTGATATGGGAGAAATAGTAATTAATGCGGCCCTTGCTGAAAAGGTTCGGCATGGATACCAACCGGTATGGGACGAATTGATTGTCGGTCTGAAACGACAAGCCGGCATACATTCGGGTGTTAATGATGGATGGATCAAACTTGTCAGCAATAATAAACTTGTAGCGATCATGAAAGTAAATTCAGAGGATGAGGTTAGTCGTGTCAAGGCTAAGATAGAGAGGGTATTTTTCGCGTAGAGCTTTGTCATTGGTCATTGAGGATTGAACCTTTGAGCCCTGACGAATGACAAGTAACGAATGACGAATGACAAGTGACAAATAACAAATTAACTTAGAGGAGGTATAAAAAGTGGTTTTGACAGCGGGAGCAAAAAAAGAAGTCATTGAACGGTTTAAAGTCCATGAAACAGATACCGGTTCGTCCGAAGTTCAGATTGCCTTACTTACCAGTCGAATTAAATATCTTACAGGTCATTTTAAGGTACACAAAAAGGATCACCATTCACGCCGGGGACTCTTGAAATTAGTCGGCCAGAGGAGAAAGCTTCTCAATTACCTAAAAAAGAAAAATGTGGATAAATACCAGGATCTGATCAAAGAACTCGGCATTCGTAAGTAGATTTAGGAATTTGCGAATTCCCAAAATTCAATGCCCGGCATCCTTATCAAACTGGGCGAAAGGATAAAGAAGACAATGATGAAGAATAGTTCAATCGAGGTCAATGGCAAGACCCTTAATATAGAGACGGGTCGTATTGCAAAGCAGGCAAGCGGGTCCGTAGTCGTTACATATGGGGAGACCGTCGTATTAGTAACAGCGGTGTCTACAGATGAAATTCGTGCAGGAATCGATTTCCTACCTCTGACTGTTGAGTACCAGGAAATGTCTTATGCAGGTGGTAATATCCCTGGCAACTTTTTTCGAAGGGATATGGGAAGACCGGGTGAAAAGGAGACGCTGACATCGCGTTTGATAGACAGGCCTCTCAGGCCCCTGTTCCCTGAAAACTATCATTTTGAGACCCAGGTTATCGCGACCGTCCTCTCCACTGACAAAGAAAATGAGTCCGATATGTTGGCCATGTTAGGCGCTTCGGCCGCACTTGAGATCTCGGATATCCCTTTTTCCGGGCCGATTGCAGGAGTTCGGGTGGGAAGAATTGACGGTAAGTTTGTAACCAATCCCACAATCACCGAGCAGGTGGAAAGCGATATCAATCTGATTGTTGCCGGCAATCGGGATGGCGTTGTCATGGTTGAGGGTGGAGCCCTCTTTGCCTCTGAATCTGACATGATCGAGGCAATCTTTTACGGTCACGAGGCTATTCAGCCGATGCTTGACATGCAGGATGCCCTCAAGGCGGAGGTGGGTAAGCCAAAGAGGGTTATTCCCCCGGACGATATTGATGAGGCGCTTCGGACAAAAATCATTGAAACAGCTACCCCTCTTCTTAGAGAAGTAATTGTCACTTCAGACAAAATGGAGCGGCAGCAGAAAAGGAAAGAGGCCGGGGAACATACCTTGGACGCACTTTCAGATGAGTATGAAGGAAAGGGATCGGAAATCAAAGAGGCCGTACACGACCTTGAAAAGAAAATGGTCCGTCATATGATGTTGTCGGAGGGAAAAAGGATGGACGGACGCCCATTTGATAAGGTCAGACCGATAGAATGCCATGTGGGTATATTGCCACGCATTCATGGATCTGCCCTTTTTACACGGGGCGAGACCCAGGCAATGGTCTTGACAACGTTGGGAACAGAAAGGGATGAACAGAGGATTGAATCTATCTACGGTAATCATTTCAGGTCATTTATACTTCACTACAATTTCCCTCCCTACAGCGTGGGTGAAGCCAAGAGACTTGGCGGACCGGGACGCAGGGAAATCGGCCATGGGGCCTTAGCGAGACGGGCCCTCTTGCCTGTGATGCCTGAAGGGGATGACTTTAAATACTGCATTCGGGTTGTTTCGGAGATCTTGGAGTCAAACGGTTCCTCCTCTATGGCGAGTGTGTGTGGCGGATGCCTCTCCCTCATGGATGCCGGTGTGCCCATCAAGGCGCCTGTTGCCGGCGTAGCCATGGGACTTGTATCTGATGATGACAAGGTAGCGGTGCTTACCGATATTATAGGTGATGAAGACCATTACGGAGATATGGACTTCAAGGTGACCGGCACTCGTGACGGTATTACAGCCTTACAGATGGACATAAAGATTGAACGGATCACAAAGGAGATAATGCAACAGGCCCTTGAACAGGCGAGAGATGGCCGCCTTTTTATATTAGATGAGATGGAAAAGGCCATTTCCCAACCGCGAGAAGATGTATCGGAATACGCCCCGATTATTACCTCGATCAAGATTAATGCTGAAAAGGTCAGAGTCCTCATCGGCCCCGGCGGAAAAACAATCAGGGAAATTACCAATACCTCCGGCGCCAGAGTTGACGTGGATGATGAGGGAATTGTCACGGTTTCCTCTCCTGACCGAGAGTGCTCTGATTCTGCGCTAAAGATGATCAGAGAGATTGTCCAGGAGGCGGAGGTCGACAAACTCTACATGGGAAAGGTAGTCAAGATAATGGATTTCGGCGCTTTTGTAGAGATTTTCCCCGGCACGGACGGCCTGGTCCATATATCCCAGTTGGCCAATGAAAGGGTCAATAAGGTCACGGATGTGCTTAATGAAGGCGATGAAGTCCTGGTAAAGGTCCTGGAAGTAGGGAAAGACGGAAGGATTCGTCTCTCGCGAAAGGCCGCTTTAGGAGAAAGTCTGGACGATGTATCATAAGACAACACTGAAGAACGGTGTCAGGGTTATTTCCGAGCGATTAGAGCATCTCCGATCAGTTTCTTTGGGGATATGGATCAATATTGGATCACGCGATGAGATGAGTTCGGAAAACGGTGTCTCCCACTTTATTGAACATATGAGTTTCAAAGGGACCCGGAACCGGAGCGGCCTCCAGATAGCCAAGGATCTCGACGCCATAGGTGGACTGTCAAATGCATTCACTGGAAAAGAGAACACCTGCTTTCACGGAAGGGTCTTAGGTAAACACTTTGGTCTTTTGGCCGAAATCCTATCTGATATCTTCCTGAATCCGACCTTCAATCCCGTCGATATGGAGCGTGAAAGGGAGGTAATCTTTCAGGAGATTAACATGACAGAAGATTCTCCTGATGAAAATCTCCATATGCTCTTCAATCGTCTTTTCTGGGCCGAGCATCCGATCGGACGATCTATTTTGGGGACCGGGGAAACTGTATCCGCAATTAGTAAAGAGTCTATCCTCAATTATATCCAAAAATCGTATACGCCTGAGAATATACTCGTGGTGGCGGCAGGGGATGTGGATCATCAGAAAATGGTCTCATATTTTGAGCCTATTTTTGAGTCTGCGCCAGGAGAGAGCGGTCTAAGTTCGGTACGAAGTGCTCCTTTATCCACAGGGGGCCTTTCCGTCCATTTTAAAGAATTGGAACAGGTACACGTCTGCTTAGGAGGAGAGGCGCCTTCGCAGGTAGCTGAAAAACGATTTGCCTGCGCCATACTTAATACGATTTTAGGGGGCAATATGAGCTCCCGCCTTTTCCAGGAGATCAGGGAAAAGAGGGGATTGGCCTATTCCGTTTACTCATTTTTATCCACATATGTCGATGCAGGCCTCTTAGGGGTTTATGCGGCAACAGAGCAACGAAATCTGAATCGCGTGCTTAAGACGATCCAGAATGAGATCAGGAAGCTGTGCCAGGGCGAATTAACAGAATCGGACCTAACAGCGGCTAAAGAGCATCTTATAGGCGGCATTTACCTGGCTTCTGAAAGCGCAGATAACCGGATGATGCGGATTGCAAAAAACGAGTTTGTTTTTGGGAAATATGTCGATTATAAGGAATTAGTGACCAATTTAGAGAGAGTCAGCATTGATGAAGTGATTGAGACCGCAAATGATACCTTCAGAAAGAGCAAGGTCTCCTTCGTCGCTTTAGGGCCTATCAAGGATGAAAATTTTGACAGGGGCCTCCTTGAGTATTGATGATTGATGATTGTCGATTGTTGATTGAAGGGCAGAATCGGCATGACCGGAGGTGTGAGATTTGGTTCTTTCATCTCAACATGACCCAGTAGTTGAAGGAAAAACGCCAATCAACAATCATCAATCGACAATCATTAATATTCAATATTCAATATTCAATATTCAATCATCAATCCCTTGGGGTACCGTTTGGATCGTATCTGCGTTAAAGTCAAACCTCTTAAGACTCACAAAGGACTTCCCCTGCCCGGCTATGAATCCGAAGGATCTTCCGGTATGGATATCAGGGCCTGTGTTGAAGAACCTGTCTCATTAAACCCTGGTGAAATAAAACTCA